>Ga0209371_1000172_pt1 | contig 96352 bp, 79 predicted proteins | sample AgamicAtAmrz_FD_187165 | JGI IMG/M metagenome (GOLD analysis project Ga0209371, IMG submission 187165) | Agave microbial communities from Guanajuato, Mexico - At.Am.rz (SPAdes) (version 2) | ecosystem: Host-associated > Plants > Roots > Rhizosphere | place: Guanajato, Mexico | collected 2012-06-07 | reverse complement strand
GCAGTTGCGCTTCACTTCATTCGCTGTGACCAGCTTATGGCGGGACTTGCACCCGCAGGAGTGCGCCCATGCTGGGCGCACAACGACAACGGGCCGCTCTCTCGAGCGGCCCGTTTTCATTGATGCCGAGCCAAAAAAGTGGCTATCTCGCTCAGCCGTCCAGACCGCGCGCCAGATCGTTGCGAACGTCGCCCACATGCTCGAGCCCGACCGCCAAGCGGATCAACCCCTCGGTGATCCCCGCCGCCGCACGCGCTTCCGGCGTAATCCGGCCGTGCGTCGTGGTGGCCGGATGCGTGATCGTCGTACGCGTGTCGCCGAGGTTGCCGGTGATCGACACCAGCTTCGTGCCGTCGATCACGCGCCATGCGTTCGCGCGCTGCTGCTCGGGCGTGTCGCCCTTCAGCTCGAACGACACGATCGCACCACCCGCCTTCTGCTGACGCTTCGCGAGTTCATGCTGCGGATGCGATTCGAGCCCCGGATAAAACACGCGCGCCACCGCCGGATGCGAGTCGAGCCAGCGCGCGATCTCCAGCGCGTTCGCCGACTGCTTCTCGACGCGCAGCGACAGCGTCTCCATTCCCTTCAGCAGCACCCACGCGTTGAACGCCGACAGCGTCGGGCCCGCGCTGCGTACGAACGGGAACACCTTGCCCATGATGAATTCCTTCGAGCCGACCAGCGCGCCGCCGAGTACGCGGCCCTGCCCGTCGAGGAATTTCGTCGCGGAGTGCATCACGACATCCGCGCCGAGCTTCAGCGGCTGCTGCAGCACCGGGCTGCAGAAACAGTTGTCGACGACGAACAGCGCGTTCGCCGCCTTCGCGATCTTGCCGATCGCCTCGATGTCGGCGAGCTCGGTCAGCGGGTTCGACGGCGTCTCGAGGAAGAACATCTTCGTTTCCGGCCGCACCGCTTCCTGCCACGCGTTCAGGTCGGTCGGGTCGACGAAGGTCGTCGTGATCCCGAACTTGCTGAAGATCTGCGAGAACATCCCGAGCGTCGAGCCGAACAGGCTGCGCGAGCTGACGAGGTGGTCGCCCGCCTGCAGCGCAGACATCACGACCGACATGATCGCGGCCATGCCCGACGCCGTCGCAATGCACGCCTCGCCGCCCTCGAGCGCCGCGAGACGCTCCTGGAACATGGTGACGGTCGGATTCGTGAAGCGCGAATAGGTGAAATAGTCCTCCGAATTCGCGAAGCGCTCGGCCGCGTCGGCCGCGCTCGAGAAGCAGAAGCTCGACGTGAGGAACAGCGCTTCCGAATGCTCGTTGAAGTCGCTGCGCAGCGTGCCCGCGCGCACGGCAAGCGTGTCGAAGTTGAGGGAGTCGTCCATGTTCCGTTTTCCGTATTCGAGGGCCGCGCCGACGGTCGTTCATGCGGCGCAGACCCGGTCAAAACCGAGGCAAAAAAAACAAAAAGCCCGCTATGCGTCGGCATCAGCGGGCTTCGGTGCGGTACGACAGCGATCGACTCGGGCCGGCTGCCGCCGGCCTTCGCTTTAGCTGTTTTGGGAAGTTGCCCCGCGTCCGCAAGCTGATATCAAATCGACGCAAGGCCACATCCTATCACGCCTCGATAAAAGCGTGCGCCGGCGTTACTCGACCGACAGTTGCAGGTTCATCTGCGAACGCTCGGTATCGCCGGCCGTGTCGCGATCGGCCTGCGACGCCGGCGCGAGGCGCGCGCGCTCGATCGCATCGAGGTACTCGGGCGTCACCGCGCCGGTGATGTAGTTGCCGTCGAAGCACGACGCCTCGAAGTGTTCGAGCTTCGGGTTGATGTCGCGCACCGCGCGGCGCAGATCGTCGACGTCCTGATAGATCAGGTGGTCGGCGCCGATGATCTTCGCGACTTCTTCGTCGGTGCGGCCGTGCGCGACGAGTTCACCACGCGTCGGCATGTCGATGCCGTACACGTTCGGGAACTTCACGGGCGGCGCCGCCGACGCGAAGATCACCGACTTCGCGCCCGCATCGCGCGCCATCTGCACGATTTCATGCGAGGTCGTGCCGCGCACGATCGAATCGTCGACGATCAGCACGTGCTTGTCCTTGAACTCGATGCTCATCGCGTTGAGCTTCTGGCGCACCGACTTCTTGCGCACGGCCTGCCCCGGCATGATGAAGGTCCGGCCGACGTAGCGGTTCTTGAAGAAGCCTTCGCGATACTCGACGCCGAGCTTCGCGGCGACCTGCATCGCCGCCGGGCGCGACGAATCGGGAATCGGCATCACGACGTCGATCGGCACGTTCGGCAGTTCGCGCTTGATCTTCTCGGCGAGATAGTCGCCCATGCGCAGGCGCACGTTGTAGACCGGCACGCCGTCGAGGCACGAATCCGGACGGGCCAGATACACGTATTCGAACATGCACGGATTCAGCGTCGGGTTCTCCGCGCACTGCTGGCTGTGAAAATTGCCGGCCTTGTCGATGAAGATCGCTTCGCCCGGCTCCAGGTCGCGCACGAATTCGAAACCGATGCCTTCGACCGCCACCGACTCCGACGCGACCATCCACTCGGTGCCGTGCTCGGTCTCGAGCTTGCCGATGCACAGCGGCCGGATGCCGAACGGATCGCGGAACGCGAGCAGGCCGTAGCCGGCGATCAGCGACACGATCGCGTACGAACCCTGCAGGCGGCGATGCACGCCCGAGACCGCCTTGAACACCGACGCCGGATCGAGCTCGAGGCCCGTGGTCGACAGTTGCAGCTCGTGCGCGAACACGTTGAGCAGCACTTCGCTGTCGGAATTGGTGTTGATGTGCCGGCGATCGATCCGGAACATCTCGTCCTTCAGTTGCTGCCAGTTCGTCAGGTTGCCGTTGTGCGCGAGGATGATCCCGAACGGCGCGTTCACGTAGAACGGCTGCGCCTCGGCCTCGCTCGACGCCGAGCCGGCCGTCGGGTAGCGCACCTGGCCGATGCCGTAGGTGCCGGGCAGGCTGCGCATGTTGCGCGTGCGGAACACGTCGCGCACCATGCCGTTCGCCTTGTACATGTGGAAATTGCTGCCGTCCGCCGTCGCAATGCCCGCCGCGTCCTGACCGCGATGCTGCAGCAGCAGCAGGCTGTCATAGATCAGCTGATTGACCGGGGATTGGGAGATAACGCCTACGATGCCGCACATGGCATGTCCTTCAGAATGACAAAATCGGTTCCGTCCTGCCCGGCCGCGTCGTCACACGCGTACGTACTGGGCCATGCCGTCGGGCAAGAGCTGCTTCAGCTCGTGCACGCCCTGTTCGGCAAAAGGACGCAAGAGCGCATTGCGCCAGAAATCCTGTTTGGGCAGTTCGGTCAGCCCGGCCGCCGCGACCAGCAGCACCACCAGCACGCAGCCGCGGACGAGCCCGAACATCATGCCCAGCGAGCGGTCGACGCCGCCCAGGCCGCTCGCCTGCGCGATCCGCGACAGCAGCGCGTTCGCCACGCCCGCGACCAGCACGACGCCGATCACGAGCAACGCGAAGGCGATCACCCACTGCGTCAGCGCGCCGCCCGGCCAGTTCGCCGGGATATACGGCACGACCAGCCCGACGTAGCGGCTCGCGATCACGATCGCCGCGATCCAGCCGATCAGCCCGAAAATCTCGGACACGAAGCCGCGCCACGCGCCGCGCAGCGCCGACAACACGATCACCGCCAATACAGCGTAGTCGAAAGCCGTCAGCATCGTGGCATTACTGCGTCAGACCGGCTTCGCGCACCTTCGCGATCGCGGCGGAAGCCGCCGAACGATCCGCGAACGGGCCGGCCCGCAACAGTGTAGCCGTGCTGCCGTCTGCCTGCTTGCGATGCTCGACATATGCGGGCACACCCGCCGATTTCAACTTGGTCGCCCACGAACGGGCCGTCGCGTCGTCCTTGAACGAGCCGAGCTGCACCGCGAAGCGCGCACCGGCCGGCGATGCCGGCGACGATGCGTCGCTGCTGTCCGGGCTCGCGGCGCCGTCATTCGCGACGGTTGCGGGCGCAGGCTTCGGCGCGGCCGGTTTCGCGGCGGGCGCAGCCGGCTTCGGCGCGGGCTTCGGCGGCGTCACGCTCGCCGTGGTGGTCGTATCGGGTTTCGCGGCCGGCTTCGCGGCATCCTTAGGCGCGGGCGCCGGTGCGGCCGCAACGGCCGTATCGGAGGCCGGCGGTTCGTCGTGCGCGACCCCCGCCTGCACGTCGGACACATCGTCGTCGCGCGGCGCGACCGCCTGATGCGCGGGGCGGTTCGGGATGTCGATCGCGATGTCGTCCGTGACCGGCTTCGGGTGCGAATCGAGCACCATCGGCAGCACGATCACCGCGGCCACGACGAGCGCGATCGCGCCGACCAGGCGACGGCGCGCGCGTTGCTTTTCTGGAAGGGTCGGATCGAGGAGCAGTGCGTCCGATTCCGGACGCTCGGTGCGGCGCGAGCGGCGCTCGACGCGTTCAGTGCGCTCCGTGCGCACGTTCCGGGAGGCCCCGGTGCGACCGCCGCGCCGCGGGGGCGCGTCGTCGTCTTTCTTGCCGAACGAGAAAATTCCCATGAATGGCTGAGTCCGAAACTGCCCGTCAGTCAGTGTTGCTGCGATTTACGGTAGGCCAGCACGCCGGCGACCGTATGGAAACTGCCGAAAACCACAATTCTATCATTCTCGGATGCTCTTTTTAGCGCATCGCGAAACGCTTCCGCGGGCGACGCGTAACGCGTCACGCTCGAATCGGGCCCCTCCTCCACGCCAGCCTTGCGCAGCGCGGCTTCAAGCTGCTCCGCGGAGGCCGCGCGCGGCAGCGGCAGGTCGGTCACGCACCAGTGGTCGATCTCGCCCTTCAGGTGCTGCAGCACGCCGTCGATGTCCTTGTCGTGCATCGCGCCGAATACCGCGTACGTGTACGGGAAGAAGCCCATGTTGCCGAGGTTCTGCTCGAGCACGGCAGACGCATGCGGGTTGTGCGCGACGTCGAGCACGATAGCCGGCTTGCCCGGCAGCACCTGGAAGCGCCCCGGCAGCTCGACGTTGGCCAGCCCGAGCCGGATGTCCTGCGCGGACACCGGCAGGACCGGGCGCAGCGCCTCGAGCGCAGCGAGCGCGGCCGACGCATTGATCAGCTGGTTCGCGCCGCGCAGCGCCGGATACGCAAGCGCCGGATAGCGCTTGTCGCGGCCGAGATAGCTCCATTGCTGGCGCTCGGCGCCCGCCTGCGCCTCGTAGCGGAAATCGCGGCCGACCAGCCACAGATCGGCGCCGATCGCTTCGGCGTGGTCGATCAGCGTCTGCGGCGCGGCCGGATCGCCGCAGATCGCCGGCTTGCCCGCGCGGAAGATCCCGGCCTTCTCGAACGCGATCTTCTCGCGCGTGTCGCCGAGGTATTCGGTGTGGTCGATGTCGATGCTCGTGACGATCGCGCAATCGGTATCGATGATGTTGACCGCGTCGAGCCGGCCGCCGAGGCCGACTTCGAGGATCACCGCGTCGAGCCCGCGCGACGCGAACAGATGCAGGATCGCGAGCGTCGTGAATTCGAAATACGTGAGCGATACAGGTTCGGCCAGCGACGTGCGCGCGGCTTCGACGGCCTCGAAATGCGGCAGCAGTTCGTCGTCGGTCACGTTCTGCCCGTTCACGCGCGCGCGCTCGTTGAATTCGAGCAGGTGCGGCGACGTGTGGCAGCCGACCTTGTAGCCCGCGCGCACGAGGATCGTCTCGAGGAACGCGCAGGTCGAACCCTTGCCGTTCGTGCCGCCGACGGTGATCACCGGGCACGCGAATTCGAGCTGCAGCGCCGCCTTGACCTGCCCGATGCGGGTGAGGCCCATGTCGATGCCGACCGGGTGCGCGCGTTCGAGATGCGAAAGCCACGCGTCGAGAGTGGGAAAAGTGCTCATCGGATCAAATCTGGATCGGTACCGCCACTACGCCAAAAAAACGAAGCGCGCCGCCTGACGTTGAAGCCAGGCGACGCGCAGAGTCACAATCTTGCGCCGGTCAAGCCAGCGCGTCGGCCGGCTGTCGCTGCAGCAGTGCGAGCAACTGCGCGATCTCGTCGCGCATCTTGCGACGGTCGACGATCATGTCGATCGCGCCCGTCTTCAGCAGGAATTCGGCGCGCTGGAAGCCTTCCGGCAGCTTCTCGCGGACCGTCTGCTCGATCACGCGCGGGCCGGCGAAACCGATCAGCGCCTTCGGCTCCGCGATCACGACGTCGCCGAGGAACGCGAAGCTCGCCGACACGCCGCCCATCGTCGGGTCGGTCAGCACCGAGATGAACGGCAGCTTGGCTTCCGCCAGCTTGGTCAGCATCGCGGTGGTCTTGGCCATCTGCATCAGCGACAGCAGGCTTTCCTGCATCCGCGCGCCGCCCGATGCGGTGAAGCAGATGAACGGTACGTGCTGTTCCAGCGCGTTCTGCGCACCGCGCGCGAAGCGCTCGCCGACGACCGAACCCATCGAGCCGCCCATGAACGAGAACTCGAAACAGGCCGCGACGACGGGCAGCGTGTGAATCGCGCCGCCCATCACGACCATCGCGTCGGTCTCGCCGGTTTCGTCCATCGCTTCCTTCAGACGATCGGGGTATTTGCGGCTGTCCTTGAACTTCAGCGAGTCGACCGGCACGATTTCCTGGCCGATTTCATAGCGGCCTTCCGGATCGAGCAGCCCGTCGAGGCGCTCACGCGCGCCGATGCGCATGTGGTGATCGCACTTCGGGCACACGTGCAGGTTCGCGTCCACGTCGTTGCGATAGAGAACGGCCTCGCAGGACGGGCACTTGACCCACAGGCCTTCCGGAATGCCCTTGCGGCTTTTCGGGTCGGTCTGCTTGATCTTCGGCGGCAACAGTTTGTCGAGCCAGCTCATCGTATGGTTTCCTGTTCCGTGGCGGGGCGGGCCGACCGGCCCGTTCCCGCTTCCTGTGTTGTGTTTATCGCGCCGTGTTGCCCGCACCGTCCAGCGCGGCGCGCAGCTCGGCGATGAAAGTCTTCAACGCGGCAGCGGCGCCTTCCGGCGCGGCGCTCTCGAGCAGCTGCACGAGGCGGCTGCCGATCACGACGGCGTCCGACACTTCGGCCACCGCGCGCGCCGTTTCGGCGTCACGGATACCGAAGCCGACGCCCACCGGAACCGGCACGCGCGACTTGATGGCCGGGATTTTACCTGCAATGCTCGAAACATCCAGATTTCCCGCGCCGGTCACGCCCTTGAGCGACACGTAATACACGTAGCCGCTCGCGATCTTGCCGACGTCGGCGATGCGTTCGTCGGTCGACGTGGGCGCGAGCAGGAAGATCGGATCGATCTGCGCGGCACGCATTTTCTCGGCGAACACCCCCGCCTCTTCCGGCGGATAGTCGACCACCAGCACGCCGTCGACGCCGGCCGCGTGGGCTTCGGCCGCGAACGTGTCGACGCCCATCCGTTCGATCGGGTTCGCATAGCCCATCAGCACGACGGGGGTTTTGGGGTCGGTTTCGCGAAAACGCTTCACGTCGGCGAGCACGCTCTTCAACGTGACGCCGCGCGCGAGCGCGCGTTCCGACGAGCGCTGGATCACGGGGCCGTCGGCCATCGGGTCCGAGAACGGCACGCCGAGTTCGATCACGTCCGCGCCGCCCGCGGCGAGCGCGTGCATGAATTCGACGGTTTTCGCGGGATCGGGATCGCCGGCCGTGATGAACGGGATCAGGCCCTTACGGCCTTGTTCGGCGAGCGCGGCGAAGGTCTGCTGAATACGATTCATGATAATTTTCCTATGTCGACCGGAGTTAGCGCTTTAGCGCTTACTCCGGTCCCATGCAAAGCAGCATTCGGCGATGCGGCGGCGCGATTCACGCGCACGCCGGCGCGGCGAGCGCGCTCACGCGCTCGTGCGCGATCGCACAATAGCTTTCGTTGATCTCGTAGCCGACGAAGTCGCGCCCCTGCCGTGCGCAGGCCACCGCGGTCGTGCCGCTGCCCATGAACGGATCGAGCACGCGGCCGCCCGGCGGGCAACTGGCGAGCACCATCCGCTCGATGATTTCGAGCGGCTTCTGGGTCGGATGATCGACGCGCTCCGCGTGCTGCCGGTGCAGGCGCGAGACCGACCAGACGTCCTTCGGGTTGTAGCCCATCTCCAGCCACTTGCTGCCTTCGAACAGCTTGCGCGAGCGGGCCTTCTTCGTATCGGCATCGTACGGGATGCGGACCGGATCGAGATCGAAGTAATACGCCTTCGAAACCGCGAAAAAGCCGATGTTGTCGTGCACCGACGTGAAACGGCGCGTCGTGCCGCCCATGCTCGGCACGCGCCGGTCCCAGATGATCTCGTTGACCATCGTGAGCTGCGTCTTCAGGAAACTGAAGATTTCCGGCGCGTACTGCCATGTGCAGAAGATGTACATCGACCCGCTCGGCTTCAGCTTCGGAATCGCGAGCTCGAGCCACCCGCGCGTCCACGCGAGGAAATCGTCGCCCGAACGCTTGTCCGAATCGTTGCCGTAGTCCTTGCCGAGCCCGTACGGCGGATCGGCGACGATCAGGTCGATCGACGCATCCGGCAGGTGCGCGGCGTGGGTCAGAAAATCGCGGTTGTGCAGCTCGATCCCGGACGGCAGCGCGCGCGGCGCGGCAGCGGCGGGCTGAACCGCCTCCGCCTCGCTCGCGGCACCGCCGCCCGGCTCTTCGATCAGGTCACGCATCGGTCGGGGTCAGAGCTCGATGCCCGATCGCTCTGCGACCGTATGCATGTCCTTGTCGCCGCGGCCCGACAGATTGACGAGCAGGAGCTTGTCCTTCGGCAACGTCGGCGCGAGCTTCACGCCATACGCGATCGCGTGGCTGGACTCGAGCGCGGGAATGATCCCCTCGATCCGGCAGCAGTCGTGGAACGCCTTCAACGCTTCCGCGTCGGTGATCGGCACGTACTGCGCGCGGCCGCTGTCCTTCAGCCATGCGTGCTCGGGGCCGACGCCCGGATAGTCGAGGCCCGCCGACACCGAATGCGTCTCGATGATCTGGCCGTTGTCGTCCTGCAGCAGGTACGTGCGGTTGCCGTGCAGCACGCCGGGGCTGCCGGCGATCAGCGAGGCAGCGTGATGGCCCGTGTCGAGGCCGTCGCCGGCCGCTTCGACGCCGATCAGTTGCACCGAGGTATCGTCGATGTACGGATAGAAGATGCCCATCGCGTTCGACCCGCCGCCGACGCACGCGATCACCGCGTCCGGCTGGCGGCCGGCGAGCTCGGGCATCTGCACCTTGCACTCGTCGCCGATCACGCGCTGGAAGTCGCGCACCATCATCGGGTACGGGTGCGGGCCCGCGACCGTGCCGATGATGTAGAACGTGCTTTCGATGTTCGTGACCCAGTCGCGCATCGCTTCGTTCAGCGCGTCCTTCAGCGTGCGCGAACCCGATTCGACCGGCACGACCGTCGCGCCCAGCAGCTTCATCCGGTAGACGTTCGCGGCCTGCCGGCGCACGTCCTCCGAGCCCATGTAGACGACGCACTCCATCCCGAAGCGTGCGCAGATCGTCGCGGTCGCGACGCCGTGCTGGCCGGCGCCCGTTTCCGCGATCACGCGCTTCTTGCCCATGCGCTTCGCGAGCAGCGCCTGGCCGATCACGTTGTTGATCTTGTGCGCACCCGTGTGGTTCAGGTCTTCGCGCTTCAGGTAGATCTGCGCGCCGCCGAGCATCTCGCTCCAGCGCTGCGCGTGATAGATCGGCGACGGTCGGCCGACGAAATACTTCAGCTCGCGCTCGAATTCGGCGACGAAGTCGGGATCGTTCTGGAACTTTTCATACGCCGCGCGCAGTTCGTCCAGCGCGTGAATCAGCGTCTCGGCGACGAACACGCCGCCATACGGGCCGAAATGGCCGCGATCATCAGGAAGGTTGTACATGGTGTCTCTCTCGATCGGTCGGTGCGCCCGCTTTGGGGGTCGCACCGGCTTGCATCACCCGGCGTCCGCTTCGCGCACCGCGCGTACGAACGCCGCCATCCGGGCGTGATCCTTCACGCCCTTCGCGCCTTCCACTTCGATGCCACTCGAGACATCGACAGCGAACGGACGCAGCTGGCGGATCGCATCACCGACGTTTTGCGCGTTCAAGCCACCACTCAAAACGGCCCGACGCGCGAGCTCTGCGGGAATAAGAGACCAATCGAAGACCTTGCCGCTACCGCCGTAATCCGGCACCAAAGTGTCGAACAGGAGGCCGCGCGCTTTCGAATAATGAAGAGCCGATTCTACCAAATCGGCACGCTGCGTCGAGGGGCCGACGCGCACCGCGCGCAACCACGGCAGGCGGGCCGCGCGGCCGAGCGCGTCGCACTGCGCCGGCGTCTCGTCGCCGTGCAGCTGCAGCATCGTGAGCGGCACGTCGCGCACGACGGCTTCGATGTCGGCTTCGGTCGCATTCACGAACAGCCCGACCACCGACACGAACGGCGGCGCGAGGCTCGCCAGCTCGGCTGCCTGCGCGATCGACACCGCACGCGGGCTCTTCGGGTAGAACACGAGGCCGATCGCATCGGCGCCGAGCGCGGCCGCATGCAGCACGTCCTCGGGACGCGACAGCCCGCACAGCTTGATGCGCGTGCGCGGCGCCAGGCCGGCCGCGGCGGAAGTCGAAGAAGACACGGCGTGCTCCGTCATGTTTGTGGGTCCAGATCCGCCCAGACGCTGCTCCACGGCACGCTGCCGAGCTGCGCGGGCGGGACGGCGAATTCCGCCGGGTAGCCGACGTGGGCGAGGTACAGCCCGTCGGCCATGAACGTGGGCGCCGCGAGGTTGCGGTCGCGCCCGGCCAGCACGTCGGCGAGCCAGTCGGCCGGATAGCGGCCGCGCCCGACCGCGACGAGGCAGCCCATCAGGTTGCGCACCATGTGATGCAGGAACGCGTTCGCGCGGAAGCGGAAATGGATGAAATGCCCCGCGCGCCGCACATCGATCTGATACAGGTGTTTGACCGGCGTCTTCGACTGGCATTCCGACGACCGGAACGACGAAAAGTCGTGCTCGCCAATCAAATGCGCGGCGGCGGCGCGCATTGCGTCGTCGTCGAGCGGCGTGTGGATCCAGCCGGCGCGCCCGGCCAGCATCGGCGAACGCACCGGATGCACGTACAGCGCGTAGTAGTAGGTGCGCTCGAACGCCGAGAAACGCGCATGGAACGTGTCCGGCATCGGCTTCGCCCATTGCACCGACACGGTCGGCGGCAGGAACGCGTTGGTGCCGCGCACCCACGAGAACACCTCCCGCTCGAGATCGGTGTCGAAATGCACGACTTGCCCGAGCCCGTGCACGCCGGTGTCGGTGCGCCCCGCCACCGTCGTGTGCAGCGGCACCCGCGCGAATTCGGCCAGCGCATGTTCGAGCCGGTCCTGCACGGTCTTGCCGTGCGGCTGCGCCTGCCAGCCGCAGAACGCCGCGCCGTCGTACTGGATGCCCAGCGCGATCCGCATCACGCCTCGTCCGCCAGTTTCGCGAGCAGCGCGCGGGCATCGTCGCGCGTCGCGGCGTCGTTCGCGTCGACCACCTCCTGCAGCAGCGTCCGCGCGCCGGACAGGTCGCCCAGTTCGACGTATTCGGCCGCGAGGTCGAGCTTGTTGCGGGCGATGCGCGCGAGTTCGTTGGGGGTAAGCGCGGGCAGCGCGGCGCCCGGCGTGGACGGCAGGTCGAGATCGAAGTCGAGCTTCAGCGCGCCGAACTGCGCGCCGCCGAGCGGCGGCAGCGATGTCGTCACGGGCGGGCTGCCAGCTTGGCTGGCGGGCGTCGCTGCGTCCGGGTCCCAATCGAACTCGTCGTCCTGGTCGGCGGGATGTTCCGGTGCCGGTTCACCCGCGCCCGTGGGCGGGTGCTGGGCGGATTGACCGTTAGTTGCAATTTTATCGACGTCGGACTGCACTGCCCGCGCAGACGGTTCCTCCGCCGTCGACGATGGTTCCTCCGCCGTCCGCGGCGGCAGCGGCATGTCGAGACTGTTGAGCGCGCTGATCGCGTTCTGCATCAGCGACGCGTGCTGCGCTTCGGTCGTCGCAGGTGCGGCGGATGCGGCGGTCGGGTCGGCTGATTCGGCCGGCTTGTCGGCGACAGTGGCTTTTTCAGCCGGCTCTGCATCGTGCGGAGCCTCAGCCGGAACCGGAGTCGCCTCGTTCGCGAGCGACCCCGCAGCGTGAGCAGGCGGCAATTCCGGCGACTCGTCACGCGGTGCCATCACTTCAGGCGCGGGCGATGTGTCAGCTGCGGGCGGCTCGATCGTCTCCGCCGCAGCGGCAGTCGCCGCGGCGAGGCTCAGGTCGGACGCCGCATCGCGTGCGACCGGCATCTCGGGCGTGATCGGCAGTTCACGTTCGACGGACGGCGTGGCTTCGGCTTCCGCTTCCGCAGCCACGGCACCGCCCCCTGCGGTCGCGGTCGCAACCGTACCCGCATCGTCAGCGCGGCGACCCTTGCGGCGCTTGCGCCATACGAAGCCGGCCGCAAGCACGATCACGGCAGCGCCGGCCGCGGCGGCCGGGCGCCAGTCGATCTGTTCGGTACGACGTGCCGGTGTCGCGACGGGCGCGACCGGTTGTACCGAAGCCGATGCCGGTTGCGGCGCACTCGCTGCCGCACCCGACGCGGCTTCGTCCGCCGTCGATGCCGCGGCCGATGCACCCGCGTCATTCGTAGCCGGACGCGGCGCGGCGGGCGCCGGAGCAGGCGCGACGCCGGTCGTCGCCGCCGGCTTGCCGATGCCGTGCTTCTGCAACTCCATCAGCACGCGATTCTTCAACGCCAGCAATTGCTGCAGGCTCGACGGCCGCGGCTGCGACGCACTGGCGGGCGCCGCGCCGGCCGGTTCGTGCACGCCGGAAACCGGGCTACCCGGCACCGCCTGCCCCGCGGCCTCGCTCGCGGACGACGGCGCCGACTGGATCGCACCGCTCCACACGTGCGGGCCGCTTGCCCCGGCCGTGGACGCCGCCGGCTGCGTGCTCTCGACAGCCGACGCGCCATATGCGGCCGACGCGCCGATCGAAGCCGAAGCACCGCTCGAAGCCAATGCCCCCGCCGCCGTCGCCGTCGCGACACTCGCCCCGCTCACCGGCGCCGCATGCACGGCCGGCGCCACCGGCGCGGGTTGCACGGCCGAGCCGGGATGCGGCGCGGATGCGCCATGCTGCGCGATCGCCGCTCCGCCCGATGCGGCGGCGGGCGCGGAAGCAGCCGCCGTACCGGAGGCAACGGATGCGCCGGCCGGCACGAGCGCCGCGCCGGTCGCGTCGAGCGCGGGCACGGTCAGCGTCGCGCCGACTTTCAGGCGGCTCGCGTCGCGTTTCATGAACGCCTGCGGATTGGCGTCGAACAACGCACGGCCAGCGCGTGCGAGCACGGCCGGATCATGCGATTGCGTGGCCGCTTTCGCGATGTCGTTCAGCGACTGGCCCGGCTGGACCGTCACGGTAAGTGGTGCGGCGGCGCCGGCGGCGGACGCCGGCAGTTCGCCGGTACCGACTGCCCACGCCGATGCGGCTGCGCCGAGCGCCAGGATCGCCAGCGCGCCACGCACGGCGCGCGACAGGCGGGACTGACGCGGAAACAAGAAAATTCGGGACATCGTTGGCTCTATCGCCGCGCGCGGGCGCGGCTCGGATTCGCGGTTGGAAGCGTCAATAAAGTGGCTGCAGAAATGCAAAAGCGTCGCGCGAAACGCGACGCTTTCGGCGGGTCTGTGCGTCGTAACCGCGTAGTTTACTTCACGCGATCGGGTTCCGGCCGAATTCGTCGCCGGCAGGTGCCACCGGGCGCGGGCGGGCGCTCATGTCGAGCGGGTGCGCGTGTCGCAGTCCATGTATCCAATCCGTAAAATGAACCTGCTTGCCGCAGTCGAAAGCCGCCTCACGGCAGACTCGCGCCCACTCGAATGACACGGCCTTCTGGCGCTCAGCGGACATCCTCCGAAGGACCCGAGCGACAGAATCGCAAGCGTTTCCTCAACAATCCATCCCGCCCGCCGTTAATGAATGACCAGCCGCACAATCAAAACAAATCCCGACCGGCGATTAATCCCACCCCAATCAATTCCAATTCGTCGATAAGAAGGCAATTTCTCCCTCTTATCGGAGAAATGAAAATTCACACCGCCAAAGCCCCGCCCCGTATGGCTTTCGCCTCCTTCCGCACGATCCATTACTCATACAAAAGCGATCGTTTCTGCATCAATTCAATTACATTACACAAAATTACACAGACCTGATAACCGCCGTCGATACGATCGCCTTCAAACAGGAATCGGCACATTTCGACCTCGCGCCCGCCCATGCCGGAAAGACAGCAGCACGCGGTCGGGCTGATGCCGTGGAGTACCGGAGGGTCATCGCGCAGTCGCACGACTGCATTCACTCACGAGCTCGTTACGGGGACGAACATGGGCTATCAGCAGGGTTTGAGCGGGTTGGCCGGGGCGTCGAGCAATCTCGACGTGATCGGCAACAACATCGCGAACGCAAACACGGTCGGCTTCAAGCAGGGACGCGCGAACTTCGCCGACATGTACGCGAATTCGGTCGCGACGTCGGTCAACACGCAGATCGGCATCGGCACGCGGCTCGCGTCGGTGCAGCAGAATTTCGGCCAGGGGACGATCAATTCGACGAAGTCGTCGCTCGACGTCGCAATCAACGGCAACGGCTTCTTCCAGATGTCGAGCAACGGCGTGACCACGTACTCGCGCGACGGCACGTTCCACCGCGACAAGAACGGCGCGATCGTCGACGCGCAAGGCCGCAACCTGATGGGCTATGCGGCGGGCGCCGGCGGCGTGATCAACACCGCGCAGACCGTGCCGCTGCAGGCGCCGACCAGTAATATCGCACCGCGCGCGACGAGCAGGATCACCGGCCAGTTCAACCTGAACGCGCAAGACAAGGTGCCGGCCAGGACGCCGTTCAACGCGACCGACAACACGACGTACAACTACAACTCGTCGATCCAGGTCTACGACACGCTCGGCGGCTCGCAACAGGTCACGATGTACTTTGCGAAGAGCGCGGCCGGCACGTGGCAGGCCTACGCGGGCGTGCAGGGCCAGACGCCGACGAATCTCGGCACCGTCACGTTCGACGCATCGGGCCGGCTCAGCTCGACGACGTCGGCCGCGACCGGCCAGCCGACGCCGAGCCTCGGCCAGTTCGCGTTCTCGATCCCGAACACGGCGGGCGGCGCCAATCCGCAGAACCTGACGCTCGACCTCGGCGGCACGACGCAGTACGGCGGCAAGGACGGCGTGACCAATCTCGCGCAGGACGGCTTCGCGAGCGGCACGCTGACGACGTTCTCGATCGGCACCGACGGCAAGCTCACCGGCAACTATTCGAACGGCCAGAGCGCGGTGCTCGGCCTGATCGCGCTGGCGAACTTCAACAACCCGAACGGGCTCGTGAACATCGGCGGCAACCAGTATGCGGAAACGGCCGCGTCGGGCGTGCCGCAGATCTCGGCTCCTGGCAGCACGAACCACGGCACGCTCCAGGGTAGCGCGCTCGAAAACTCGAACGTCAACCTGACGACCGAGCTCGTGAACCTGATCACCGCGCAGCGCAATTACCAGGCGAATGCGCAGACGATCAAGACCCAGCAGGCCGTCGACCAGACGCTGCTGAACCTGCGCTGAACGACCGCACATGAAAAACGCGCCGCGCCGACCCTGAATCCCAAGGCCGACGCGGCGCGTCGTATCGTGCAGCCCGGCCCGCGGGCCGAACAGCCAGCGTGCTTACTTGTCGAGCAGGATGCGCAGCATGCGGCGCAGCGGCTCGGCCGCGCCCCACAGCAGCTGGTCGCCGACCGTGAACGCCGACAGGTATTCGCCGCCCATTGCGAGCTTGCGCAGGCGGCCGACCGGCACCGACAGCGTGCCGGTGATCTTCGCCGGCGACAGGTCGCGCATCGACGCTTCACGCTCGTTCGGCACGACCTTCACCCAGTCGTTCGCCGACGCGAGGATGCCGTTGATCTCGTCGAGCGGCACATCCTTCTTCAGCTTGATCGTCAGCGCCTGCGAGTGGCAGCGCATCGCGCCGATCCGCACGCACAGGCCGTCGACCGGGATCGAACCCGGCTCGCCCATCGCCGGCTTGCCGAGGATCTTGTTGGTTTCCGCGCCGCCCTTCCACTCTTCCTTCGACATCCCGTTGCCGAGATCCTTGTCGATCCACGGAATCAGCGAACCGGCGAGCGGCACGCCGAAGTGGCTCGTCGGCATCGCATCGCTGTTCATCGCGGCCAGCACGCGACGGTCGATGTCGAGGATCGCGGACGCCGGATCGGCGAGCTGTTCCTGCACCGCGCCGTTCAGCGTGCCCATCTGCGACAGCAGCTCGCGCATGTTCTGCGCGCCCGCGCCCGATGCGGCCTGGTAGGTCATCGCCGTGATCCAGTCGACGAGGTTCTCGCGGAACAGGCCGCCGAGCGCCATCAGCATCAGGCTGACCGTGCAGTTGCCGCCGATGAAGTTCTTCGTGCCCTTGACGAGCGCGTCCTTGATCACGTCGAGGTTGACCGGATCGAGGATGATGACCGCGTCGTCCTGCATCCGCAGCGACGATGCCGCGTCGATCCAGTAGCCGTTCCAGCCGGCCGCGCGCAGCTTCGGGAACACGTCGTTCGTGTAGTCGCCGCCCTGGCACGTGATGATCACGTCGCACTTCTTCAGCTCGTCGACGTTGGTCGCGTCCTTGAGCGTGGTCTCGTTTTTCGCGAACGACGGCGCCTTGCCGCCCGTGTTGCTGGTGCTGAAGAACACCGGTTCGATCAGGTCGAAATCGCCCTCTTCCTGCATGCGCTGCATCAGGACGCTGCCGACCATGCCGCGCCAACCTACGAGACCTACGTTCATGACTAACCCTTTGCTTGAATGGAGCTTCCCCGCCATTTCCGTCCCCGCGTGACCGCGCGGGGAAACAGGCGGGCACGACGGCGATCAGCGTTTAATGATCGTTTTCGTGGTAATGGTTTTCGTGATGACGATGGCGCGCGCACCCGCACGGGCAGTGTTGCCGTGGAGTTTCAGGACCGGGGAGATCAGGGAAATCAGCGCCATCGTTCGAGTCTACACAAAGCCGCTGGCCCGCACAACGGCCAACGGTGCGCGAGCCGGCCGATTTTTCCGGCCCGTTCGCGCCCTTTTCATCTTAATTACCGGACTGCACTTCCGTCCGCTTACAGCGCCGCGACCACCGCGTCGCCCATCGCCGCCGTGCCGACCTGCTTGCAGCCCGGCGTCGCGATGTCGCCCGTGCGATAACCCTGTTCGAGCACCGTTTTCACCGCGCGCTCGATGCGATCGGCCTGCTCCGCGCGATTCAGCGAGTAGCGCAGCAGCATCGCGGCCGACAGGATCGTCGCGAGCGGGTTCGCGATGCCCTTGCCCGCGATGTCCGGCGCCGAACCGTGCGACGGCTCGTACAGCCCCTTGTTGTGCTTGTCGAGCGACGCCGACGGCAGCATGCCGATCGAACCCGTCAGCATCGACGCTTCATCCGACAGGATGTCGCCGAACATGTTGCCCGTGACGATCACGTCGAACTGCTTCGGCGCCTTCGCGAGCTGCATCGCCGCGTTGTCGACGTACATGTGCGACAGCTCGACGTCCGCGTATTCCTTCGACACGTCGATCATGATGTCGCGCCAGAACTGCGACGTTTCCAGCACGTTCGACTTGTCGACCGACAGCAGCTTCTTCGCGCGCTTTTGTGCGGCCTGGAACGCGACGTGCGCGATCCGGCGCACTTCCGGCTCCGAATAGCGCATCGTGTCGAAGCCTTCGCGCTCGCCGGCGAACGGGCCGTCCGGCGCCGCACGCACGCCGCGCGGCTGGCCGAAGTAGATGTCGCCGTTCAGTTCGCGCACGATCAGGATGTCGAGGCCCGCGACGAGCTCCGGCTTCAACGGCGACGCATCGACGAGCTGCGGATAGCAGATCGCCGGGCGGAAGTTCGCGAACAGCTCGAGGTGCTTGCGCAGCCCGAGGATCGCCTGCTCGGGGCGCAGCGCGCGCTCCAGCGAGTCGTACTTCCAGTCGCCGACCGCGCCGAACAGGATCGCGTCGGCCTGCTTCGCGAGCGCCAGCGTCGCGTCGGGCAGCGGATGGCCGCTCGCCTCGTAGCCCGCGCCGCCGACCGGCGCCTGTTCGAGTTCGAACTTCTCGTCGAGTGCGTTCAGCACCTTCACCGCTTCATTGACGATTTCCGGACCGATGCCGTCGCCGGGCAGCACTGCAATCTTCATGCGAAATTCCTGACTGGGTAGATTGTTATGGAGGCAGGCCGGCGAGCGCACGCACGGCGCGCCCGCCCGCCACACGCGATCAGCCGACCAGCTTGGTGTTGAGCCACGGCTGCTTCACGAGCCGCTCCGCTTCGAACTGGCGGATCTTGTCCGCGTGGCGCAGCGTGAGGCCGATGTCGTCGAAGCCGTTCAGCAGGCAGTACTTGCGGAACGCGGCGATCTCGAACGGATACTCGCGGCCGTCGCCCGCGCGCACGACCTGCGCGTCGAGGTCGATCGTCAGTTGAAAGCCGTTGAACGCGACCGTCTCGTTGAACAGGTGATCGACCTGCTGCTCGGTCAGCACGATCGGCAGCAGACCGTTCTTGTAGCAGTTGTTGAAGAAGATGTCGGCGAAGCTCGGCGCGATGATCGCGCGGAAGCCGTACTGCTGCAGCGCCCACGGCGCGTGCTCGCGCGAGCTGCCGCAGCCGAAGTTCTTGCGTGCAAGCAGCACCGATGCGCCCTGGTAGCGCGGCTGGTTCAGCACGAAGTCCGGGTTCAGCGGACGCTTCGAGTTGTCCTGGCCCGGCTCGCCGTGATCGAGATAGCGCCACTCGTCGAATGCGTTCGGACCGAAGCCCGTGCGCTTGATCGACTTCAGGAACTGCTTCGGGATGATCGCGTCGGTGTCGACGTTTTCGCGATCGAGCGGCGCCACGACGCCGGTATGTACAGTGAATTTTTCCATGATCCGTCTATCCGGTTGAAGGGCCGGCATTCAGCCGGCGCACATCGACAAATTCTCGGCGGGAAACGTCACTCCGCGGCGCGCTTCAGTGCGCTGCCGGCGGCATTGACGTCTTCCCCGAAGCCTCGGACGGTATTGCAGCCGGCCAGGCCGAAGCCCAACCCCGCCAGCGCCAGCGCGGCACCAGCCGCGCGATGACCTTCGATGCCGTCACGTGTTACCCCAACTGGCGAATGTCGACGAAGTGACCTTCGATCGCCGCGGCCGCCGCCATCGCGGGGCTCACGAGGTGCGTGCGACCGCCCGCGCCCTGCCGCCCTTCGAAGTTGCGGTTCGACGTCGACGCGCAGCGCTCGCCCGGCTCGAGCCGGTCGGCGTTCATCGCGAGGCACATCGAGCAGCCCGGCTCGCGCCATTCGAAGCCCGCATCGGTGAACACCTTGTCGAGCCCTTCGCGCTCGGCCTGCGCCTTCACGAGGCCCGAGCCCGGCACGACCATCGCGAGCCGCACATTCGACGCGACGCGACGGTTCAGCTTCTTCACGACGTACGCGGCCGCGCGGATGTCCTCGATCCGTGCGTTCGTGCACGAGCCGATGAAGATCTTGTCGACCTTGATCGATTCGATCGGCGTGTTCGGCTCGAGCGCCATGTATGCCAACGCGCGCTCCATCGCGTCGCGCTTGACCGGATCCTTCTCGCGCTCGGGATCGGGCACGCGACCGTCGATCGACGTGACCATTTCCGGCGACGTGCCCCACGTGACCTGCGGGACGATCTCGGCCGCGTTCAGCTCGACCACGCGGTCGAACTGCGCGCCGTCGTCCGACTTGAACTGGCGCCAGTATTCGACGGCCTGATCCCATTCCGCGCCGGTCGGCACGAACGGACGGCCCTTCAGGTAGTCGATCGTCGTGTCGTCCACCGCGACCATGCCTGCGCGCGCGCCGGCCTCGATCGCCATGTTGCAGACGGTCATGCGGCCTTCCATCGTCAGCGCGCGAATGGTCGAGCCGCCGAATTCGATCGCGTAGCCCGTACCGCCCGCGGTGCCGATCTTGCCGATGATCGCGAGCACGATGTCCTTCGCGGTACAGCCGCGCGGCAGTGCGCCCTCGACCTTCACGAGCATGTTCTTGCTCTTCTTCTGCAGCAGGGTCTGCGTCGCGAGCACGTGCTCGACTTCCGACGTGCCGATGCCGTGCGCGAGCGCGCCGAACGCGCCGTGCGTCGACGTATGCGAATCGCCGCACACGATCGTCATGCCCGGCAGCGTCGCGCCCTGCTCCGGCCCGATGATATGGACGATGCCCTGGCGCACGTCGTTCATCTTGAATTGGGTGATGCCGAATGCGTCGCAATTCGAATCGAGCGTGTCGACCTGCAGCTTCGACACGGGATCGGCGATGCCGTGGCTGCGGTCCGTCGTCGGCACGTTGTGGTCCGACACGGCCAGGTTCGCGCTGATGCGCCACACCGGACGCTGCGCGATCTTCAGCCCTTCGAACGCTTGCGGGCTCGTGACTTCATGCAGCAGCTGACGGTCGATGTAGAGCAGGGTCGTGCCGTCTTCCTCGGTGTGGACCACGTGGGTGTTCCACAGTTTGTCGTAGAGAGTCTGTGCCATGGGTATGCGGGGTCGTTGTGACTACAAGCCTTGCGGATGTGGTCGATTATGCCACGCAAAATCGACCCATGGAGTACCACGATAACGAAAAAAGTGAATAAAAACAGTGAGTTGGGTGGTACACGCGATACCCGGATAAGCATTACCCGGCAAGCGCGGCGGCTGGACGCGGACAAGTCGCGCCGTTGGGATACGCACTTGGCGCAGGTTGTCGCGAGCGATGCGCAACCCGGCCAAACGCGCCAACGCGTGCGACGCATGCGTGCCGTGCGCCGCACCCATGCGGCTTGCGCGGCGCGATTTCTCGACCGCCGCAGGCCGCCCCAGGGCATTGCAATCGACTGGCGGCGGCGTGCTACCGGAAGAATTCGCGCAACTCGCGCGCCAGCGCCTGCGGTTGTTCCTCGGGAATGAAATGCCCGCTATACGCGATCGTCGCAGCCGTCACCTGTTCCGCGACATGTTCAAGCGGCCCCGCCATGTCGGGTATGGATCCCTGATCCGCACTGACGGCGAGCACGGGCATCTTCAGCCTCCCCAGCGCCTGCAGCTTGCGGTTCTGCGCCGACGACTCCGACACGGCCCGGTAGAAGGCCAGTCCCGCTCGCAACCCGCCGTCCCGGGTGAACACCCGGAGATACTCGTCGACATCCGCGTCGGAGAACGACTCGGGATTGGCCGCCTTGCGACGCAAGAACCAATCGAGATACTCGCGCTCCTTGCCGGCAATCAACGTCTCCGGCAGGTCGGCGACAGTATGAAATGCGAAGTGCCACGTGCGCCATGCGTTGCCGGGCTCGATCGGCAGTGCGGCGGGCAGCGTGACGCCGGGTATCCCCGCGTCGAGCAACGCCAATCGCTTCACTGATTCGGGATACATCGCGGCAAACGGATAGGCGACCCACGCCCCGACATCGTGAGCGGCCAGGTAAAAGCGCGCGATATTTTGCCGCTCCAGCAGGCGCGCAAGCGTTACCGCGACCGTCTGCGTGTCGTAACCGACGAGTGGACGGTCCGAATCGCCTTGTCCGGGAAGATCCGGCGCCACGATCCTGAATTCGTCCGCGAGAAGCGGCATGACTCTCCGCCACGCGTACCAGCTTTCCGGAAACCCGGCGAGCAGGACGATGGTCTCGCCGTCGGCGCGGCCTCCTTCGACAAAATGAAGGCGCACCCCGTCTACCGTATCGAACCGATGACGAAAGCCGGTGAGCCGCGGGTCTTCCCGAAAATAGGGCGCGGCCTCGAGGTGCGACGCATCCGCGGATGATTGATGCTGGTACATAAGTTCGTCCTCTCTACAGAATCGACTGTCCTGGATGATGGCCCCCCGGGCAGCGGGGAGCCATCCCATTCGGAAATTATCATTTCCTAATTCAGCGAAACCGGATCACATGCATGCGCCGTTTCGCGCGTTACCTCATATCGAGTCACCTGTCGGGTAACGCAGAAACCTTAGTCGAGCAGCCGCATTGCCTCGTCGACCAGCAACGACATGTCGCTCCGGCTCTGGCCGAGCTTCCCCACCACTCGAAGCCCCTGCACCATGGCAAACAGACAGCTCGACGTGGCTTGCGCGTTCAGCGCGGCATCGACGGATCCATCGGCCTGCCCTTGCTTGATCAAATCGCGAAGGAGACGCTCGATCCTCTGCATCGATTTGTGGACGATACCGGCGATCTCGCTATCCAGCGTACTCAGAACAATGGCGCCCGCGACGACCAGACAACCCTTTCGACCCTCGTCTCCATGCGAGACGTCCGCGTAAAAGCGCAGGAGCGCTCGCACCTTGTCCCGTCCGTTTTTTTCATCGGCAAGGATCACGTTGAGCTCGCTTACGCGCCGATCGATGTACCGGTTCAACGCGGCAACGAATATGGCGTTCTTGTCGGCAAAGGCCTTGTAAAGACTGCCGGCGGTGAGCCCCGTCTCCCGGGACAAGTCGCCGATAGAGGTCGCATGATAGCCACGCTCGCGAAAGACGCGGATGAAGCCGTCCAGCGCTTCATCCATATCGAATTCTCGCGGTCTGCCAACGTTCGCTGCAATTTTCGTAGCCATGCGGCATTATAGGAAATGATCATTTCCGAATCAAGTCATGCGAACCGTCAGCAGGCATACGATGCGCGGCCCCGACACGACGCAGGTCGCCATTCACCGGAGACCGGCCGAATGGCTGCGACCAACGCCGCACATGACACGCGGCGCCACTGGCATTTCGCACTCGATCTCATAGACTGTCTATTCGCAACGGGCGACTCGCGCCGCCCTCCCCGCCATCGCGATGCGTGCATCCCGGCGCATCGACCGGACAGGAGACTTGCATGCAATACGAACTCTATTACTGGCCCGAGATCCAGGGCCGCGGCGAATACGTGCGGCTCGCGCTCGAGGCGGCCGAGGCCGACTACGTCGACGTCGCGCGCGAATCGGGGCGCGGAATGGGCGTGTCGGCCATGATGCGCATGATGGACAGCGCGAAGGCCGAATGCGTGCCGTTCGCGCCGCCGTTCCTGAAGGCCGGCGACGTGGTCGTCGGGCAGACCGCGAACATCCTGCTATTTCTCGGCGCGCGGCTCGGGCTCGCGCCTGACGACGAAGCCGGCCGGCTGTGGGTGCACCAGATCCAGCTGACCGCCGCCGATTTCGTCACCGAGATCCACGACACTCACCATCCGATCGGCAGCGGCCTGTACTACGAGGACCAGCAAGCGGAAGCAGCCGAGCGCGCGGCCGATTTCCTCGAGAACCGGCTGCCGAAATTCCTCGGCTACTTCGATCGCGTGCTCGAACAGAATCCCCACAAGAGCGGCTATATCGCCGGCAGCGCGCTCAGCTATGCGGACCTGACGATGTTCCAGTTGATCGAGGGCCTGCGCTATGCGTTCCCGAAAGCGATGAAGCGCGCGGAGCGCAAGGTCGCGGCGCTGGTCGCGCTGCACGATCGCGTCGCGCAGCATCCGCCCGTCGCGCACTACCTCGAGTCGGAACGCCGCATCCCGTTCAACGACATGGGGATCTTCCGGCACTATCCGGAGCTGGACAAGTAACGGCCGGGCACGTACCGCGGAAAGTGCGCGCGTGGGCGGATTTCACGCAGCATCAGTGCGACTGCCCGTGCTGCGCGGCGGCCGCGTCGACGGCCTCGACCGAGCGCGTGAGCCACGGCCCGATGTCCATCTCCTCATAGCGCACGAGCCGGCTCTTGCGCGCGCGGCGATACGCCCACCAGATCGCGACGAACAGCGGAATCCACACATAGATCGACAGCACTTCCATCCAGTCGATGCGCGCCGCGAAAAACGCCTGGTAATCCTGCCCGAGCGAAATCACGATGCAGATCGCGATCGCGAACAACGGCCCGAACGGAAACCATTTTGCGCGATACGGCAGCTGGTCGAGCCGATAGCCCTGCTTCAGGAACCCCTTGCGGAACCGGTAATGGCAGACCGCAATGCCGAGCCACGCGATGAAGCCGGTGATGCCGACCGTATTCAGCAGCCACAGATAGATGCGCTGGTTGTTGGTCAGCGACGTGAGGAAGCACAACCCGCCGACGGCCATCGTCGCGTACAGCGCATTGCGCGGCACGCCGCCCGGCGACAGCGTCGCGAACATCGCCGGCGCGCGCCCTTCCGAGGCGAGGTTGTACAACATCCGCGTCGCCGCGTAGGTGCCGGAATTGCCGGCCGACAACACGGCCGTCAGGATCACCAGATTCATCGCGCCGGCGGCGAGCGGGAACCCCGCGTGGCTGAACACCAGCGTAAACGGGCTCACGCCGACATCGGTCACGTCGCTCTTCAGCAGGTTCGGATCGGTGTACGGCACGAGCAGGCCGATCACGAAGATCGCGAGCACGTAGAACAGCATGATCCGCCAGAAGATCTGCTTCACCGCGCGCGGAATCGTCTTGCGCGGGTTTTCCGATTCGCCGGCCGTGATGCCGACCAGCTCGGTGCCGAGGAACGAGAAGCCCGCGATCAGCGCGACGCTCATCATCGCATGCACGCCGCCGACGAACGGCGCGTCGCCGATCGTGAAGTTGCGCCAGCCGACGGTATGCCCGCTGCCGGTATGCCCGTCGCCCAGCACGCCGGCCGCGATCAGCAGCCCGGCGGCGATGAACGCGATCACGGTGACGACCTTGATCAGCGAGAACCAGTATTCCGATTCGCCGAAGCCGCGCACCGACAGCGTATTGAGCAGGAAGATCAGCACGAGGAAACCCGCGCCCCACCACACGCCCGGCACCGACGGAAACCAGTAGCGCATCACGATCTGCGCGGCGACCAGCTCGATCGCGATCGTCACCGCCCAGCTGTACCAGTAGGTCCAGCCCAGCGCGACGCCGAAGCCTTCGTCGACGTACTTCTCGCCGTAGATCGCGAACGAGCCCGATACCGGCATCAGCGCGGCCATCTCGCCGAGCCCCGTGACGACGAAGTAGACCATGATCCCGATCGCGAGATACGCGGCGATCGCCCCGCCCGGCCCCGCCTGCGCGACCGACGCGCCCGACGCGACGAACAGCCCCGTGCCGATCGAACCGCCGATCGCGATCATCGCGATGTGGCGGCCCTGCAGACGGCGCTTCAGCGTCGTCCCGGACGGCGCGGCCGTCTCCGCTGCCGCTTGCATAGCATCCATAGTGCTCACCCTGATTGTGACCCGGCCAGCCGATTTGATTTGGAATGCAAATCGATTGATCCGGTCATTCGCATCGAAACCGGCCCTGCCGGGCCGGTCGCATCACACGACACTGCGCTTGATCGCCTGCAGTTCGGCCGTCGTCACGATCTTCTCGATCCGGAAGCGCGGGCTTTCCAGCCACACGTTCGCGATCCGCCGGTACTCGTCGAGATCCTCGCACGCGAGCCGCACGAGAAAATCGAACGTGCCGCTGACGAGCCAGCAGTCGAGCACGGCCGGATTCGCGCGCATTTCCTCCTCGAACGGCGCCTGCGAACGCCCGTGGTCGGCCAGCACGATCTGCGCGATCACGACGATCGGCTTGGTCGCGCGCGGCGCCTTGATCACCGCGCGATACCCTTCGATCACGCCGAGCGCCTCGAGCCGCTCCACGCGCGCCTGGCACGGCCGCGGCGTGAGGTTCACGAGTTCCGACAGCTTCCGGTAGGACATTCGCCCGTCGGTACGCAGGATGTCGAGGATCCGGAGATCGATCTTGTCGAGCTGCATCTTCTTGTCGGTCATCCGCGTTCGCTCCGGTCGGGTCGTGGCTGGTGCGCGCAACGTCTGCCGTTCCGCGCGGGGCCACATTATCCGGCCGAAGCGGCCGCGCGCCAATCGGCTAGAACCGCAGCGACAGGCAGGTCAGGCCGCCGTCCATCTTGCGGAATTCGCTCGTATCGATCACGTGCAGCGGCAACCCGAGCGACGCGATCGCGTCCTGCACGCGCGGGTAACCGGCCGGCGTGATCAGCGTGCCGTTCACGCGCAGCGTGTTGCCCGCGTATTCGTCGGCGGCCGGGATCGCGATCCGGCGATAGTCGGCGAACGCCGGATGCGCGGCCAGTGCGTCGGTCACGAGCAGCGTGTCGTCGCCGAGCGCATTGACGACCGATTTCAGGTGCAGGCCGGCGCCGACCGGCACCGCGACGACCGAGTAGCCGTGGCGCGACACCAGCGACTCGAACGCGGCGATGCCTTCCGCGTCGGTGCGGCTCGTCAGGCCGATGAAGAAGCGCTTGCCGACCAGCATCACGTCGCCGCCGTCGAGTCGGCCTTGCTGCATCGGCAGCAGGTCGCGATGCGCGGCGAGCGCCGCTTCGATATGAACGGTCTCGCCGCGCCGTGCAGGCGCGCCGGGGCGCGTGATCACCGCGAATTCGGGCGTGACGACCGCGACGTCCTCGACGAAGTGCGAATCGGGAAACGCATCCAGCGGCGGCAGTTCTGTCAGCTCGACGCCGAGCGCGCGCAGCGCGTCGCAGTATGCGTGGAACTGCGTGAGCGTCTTGTCGTAGTCGGGCGCGCCGAGTTCGGCGGTGGTCAGACCCGCGCCGCAGGACGGCGCGGGACGGCGAACGATCGCTTGCGTGAATTGCATCGACTCCTCCATGGTCTGCCGCACCCGTGCGGCGCACGGGCCGGCGGCGTTGTGTCCGGACCATTATCGGAAGCCAAATTGCGCAATTCGCGTCGATTTCGGCGGCGCCGACAGCCGATTGCGTCGAATTGCGCGCGTCACGCAGCGGATTCGGCAGACCGGCCGCCCGCCTTCTCGCGAACGGCGGTTTTCGCCCGCCTCACACGCTTTACGCGTCGGGCGCAAACCCCATCTGCGCACGGCCGAGCGCCGTGAGTTCGCCCGCCTGCGCGCGCCCGTCGAAATCGACCTCGAAATGATCGGCCGGGAAATCGGGCGGGCTGTCGCCGCGCAGGAACGCCGCACGCTGGCGTTGCAGGTACGCATCGTTCTTCGCGCAGCCGGGCGCGGCCGCGATGTACATCACGTTGCTGTCGCCGCTGCCGCGATGCGCATCCTCGACCGCATGCACGACGTCGCCATGCCAGAACACCGCGTCGCCCGGCTCCATGTGCGGGATCGGCACGAGCGCGTCGAGCAGCAGTGCGTGCCATTCCGGGCGGATCGACAGCGCGCGGCCGGGACGCGCGCCGCACAGGTCGTCGTCGGCGACGTCGTCCTGTAACGCGCGCAGCACGACATAGGCCATCGCATTCGCGACCGGAATCAGCTGCAGCGTGCCGTCGCCGGGCCCTTGCGGCGTCAGCGCGGTCCAGCCCTGGAACGTGCGGAACATCGAACACACGGCCGGCGACGGAATCTCCTCGACGTCGGGGCGGAACGCCGCATCGAACGGATCGTAGTCTCGCCAGCGGCCGGCCAGCACGTGACGATAGACCTGCCGAAAATTCGCGCCGAGCCAGCGCTCGACGGAGCCGCCGTCGACATGCGGCGACAGCCCGAGTGACGTCGAACCGGGCGGCCGGCGGCGAATCCGGTCCGCGTACGCGGGCACCTGATCGGGATCGAAATGGGTGCGCGCACCGTCCGCATGCCGCCACAGACGGTTCAGGAACACCCGCGCCTGCGTCAGCGCCGGCGACTGGCGCGCGGCCACCTGCGGCTTCGACCAATAAACCCCGTAAATCTGCGGCTTGCCCGACGCGAGATTGCCGAAATAGCGGTCTTCCGCGCGTGCATGCAGCCGCTCGGTGAAACGGTTCGCCTCCAGATACGCGCCGATCTCGTCGTTCCAGTCGCGCGCCTGCCGCGCATCGAACACGCCGCGAATCACCACCGTGCCATGCGTGCGGATCGCGGCAACCGCATGCGGATCGACCCGCCCACCCGCGATATCCGCGAACGGCACGACCGGAATCACGTCCTGGCCGTGCGCGTGCGCGCGGCGGATCGCGTCGACCTGTCGTGCGATGTCGCCCTCCACTTCGCGGAACGTGGCCGCGTAATCGGGCAGGTCGGCGCGCAGCGCCCGTTTCGCCGCGCGAATCGCGGCGGACAGATCGTCAATCGTCAGTTGCATCGTCGTCTCCTCGCTGAAGCATGTCGTGATGTGCTGTCAGCGTACGGCCGGCACGTGATCACCATCACCACTATCCAGCCAATGATCGATACAATCCTGACAATCATGCATCACTCTGGACGATGGCAGACCACGCAGAGCTTGTTGCCGTCCGGATCGCGAAAATAAGCGCCGTAGTAGTCGCGGTGATAGTGCGGCCGCAGGCCCGGCGGCCCTTCGCAGGTGCCGCCCTGCCGCAGCGCGAGCGCGTGGCAGCGATCGACGTGCGCGCGGGTCGGCGCATCGAATGCGATCGTGTGGCCGTTGCCCGGCTCGGGCGGATGGCCGTCGAGTGGCTTGCCGAAGAAGAACAGCGGCCGCTCGGCGTCTGCCGGCATCCAGCCCGACCAGCCGTCCGGCTCGCGGAATTTCAGGCGCAGCCCGAGTTCCGCGAACAGCGGCGCGTAGAAATCGTAGGCGCGCGTCGTATCGCTGACGCCCACGCACACATGTGAAAACATGGCATCGCTCCATGGTGACGATCTCTCCCGATCATGCCACGATGTGCTGCCTGCCCCAACGGAGGCCGCGATGAAACCGCAATACGAGCACGTGACGTTTGCGTCCGGCTGCTCCATCCGCGTCTATCACCGCCAGCTCGCGCGCATTCCGTTCGAATGGCATCGCCACCCCGAGTACGAGCTGACGCTGACGCTCAACAGCCGCGGCCAGCGCTTCATCGGCGACCACGTCGCGCGTTACGCGGACGACGATCTCGTGCTCGTGCCGCCGAACCTGCCGCATACGTGGTCGTCGAACGCGCGCATCGATCGCGACGCGCCCGAGGTCGCGCTCGTCGTCTGGTTCGACGGAGACTGGGTGCGGCGGCTGGCCGACTGCTGCCCCGAATACGCGCCGCTGCGCTCGCTATTGCGGCGTGCGGCGCCGGGCCTGCACTTCGACGTGGAGACGGCCCGCGCGATGCGCGCGCGACTGCCGCGGTTGCTCGATCCGTCGCCGCGCGTGCGGCTCGCGGCCACGCTCGACACGCTTGCCGATCTCGCGGAAACAGGCGGCGAACCGCTCGCCACCGCGCAGGCGTACGACCGGGCCGATGGCGCGCCGTCGCCCGCCGACCCGGCCGCCCCCGAAGCCGAACGCCTCGACCGCGTGCTCGACGCGATCGACCGGCATTTCCACGAACCGCTGCGCATCGACGCCCTCGCCGCCGTCGCGCACCTGTCCGAACGCACACTGCAACGGCTGTTCGTCCGGCATCTCGGCGAAAGCGTCGGCCGCTACGTGCAGCGGCTGCGGCTCGCGCACGCATGCCGCCATCTCGTCGGCACCGACTGGCCGATCGCGACGGTGGCCGCGCGCTGCGGCATTCCGAATACCGCGAACTTCAATCGCCAGTTCCTCGCCGCGCGCGGCAGGACGCCCGGCGCGTACCGGCAGTTCTTCAAGCAGCATGGCCATGCACCCGACGGCGATGCGCCCGCGCTCGACACACGACCGCCGTCGCTGGAGCACCGCGCCGGATCGGGACAACGTCGGCCGCACAAATGAAAACACCCCGACGGGCTGACCCGTCGGGGTGTCGTGGCGTGGCGATTGCCGGACGCGAGCGGCCTGCCGGCCGTTCGCGCCGCACACGATTTAACGTGCGTTGAGCGGCTTCGCTTCGCGCGGCGTATCGCCGATGAACAACTGGCGCGGACGGCCGATCTTCTGCTCGGGATCGCCGATCATTTCGTTCCACTGTGCGATCCAGCCGACCGTACGTGCCATCGCGAAGATACACGTGAACATCGACGTCGGGATGCCCAGCGCGCGCTGGACGATACCCGAGTAGAAGTCGACGTTCGGGTACAGCTTGCGCGACACGAAGTATTCGTCTTCCAGCGCGATCTTCTCGAGCTGCATCGCGAGCTTGAACAGCGGGTCGTCGTGCAGGCCAAGTTCGTTCAGCACTTCGTAGCACGTTTCGCGCATCAGCTTCGCACGCGGATCGTAGTTCTTGTACACGCGGTGGCCGAAGCCCATCAGCTTCACGCCCGAATTCTTGTCCTTCACCTGCTTGATGAATTCGGGGATGTTGTCCGGCGAACCGATCTGCTCGAGCATGTTCAGCGCGGCTTCGTTCGCACCACCGTGCGCCGGGCCCCACAGACACGCGATACCGGCCGCGATACACGCGAACGGGTTCGCGCCCGACGAACCGGCCAGGCGGACCGTCGACGTCGATGCGTTCTGCTCGTGATCGGCGTGCAGGATCAGGATACGGTCGAGCGCGCGGACGAGCACGTCGTTGACCTTGTACTCTTCGCACGGGTTCGAGAACATCATGTGCATGAAGTTCGCGCTGTACGACAGCGAGTTCTTCGGATACACGAACGGCTGGCCGATGCTGTACTTGTACGCCATCGCGACGAGCGTCGGCAGCTTCGCGATCATGCGGATCGCCGACACTTCGCGGTGACGCGGGTCGTTGATGTCGAGCGAGTCGTGGTAGAACGCGGACAGCGCGCCGACTGCGGCGACCAGGATCGCCATCGGGTGCGCGTCGCGACGGAAGCCGCGGAAGAAGAAGTGCATCTGCTCGTGCACCATCGTGTGCTTCGTGACGGTGTCGACGAATTCCTTCTTCTGTGCGGCGTTCGGCAGTTCGCCCTTCAGCAGCAGGTAGCAGCTTTCGAGGAAGTCCGCGTTTTGCGCGAGGTTGTCGATCGGGTAGCCGCGATACAGCAGTTCGCCCTTGTCGCCGTCGATGTACGTGATCGCCGAATTACAAGCTGCCGTCGACATGAAGCCCGGGTCGTAAGTGAACTTGCCGGTCTGGCCGTACAGCTTGCGGATGTCGATCACGTCCGGGCCCATCGTGCCCTTGTAGATCGGCAGTTCGACGCTCGGCGAGTTGTCGCTGAACGATAGCGTGGCTTTAACATCAGACGGAGTCATGGCACATCCTCAATCGAAATAAAGAAACGGGATTCGATAACGGGCACAGCGCGTTACACCTTGGCGTTACACGTTGCGCAGCATCTCCAACAGCCGGTGAATGTCCGGGCTGTCTAGGTCGCCCTCTGGTTCCTTGCGCGCGAGGAGCAAGTCCATCAGGTCGTTGTCGCTCAGATCGAGCAGGCGCGACAACGCGCCTACGTCTGCATCGGTGAGGTCATGCTCGTATCTGCCGAAGAACCGTTCGAAAACGATGTCGTTCTCCAGCAGACCCCGCCGCGCACGCCAGCGAAGGCGCGCGCGACGGTGCGGGTCGGATTGATGCGAATCGTCGCTCATCAATCTTTATACCGCGCGACGAACCATCAGTTCCTTGATCTTGCCGATCGCCTTCGTCGGGTTCAGGCCCTTCGGGCAAACGTCGACGCAGTTCATGATCGTGTGGCAACGGAACAGACGGTACGGGTCTTCCAGGTTGTCGAGACGCTCGCCGGTGGCGGTGTCGCGGCTGTCCGCGATGAAGCGGTAAGCCTGCAGCAGGCCGGCCGGGCCGACGAACTTGTCCGGGTTCCACCAGAAGCTCGGGCACGACGTCGAGCAGCTCGCGCACAGAATGCACTCGTACACGCCGTCGAGCTCGTCGCGCTCTTCCGGCGACTGGAGGCGTTCCTTCTCCGGCGGCGGCGCGTCGTTGATCAGGTACGGCTTGATCGAGTGGTACTGGTTGAAGAAGTGCGTCATGTCGACGATCAGGTCGCGCACGACCGGCAGGCCCGGCAGCGGACGCAGCACGATCTTCTGCGGCAGGTCGTTCAGGTTCGTCAGGCACGCGAGACCGTTCTTGCCGTTGATGTTCATCGCGTCCGAACCGCACACGCCTTCACGGCACGAACGGCGGAACGACAGCGTCTCGTCCAGTGCCTTCAGCTTGACCAGCGCGTCGAGCAGCATGCGTTCATGCTGGATCTCGAGCTCGTACGTCTGCATGCGCGGCGCTGCGTCCTTGTCCGGATCGTAGCGGTAGACTTCAAAAATGCGTTTTGCCATTTCGGATTCCCTTTGACTCGGCTTAGAACGTGCGCGGCTTCGGCGGCACGGATTCGACCGTCAGCGGCTTCATTTGAACCGGCTTGTAGTCGAGGCGATCGCCTTCGCTGTACCACAGCGTGTGGCGCAGCCAGTTGTCGTCGTCGCGGTGTTCGTAGTCGCTGTGTGCGTGTGCACCACGGCTTTCCTTGCGCGCTTCGGCCGACACCATCGTGGCGCGAGCCACTTCGATCAGGTTCTCCAGCTCGAGCGCTTCGACGCGCGCGGTGTTGAACACCTTCGACTTGTCCTTCAGGTGGATGTTTTCCACGCGCGCCTTCAGGTCGGCCATCTGATCGACGCCTTCCTTCAGCAGCGCCGACGTGCGGAACACGCCTGCATGCTTCTGCATCGTCGCGCGGATGTCGTTCGCGACGTCCTGCGTGTACTCGCCCGAGCTCGACTTCTCGAGCTTCGCCAGGCGCGCCAGCGAGAATTCGCCTGCGTCAGCCGGCAGCGGCTTGTGTTCCTTCTGGTTCTTCACGTGCTCGACGATGTGGTTGCCGGCCGCACGGCCGAACACCACGAGGTCCAGCAGCGAGTTCGTGCCCAGACGGTTCGCGCCGTGCACCGACACGCACGAGCATTCGCCCACTGCGTAGAAGCCGTTGACCGGTTCCTTGTGATCGCGCGACGTGCCGACGACCTGACCGTGGATGTTGGTCGGGATGCCGCCCATCTGGTAGTGGATCGTCGGGACGACCGGGATCGGTTCCTTGATCGCGTCGACGTTCGCGAACTTCAGCGCGATTTCGCGGATCGACGGCAGACGCTTCATGATCGTCTCGGCGCCGATGTGCGACAGGTCGAGCAGCACGTGATCCTTGTTCGGACCGACGCCGCGACCTTCCTTGATTTCCTGGTCCATCGAACGCGACACGAAGTCACGCGGCGCCAGATCCTTCAGCGTCGGCGCGTAGCGCTCCATGAAGCGCTCGCCGTTCGCGTTGCGCAGAATACCGCCTTCGCCGCGCACCCCTTCGGTGATCAGCACGCCCGCGCCGGCCACGCCGGTCGGGTGGAACTGCCAGAACTCCATGTCCTGCAGCGCGATGCCCGAGCGCGCCGCCATGCCGAGGCCGTCGCCGGTGTTGATGAACGCGTTGGTCGATGCTGCGAAGATCCGACCTGCGCCGCCCGTCGCGAACAGCGTGGTCTTGCCTTCCATGATGTAGACGTCGCCCGTCTCCATCTCGAGGGCCGTCACGCCGAGTACGTCACCGTCCGCGTCGCGGATCAGGTCGAGCGCCATCCATTCGACGAAGAACTGCGTCTTCGCTTCGACGTTCTGCTGGTACAGCGTGTGCAGCAGCGCGTGACCGGTACGGTCGGCGGCCGCGCAAGCGCGCTGGACCGGCTTCTCGCCGTAGTTCGCGGTATGGCCGCCGAACGGGCGCTGGTAGATCGTGCCGTCCGCGTTGCGGTCGAACGGCATGCCGAAGTGCTCGAGTTCGTACACGACGTTCGGCGCTTCACGGCACATGAACTCGATCGCGTCCTGGTCGCCGAGCCAGTCGGAGCCCTTGATCGTGTCGTAGAAGTGGTAGTGCCAGTTGTCTTCGCTCATGTTGCCGAGCGACGCGCCGATACCGCCCTGCGCGGCCACCGTGTGCGAACGCGTCGGGAACACCTTCGACAGCACGCCGACCGACAGGCCCGCGCGCGACAGTTGCAGCGCTGCGCGCAAGCCGGAGCCGCCTGCGCCGACGATCACGACGTCGAACTTGCGGCGCGGGAGGGAAGTTTTGATTGCAGCCATTCTTTACACTCTCCAGAGAATCTGCGCGGCGTAGCCCGCACATGCGAGCAGCCAGACGATGGTCAGCGATTGCAGCAGCAGGCGCACACCGACGGGCTTCACGTAGTCCATCCAGATGTCGCGCACGCCGACCCATGCGTGGTAGAAGAGGGAAAGCAGCATCACGAAGGTCGCGAGCTTCATCCATTGCGCGGCGAAGATCGATGCCCAGCCTTCGTACGAGAAATCGTGCGCGCCGAAGAACAGGACGAGCAGAATGACCGTGTAGACCGCCATGATCGTGGCGGTGACGCGCTGCGCGAGCCAGTCGCGCAGGCCGTAGTGTGCGCCGACGACGAGGCGCTTCGAGCCGATTCGGTTGTTGGCTGCCATTTTCTTAGAATGCTCCGAACAGTTTGAGTGCCATGGCGATCGTCAGCGCGATCGAGACGACAAAGACGACGACTGCCGTCCGCTTGCCGCCTTCCTTCGTGACGGCGTCGTGGTTGACGTCCATCAGCAGGTGGCGAATGCCGGCGCAGAAATGGTGGAAGAAGGCCCACGACAACGCGAGGACGATCAGCTTGACGACGATGTTGGAGAGGAAAGCCTTGAAGACTTCGAAGCTGAGCTCGGAGGTGAGACTCTGGTCGAAGAGGAACAGCAGGAACGGCAGGAACAGGAACAGCAGCGCGCCGCTGATACGATGGAGAATCGACAATATCGCGGCCAGCGGCATGCGATATTTCAACGTGATGTCGCCGATTCCGATGTTCCGGTATTCCGGCCTCGGCTTTCTTACTGCGTCAGTCATGCTAGACCCCTACTATGTTGTCACACTAATCCGCGATTTTAGCGCCTTTTTATATCGCGCTGCAGCGAAAGTCTGCTCTGGATAATTGCGCGAACAAGAACAAAGGCGGCCCGAAACGTGCTTCGCGAGCGTGGGAAACGCGAATACACGCGGCTGAGCCGAACGTCGTCAGCTCAAGTCATTCTGATAGTAGTACCCGGTTGTGACATACCAGCCGCGACGCACTTCCACCGGCCGGTCCCCGTACGTATAGGACACGCGCTCGACCGACAGCAGCGGGAAGCCCGCCGGCACGTGCAGCAGGTCGGCCACCGCCGGGTCCGCCGCCACCGCGCGGATCTTCTCCGTCGCGCGGATCATCCGCGTACCGAACTCCGTCTCGAACATCGCGTAGAGCGGCCCCTTGTACTCGCTCAGCCGCTCGAACGTGAGCCCGCGGAACATCGCGCCCGGCAGCCAGATCTCGTCGAGCACCGTCACTTCGCTGTCGAATTCCAGCAGGCGGCGCACCTGCACGACCGGATCGGCGGGCTTCAGGTCGAGCTGCCGCGCGATCTCCGCCGGCGCACGCAGGCGCCGGCATTCGAGCAGGCGGCTCACGTGCGGGTGCTCGGCACCGTCGTCGGCCAGCAGGCGCAGGAAGCGGAACTGCGCGCGATCCTCATTGTGCGTTGCAACAAAAGTGCCCTTGCCCTGCCGCCGGACCACGAGGTTTTCGGCGGCCAGTTCATCGATCGCCTTGCGCACGGTGCCCTGACTGACCTTGTAACGGGCCGCGAGCTCCACTTCGCTGGGGATGATCTCGCCCGGCTTCCATTCGCCGGATTCGAGACTTTGCGTGATCAATGACTTGATCTGCTGGTATAACGGGCTGAACGTCGGCGACGCGGAGGCCGCGGGCGAGGCTGCGGGATCGCCCGCGCCCGGCTGCCCTGGGCCGCCTGCGCCGGTCTGATTCGCGGTGTTCGCCTGGTTCGATGTCATGGCGCGCATTTCATCACAAACCGCACTTTTTCGTCCACTCAATTTCCGCAAAACATCTGTCTTATATAAGACATATGATACCGTTTGACTTTGCGCCTGACGGCTCCTACACTCCCGGTCGAGCAAGGGTTCGCGGGTGCAACAGCGCGTCCCCGGCTACGTGCCACGGCCGTCTCCAGGTTCACCGCGTCTGCCATCGCGAGTCCTCCGCCCTGCTTCAATGCAACGCTACGCACAACGCGCATAGAATGGCGTTTTCGCTCGCGTCCAACGCTTCACCCGTCCTGGAGATTTTCAATGGCTAAGCCCGCAAAGCGCGTTGCCGTCACCGGCGCCGCAGGTCAAATCGCTTACTCCCTGCTGTTCCGCATCGCGAACGGCGACCTGCTCGGCAAGGACCAGCCGGTCATCCTGCAACTGCTCGACCTCCCGCAAGCCCAAGGCGCCGTCAAGGGCGTCGTGATGGAACTCGACGACTGCGCGTTCCCGCTGCTCGCCGGCGTCGTGATCACCGACGATCCGAAGGTTGCATTCAAGGATGCAGACGTCGCGCTGCTGGTCGGCGCACGTCCGCGCTCGAAGGGCATGGAGCGCAAGGACCTGCTGTCGGCAAACGCCGAAATCTTCACGGTTCAGGGCGCTGCGCTGAACGAAGTCGCGAGCCGCGACGTGAAGGTGCTGGTCGTCGGCAACCCGGCGAACACGAACGCGTACATCGCGATGAAGTCGGCGCCGGATCTGCCGAAGAAGAACTTCACGGCGATGCTGCGCCTCGACCACAACCGCGCGCTGTCGCAGCTCGCCGCGAAGTCGGGCAAGCCGGTCGCGTCGATCGAGAAGCTCGCCGTGTGGGGCAACCACTCGCCGACGATGTACCCGGATTTCCGCTTCGCGACCGCCGAAGGCGAATCGCTGCTGAAGCTGATCAACGACGACGTGTGGAACCGCGACACGTTCATCCCGACCGTCGGCAAGCGCGGCGCGGCGATCATCGAAGCGCGTGGCCTGTCGTCGGCGGCGTCGGCAGCCAACGCGGCGATCGACCACGTCCGTGACTGGGTGCTCGGTACGAACGGCAAGTGGGTCACGATGGGCATCCCGTCGGACGGCTCGTACGGCATTCCCGAAGACATCATCTACGGCGTGCCGGTCACCTGCGAAAACGGCGAATACAAGCGCGTCGAAGGCCTGGAAATCGACGCGTTCTCGCGCGAGAAGATGGACGGCACGCTGGCCGAGCTGCTCGAAGAGCGCGACGGTGTCGCCCACCTGCTGAAGAACTAAGCATCACGCATCGTGCCGGGCGGCCTTCGGGCGCCCGGCTGCGGCACGGGCCGGCACGCCGCCGGCCCGTGCCGGCCGATCCGATTCGCGCACGTTTTGCCGCCCCGCGCCCGCCGCGCGCCGCCCAGAACCTGCCCGAATCCGATTTTCTCCACGTTGACCCGCTCCCCTGACGTAGACGAGATGGCCGCGCTCACTCCTGCACAAGTGCTGTACGACGGGGCGTCCCCGCCCGCGATCCTGCCCTGCTGCGATCACTACGCGGGCAGCGAGAAGCTGATGCGCAAGTCGCTCGCGCTGCAAGCCGAGCTGGGCCCGGTGTTCGACCTCACGCTCGACTGCGAGGACGGCGCGGCCGTCGGCCAGGAAGCCGCCCACGCGGCGCTCGTCGCCGATCTGCTCGGCAGCGCCGAGAACCGCTTCGGCCGCGTCGGCGTCCGTATCCACGACTTTTCCCACCCGCACTGGCGCGACGACGTGCGCATCGTGCTGCGTGCGTCGCGCGCACCCGCCTACATCACGCTGCCGAAGATCGCGAACGCCGCCGACGCGGCCGAAATGACCGCGTTCATCGAAGGCACGCGCCGCGAGCTCGGCATCGCGCAGCCGATCCCGGTCGACGTGCTGATCGAGACGCACGGCGCGCTCGCGCAGGCGGCCGCCCTCGCCGCACTGCCGACGGTCGGCACGCTGAGCTTCGGGCTGATGGATTTCGTCTCCGCGCACCACGGCGCGATCCCCGATTCCGCGATGCGCTCGCCCGGCCAGTTCGACCACCCGCTCGTGCGCCGCGCGAAGCTGGAAATCGCCGCGGCCTGTCATGCGCACGGCAAGACGCCGTCGCACAACGTGACGACCGAGGTGCGCGACATGGGCGTCGTCGCCGGCGATGCACGCCGCGCGCGCGACGAATTCGCCTTCACGCGAATGTGGAGCATCCATCCCGCGCAGATCCGCCCGATCGTCGACGCCTTCGCGCCGCGCACCGACGAAGTCACGCTGGCCGCCGAGATCCTGCTGGCCGCGCAGGCCGCCGACTGGGGCCCGACGCGCCACGGTGATACGCTGCACGATCGCGCGAGTTACCGTTATTACTGGTCGGTGCTGCGCCGTGCGCGGGCCACCGGCCAGCCCGTACCGGACGAGGCCGCGCCGCTGTTCGGCACGGCCGCCGCGGGCGCCGCACCTTGAGGGCGCGCCGCCGGCCGATACACGCGTTTCATGCATTCGCCGGGACGCAAGCCGGACAGAGGTTTGCGAAACGACAAAAAACGTAACGGAGCCCGAAAACCTGATATATGCGCGGCCAAATAGGTGAAAATAGCGGCCGCTGCGCGCTTTCGGGGCGCGTGCAGTTTCAAACCGGCCGGCAGTTTCGATTGCCGGCCCTTGTCAACTGATTATCGAAAGGTTCTGACTCCATGAAGAAACTCCTGATCGCTACCGCCATCGGCGCCTTGTCCGCCACGATGCTGGTGTCGGCTCCGAGTGCGTTTGCCCAGGGTACGGCCACCACGACCGCGAAGAAGGCCACGGCCAAGCGCCCGGCGCCGGCCAAGCGCATCATCCCGCGCAGCAAGAAGGCGCAGGCACGCGCAGCCGCCAAGGTCGATCCGGTACCGGACGGCGCGGTCAAGTGGTCCTGTAAGGAAGGTCTGTCGTTCGACCTCGCCGGCGACATGAAGCGCGACCAGGTCGTCACGGTTCACTGGGCGAAGAAGAACTACAAGCTGCCGCGTCAGGCCACGACGACGGGCGCCGACACGTTCTACGATCCGGCAGCCGGCTTCAAGCTGGTCGTGATCCCGACCAAGGCAATGCTGTTCTCCGACGCGAACGGCGGCGAGCGTCTCGCGGACGAATGCGTGACGCCGGAAATGGCACAGGGCAACGCAGCGCCGACGCAGTCGAACGAGCTGAAGCCGGCCGCGAACTAAGCGTCCCCCCGGCCCCTCGATGTCCGCCCCGGTCTCCAACGTCCGCCCCGCGCCGGATTCGGTACTCGTCGACATCGTCGACTACGTGCTGAATACCGGCATCGACAGCGCGCTCGCGCTGGAGACGGCGCGTCCTTGCCTGATCGACACGCTCGGATGCGGACTCGAGGCGCTGTCCTACCCTGCCTGCACCAAGCTGCTCGGCCCCGTCGTGCCCGGCACGATCGTGCCGAACGGCGCGAAGGTGCCCGGCACGTCCTTCCAGCTCGATCCCGTCCAGGCCGCGTTCGGCATCGGCGCGATGATCCGCTGGCTGGACTTCAACGACACCTGGCTCGCCGCCGAATGGGGTCATCCGTCCGACAACCTCGGCGGGATCCTGGCGACGGCCGACTGGCTCTCCCGCACGGCCCGCGCGGCCGGCCGGAAGCCGTTCACGATGCGCGACGTGCTGGTCGCGATGATCCAGGCCCACGAGATCCAGGGCTGCCTCGCGCTCGAGAATTCGTTCAACGCGGTCGGGCTCGACCACGTGCTGCTCGTGAAGGTCGCATCGACGGCCGTCGTCGGGCGCCTGCTCGGGCTCACGCGCGACGAGCTGATCAACGCGGTCTCCAATGCATTCGTCGACGGCCACGCGCTGCGTACCTACCGCCATGCGCCGAACACCGGTTCGCGCAAATCGTGGGCGGCCGGCGACGCGACGTCCCGCGCGGTGCGCCTCGCGCTGATCGCTAAAACGGGTGAAATGGGCTATCCGTCGGCGCTCACCGCCAAAACCTGGGGCTTCTACGACGTGCTGTTCGACGGCAAGCCGTTCCGCTTCCAGCGCCCGTACGGCACGTACGTGATGGAAAACGTGCTGTTCAAGATCGCATTCCCCGCCGAATTTCATGCGCAGACGGCCGCCGAGGCCGCGCTGCAGCTGCACGCGCAGCTCGCCGCGGCGGGCCGCACGACCGACGACATCAGCCGGATCACGATCCGCACGCACGCGGCCGCGATCCGCATCATCGACAAGCAGGGCCCGCTCGCCAATCCGGCCGACCGCGACCACTGCATCCAGTACATGGTCGCCGTGCCGCTGCTGTTCGGCCGGCTGACCGCGGCCGACTATGAAGACGCGGCCGCGGCGGACCCGCGCATCGACGCGCTGCGCGCGAAAACCGTGTGCGTCGAGGATCCGCAGTTCACGAAGGATTACCACGATCCGGACAAGCGATCGATCGCGAATGCGCTGACGATCGCGTTCACGGACGGATCGAAGCTTGCCGAAGTGGTGGTCGAGTATCCGCTCGGCCATCGGCGGCGGCGCGCCGAAGGCGTCCCGCTCCTGGTCGAGAAGTTCAGGACCAACCTCGCCCGCCGCTTTCCGGCCAAGCAGCAACAAGCGATTCTCGACGTGTCGCTGGACCAGGCAAAGCTCGAAGCGATGCCGGTCGATGAGTACGTCGATCTGTATGTGATATAGCCGTCAGATACAGGACTCTTTGTTTCCTAGCCTTAAACCCAGGAAAATCACCATGGCCCACAATCTCCACAAGACCCTCAAGGAATTCGACAGCGGTTCCGGCAAAGGCAAGTTCTACTCGCTGCCGCAGCTCGGCAAGGAACTGAAGACGAAGATCGAACGCCTGCCGGTGTCGATCCGCATCGTGCTCGAGTCCGTGCTGCGCAACTACGACGGCAAGAAGATCACCGAAGAGCACATCGAGCAGCTCGCGAACTGGAAGCCGACGGCGAAGCGCGTCGACGAGATTCCGTTCGTCGTGTCGCGCGTCGTGCTGCAGGATTTCACGGGCGTGCCGCTGCTCGCCGACATCGCGGCCATGCGCGGCGTCGCCGAGCGTACGGGCAAGAACCCGAAGAAGATCGAACCGCTGGTCCCGGTCGATCTCGTCGTCGATCACTCGGTCCAGATCGACTACTTCCGCCAGAAGGACGCGCTCGACCTGAACATGAAGCTGGAATTCCAGCGCAACAACGAGCGCTACCAGTTCATGAAGTGGGGCATGCAGGCGTTCGACACGTTCAAGGTCGTGCCGCCGGGCGTGGGCATCGTCCACCAGGTGAACCTCGAATACCTTGCGCGCGGCGTCCACAAGAAGACCGACGGCGCCGACACCGTGTACTACCCGGACACCCTGGTCGGCACGGACAGCCACACGACGATGATCAACGGCATCGGCGTGGTCGGCTGGGGCGTGGGCGGCATCGAGGCGGAAGCCGGCATGCTCGGCCAGCCGGTGTACTTCCTGACGCCGGACGTCGTCGGTGTCGAGCTGAAGGGCAAGCTGCGCGAAGGCGTGACGGCCACCGACCTGGTACTGACGATCACCGAAATGCTGCGCAAGGAGAAGGTCGTCGGCAAGTTCGTCGAATTCTTCGGCGAAGGCACGCGCTCGCTGTCGCTGCCGGACCGCGCGACGATCGGCAACATGGCGCCGGAATACGGCGCGACGATGGGCTTCTTCCCGGTCGACGAAAAGACGATCGACTACTTCGAAGGCACGGGCCGCACGAAGGCCGAAATCGCCGCGTTCGAAAACTACTTCAAGGCGCAGAACCTGTTCGGCATCCCGAAGGCCGGCGACATCGACTACACGAAGACGGTGACGCTCGACCTCGCGACGGTCGCGCCGTCGCTGGCCGGCCCGAAGCGCCCGCAGGACCGCATCGAGATCGGCCACGTCAAGTCGACGTTCACCGACCTGTTCTCGAAGCCGGTCGCCGAAAACGGCTTCGCGAAGAAGGCGGACGACCTGAACGCGCAATACACGACGAGCAACGGCGTCGACGTGAAGAACGGCGACGTGCTGATCGCCGCGATCACGTCGTGCACGAACACGTCGAACCCGAGCGTGCTGCTGGCCGCCGGCCTGCTCGCGAAGAAGGCGGTCGAGGCCGGCCTCACGGTCGACCCGAAGATCAAGACCTCGCTCGCGCCGGGATCGCGCATCGTCACCGAATATCTGACGAAGACGGGCCTGCTGCCCTACCTGTCGAAGCTCGGCTTCGAAGTCGCGGCCTACGGCTGCACGACCTGTATCGGCAACGCGGGCGACCTGACGCCGGAACTGAACGAAGCGATCACGAAGAACGACATCGTCGCGGCGGCCGTGCTGTCCGGCAACCGTAACTTCGAAGCGCGTATCCACCCGAACATCCGCGCGAACTTCCTCGCGTCGCCGCCGCTGGTCGTCGCGTACGCGATCGCCGGCAACATCACGCGCGACCTGATGACCGAGCCGGTCGGCAAGGGCAAGGGCGGCCGTGACATCTACCTCGGCGACATCTGGCCGACGAGCGACGAAATCCACGCGCTGCTCAAGTTCGCGCTCGATCCGAAGAAGTTCGAGGACAACTACTCGAAGCTGACCAAGAAGGGCGACCTCTGGAGCAAGATCGAGGGCGAATCGGGCGAAGTTTACGACTGGCCGAAGTCGACGTACATCGCCGAGCCGCCGTTCTTCGGCAACGACTTCTCGATGGAGCCGGCTGCATCGATCCCGACGGTCAAGGGCGCGCGCGCACTGGGCATCTTCGGCGATTCGGTCACGACCGACCACATCAGCCCGGCAGGCTCGATCAAGGAAGATTCGCCGGCCGGCAAGTGGCTGAAGGAAAACGGCGTGCAGAAGGCCGACTTCAACAGCTACGGCTCGCGTCGCGGCAACCACGACGTGATGATGCGCGGCACGTTCGCGAACGTCCGGATCAAGAACCTGATGATCCCGCCGAAGGCGGACGGCACGCGCGTCGAAGGCGGCCTGACGATCCACCAGCCGAGCGGCGAACAGCAGTCGATCTACGACGCGGCCATGCAGTACGTTGCCGCCGGCACGCCGACCGTCGTGTTCGCGGGCGAAGAGTACGGCACGGGCTCGTCGCGCGACTGGGCCGCGAAGGGCACGCAACTGCTCGGCGTGAAGGCCGTGATCGCACGCAGCTTCGAGCGCATCCACCGCTCGAACCTGGTCGGCATGGGCGTGCTGCCGCTGCAGTTCAAGGGCGCGGACAGCGTCCAGTCGCTCGGCATCACCGGTGAAGAGACGTACGACATCGAAGGCCTCGGCGACGACTTCAAGCCGCAGCAGGACGTCACGCTCGTGATCCATCGCAAGAACGGCGAAACGCAGCGCGTGCCGGTGCTGCTGCGCATCGATACGCCGATCGAAGTCGACTACTACAAGCACGGCGGGATTCTGCCGTTCGTGCTGCGCTCGCTGCTCGCAGCGTAAGCGCGCGGCCGTTGCAGGTGCCGCAGCCGCCTCGCGGGCGGTTGCGGCCGATTTGGATGCCCGACCTCGTGTCGGGCTTTTTTTCGTCTGTCGCTCGGTGGGCCCGCGGCGTAGCGTCGACCGCACGGCGGCGCCCCGCTTTCACGGAATGTCACCGGCCGGCGGCCGGCTCGCGCGTCACGCCGCCTTGCTGCTTCGCACCTTCGCGCCCGCGGAGGAACCCGATCGCGCGTTCTTCTTCAGATGCGTGCGGTTGTATTCGATCGCCGCGCGCACGAGGTTTTTCAACGCCCGCTTGTCGAGCTTGTCGCCTTCGAAGAAATCGATCGCGCGCCGCGCATTGCCTTCGAGGCCGTCATTGAACAACTGGTCGGGATCGGGCAATTTCGCGCCGTGCATGAACGTCAGCTTCACCTTGCCCTTGTGCGCGTTCGCGACCGCGATCATCCCGTCGCACGACCACACGGGGCTGCCCATCCACTTCCATTCCTCGACGATGCTTTCGTCCGCCGCGAGAATCGTCTGGCGGAGCTCGGCGAACGTCTTGCCGCGCCAGTCGACGATGCCGGCGATCAGCGCATCGATGCGCTCGGACGGCGTGAGGTCCGTTGAGCTCATGCGCGGGCCTCCGTTTGCGTGTCGGGGCGCGACAGCACCTGTTCGAGCGATTCGAAGAACCGTACCCAGCCATACTGCGCGCCGCGGTACGCCTGCTCCTGATCTGTGCGGAAGCCGACCTGTTCCATGCGCAGGTGCGTGCCGGCTGGCGTCGGCGTGAGCGTCCACGTCACGACGCTTTCGAGGCCGTGGGCCGCCCACGTATAGGACAGCGTGCGGTGCGGCTCGATCGCGAGGACCGTACAGTCGACCGAGCCCCAATCCGCGCGGAAGCTGAACGCACGGCCCGCGACGGGCTCGAAATCGCTCTTCATCAGCCACGCCTCGATCAGGTGCGGTTGCGTGAGCGCGCGCCAGATCTTCTCCGGCGGATGCGGCAGCTCCCGGTCGACGACGACGGAGCGCGTTTCGGTAGAGGCTTGGTTCATTGATCCATCCTTTTGAGCAGATCTTCGAGGGCATCGAACCGGCGCTGCCAGAAGCCTGCCATCTGGCTCGTCCAGTCGATCAACGGGGCCAGCGCCTGCGGCTGCGCGCTGTAGTGCGTCTGCCGGCCTTCGTGACGGTCGTTCACGAGCCCGGCCTGCTTCAGTACGCCAAGGTGCTTCGACACGGCCGGCTGCGACACGCCCGCATGGGCAGTCAGCGCGGCAACCGTCAGTTCGCCCTCCGCGCACAGCCGCTCGAAAAGCGCGCGGCGCGTGGGATCGGCGAGTGTGCGGAACAGCGTGTCGTGAGCGTTTTGCATGCCGGGCAAAATCCATAACTCAGTGGTTATGGATTAGAGAATATCTGCTGATCGCCGCACGTCAAGGCGGGATTTCGCGAACGACGTCGTTCGATCTCGTGCCACGGGTGCGTGCGTCGCACTCGCTCTAGCCGACACCGGATTCGAGCATTTCTTCTAATCAGCGATGGTGACGCGCGATCCGAAAGCAGCCTGCAAGACTGCTCGACGCGCTGTTCCACAGTTCGGGAAACGTCCGGAGTCGGCCTGCCCCGTTCTTGTGCCTGCACGAAGCCGTTCCTGACGGGTTGCTTCCAATGACCACATAGTGCGATACGGCGTGCCGCCATTGACACGCAAACGTCATGCATCCACGCGGCCTTCACCTCTCCACGGACGCGCACATTCCAACGCTGCAACGAACGACTCGTGCGTGTGAGCGACGCGCGTCGCCGCACCGTCGTACCGCGAACCGGTTCCGTCCGCCGGACTCGCCCTTGTCAGCATGTCCGACGCCGTGCGCGCATTCATGCGTCCCGTTGTCAGAACTGACAGCTATGGAAAATGGCAGCTACCCGAACGTCACCGACGCCCTACGCTCGTCACCGCTCGCGGCCCCACAAGGGCCGGGGGTTCCAGTAACGTCGCCTCTCCTAAAAAGGACTCCCGATGAAAAGGAACGCCTGGTTTGCCCTTCCCCTTCCGTCGCCCCGCCGCCTGGCGTGCGTGGCACCGCTCGTGTTCGCCGCCGTTGCGGCGCACGCGGCGACGGATTGGGTCGATACCCATACGAAAGCCTTTCTGACCGGCCCGCAGTTGATGGCGCGCAGCGCGGCGCCGTCGCTCGAACTCGCGGCCGGTGAAACGACCAACGTCGTCGTCAGCCTGAAGCTGCGCAACGCCGCACAGCTCAAGCAACTGGCGCGCGACGTGAACCGGCCCGGCAGCGCGCATTACCGCCAGTACCTGACGCACGAGCAGTTCCTCGCGAACTACGCGCCGACCAATGCGCAGGTGCAGTCGGTCGTCGACTATCTGCACAAGAGCGGCTTCACGAATGTCGAGGTCGCGCCGAACCGGCTGCTGATCTCCGCCAGCGGCACGGCCGGCACGGTGAAGACAGCCTTCAACACGTCGCTCGTGCACTTCGAGTATGCAGGCCGCTCGGGCTTCGCCAACACGTCGACCGCGCAGGTGCCGCGCGCACTCGGCGACGTCGTCGGCTCGGTGCTCGGGCTGCAAAGTGTCGCGCGTGCGCGGCCGCTGCTGCGCATCGGCAACGTGGCGAAACCGCAGGCGCTCGCGGCCGGCACGGCCACAGGCCACTATCCGAAGGAATTCCCGGGCCTCTACAACGCGACCGGCGTGCCGACCGCGGCCGGCGTGACCGTCGGCATCATCACGATCGGCGGCGTGTCGCAGACGCTGCAGGACCTGAAGCAGTTCACATCGAGCAACGGCTACGGCACGGTTTCCACGCAGACCGTCAAGACCAACGGCACGGGCGGCAGCTACACCGACGATCAGGACGGCCAGGGCGAATGGGATCTCGACAGCCAGTCGATCGTCGGCTCGGCCGGCGGCCAGGTCGGCAAGCTGGTGTTCTACATGGCGGACCTGAACGCCGCCGGCAACACGGGCCTCACGCAGGCGTTCAACCGCGCGGTGTCGGACAACACCGCGAAAGTGATCAACGTGTCGCTCGGCTGGTGCGAAACCGATGCGAACGCGGACGGCACGCTCGACGCGGAAGAGCAGATCTTCACGACGGCCGCCGCGCAGGGCCAGACGTTCTCGGTATCGTCGGGCGACGAAGGCGTGTACGAGTGCAACAACCGCGGCTATCCGGACGGCTCGAACTACACGGTATCGTGGCCGGCTTCGTCACCGCACGTGCTCGCGATCGGCGGCACGACGCTCTACACGACGTCGTCCGGCGCGTTCTCGAACGAGACGGTGTGGAACGAAGGGCTCGATTCGAACGGCAAGCTGTGGGCGACGGGCGGCGGCGTCAGCACGATTCTCCCCGCCCCGTCATGGCAGTCGGGCAGCAATCGCCAGTTGCCGGACGTCGCGTTCGATGCCGCGCAAAGCACGGGCGCGTACATCTACAACTACGGCCAGTTGCAGCAGATCGGCGGCACGAGCCTCGCCGCACCGATCTTCACGGGCTTCTGGGCGCGTCTGCTCGCGGCGAACGGCACGGGCCTCGGCTTCCCGGCCGGCAATTTCTATGCGGACATTCCGTCGCATTCGTCGCTCGTGCGCTATGACGTCGTGTCGGGCAACAACGGCTATCAGGGGTATGGCTACAAGGCCGGCACCGGCTGGGACCTGACGACCGGCTTCGGCAGCCTGAACATCGCGAACCTCAACCAGCTGATCAAGTCGGGCGGGTTCTGAGCGAAGCGTGAAGTCCGGCGCGCGGCGATGGCCTGCCGCGCGCCGGTGGTGAGCATCCCGTGCCCTACTCCGTCGCCGGCTCCTTCACGGGCTCCGACACGACCGGCGCGCCGGCCCGATGCGACGGCGCGAACAGCCGCAGCCCGCTCGCGACGCTCGCCGCACCCGCGAAACCCGCACCGAGCATCAACGCAAGCGTCGGCCCGTGACGCCCCGCGATCCCGAACGATAGCGCAACGAGCGCCGCGCCCGTCGCCTGCCCGATCAGCCGCGCGGTCGCGATGATCCCGCTCGCGCCGCCACTGCGCTCCGGCGGCGCGCTCGACATCAGCGCCTTCAGGTTCGGCGACTGGAAGAAGCCGAAGCCCGCGCCGCACAGCATCATCCGCCAGCCGATGTCGACGACGCCCGGCGACACCGGCAGCGCGGCGAGCGACACCATGCCCGCGCTCAGCAATGCGAGGCCGATCGCGCCGAGCAGCCCGGGTGGATAACGATCCGACAACCGCCCCGCGATCGGCGCGGCAAGCGCGACGATCGCCGACCACGGCGTCATCAGAAACCCCGTTTCAACCGCACTGCGATGCAGGACGGTTTCGAAATAGAACGGCAGCGACACGAACGCGAGCCCCTGCGCGGCGAACGCGCAGACGGCGGTCAGCGCGGACAGCGTGAACACGGGCCGGCGGAACAGGTCGACCGGCAGCATCGGCGCCGGATGCCCGGCCTGGCGGCGGATCAGCAGCCAGCCGAACGCGAATGCCACCGCGGCCGCGGCGAACACGACGGAGAGCGGCCCGCGCTGCGCGAATTCGCCGAGCGCGAAGATCAGCGATGCGAACGTGATCACGTTGAACAGTGCGGCCACCGGATCGAACGCATGCTTGCCGCGCGCTGTCTGCGGCAGCGACGGAATCGCGACTGCAAGCGCGAACACGCCAAGCGGCACGTTCACCGCGAACAGCCACGGCCACGCGGCCACCGACAGGATCAGCGACGCGATCGTCGGCCCCACCGCGAACGACACGCCGACGACGAGCGCGTTGAAGCCGACGCCGCGCCCGAGCCGGTGCGCGGGGAACAGGCCGCGAATCAGCGCGACGTTGACGCTCATGATCGCGCTCGCGCCGAAGCCCTGCACGATGCGCGCGGCCGTCAGCATCGGCAGCGTCGACGCGAGCGAACAACCGAGCGACGCCAGCGTGAACACGGCCAGCCCGGCGACATACACGCGCTTGTGGCCGACGATGTCGCCGAGCGACGCGAACGGCAGCAGCGTCGCGACCATTGCGAGCTGGTACGCGTTGATGATCCACACGGACGCGGCCGGCGACGCATGCAGGTCGGCGGCGATCGCGGGCAGCGCGGTGTTCGCGATCGCGGTGTCGAGGGTCGCGAGCGCGACGGCCAGCAGCACGGCGGACATCGCGCGCCAGTTGACGGCCGGCTCGTGCGCGCCGGCGGGGGAAGCGATTTCGGACAAGATGGGCTCGGCTGACGGGCGACGCGCGGCGTCGCGGATTGAGCGGCGCGGCGACGCGCGCTCCGTGCGGCAAGAACGGAACGCGCGGCACCGCGAGCCGTATTGTTGCAGAGCCGCACCGAACGTGCAGGCGGCCGCGCCGTCAGTCAGCGAAACGAAAGCTTGCGGGATGCCATGCCTTGCGCGCGGCGTCGTCGATGCGCACAACGATCGACGATCCGGCGATTGCCGGGCGGCCTTTCGGGCTCGCGGCCAGCTTCGTCGTGTCAACGCCGGCGCCCGGCCCGGCCGCGTCCGACGGCGACATCAAGCATCGGCAATGCGCCGACGCTTGACACGCGTGCACCGCCGTCGCGCCACCGCGTCAGGTCAGGTCACCGCACGCCGCGCATTCCGGCCACGCAGCCATTCGAGCGCGAGCAGCAGGCTCGTCGAGAAAATGATCAGGATCGTGGCGAGCGCCGCGATCGTCGGGCTGATGTTCTCGCGGATACCCGTGAACATCTGGCGCGGCAGCGTCGTCTGGTCCGCGCCCGCGAGGAACAGCGTGACGACCACTTCGTCGAACGACGTCGCAAATGCGAACAGCGCACCCGACATCACGCCCGGCGCGATCACCGGCAGCGTCACGCGGAAGAACGTCGTGACCGGATTCGCGCCGAGCGACAGGCTCGCGCGCACGAGGTTCTGGTTGAAGCCCTGCAGCGTCGCGGCCACCGTCGTCACGACGAACGGCACGCCGAGCGCCGCGTGCGCGGCGATCAGCCCCGTGTAGGTATTCGCGAGCCCGAGCGGCGCGAAGAACAGGTACATGCCGACGCCGACCACGACGACGGGCACGATCATCGGCGACAGCAGCACGGCCATCAGCAGCCCCTTGCCGCGGAAATCGGCCTTCGTCAGGCCGATGGCCGCGAGCGTGCCGAGCACGGTCGCGACGACGGTCGCCGACGGCGCGACGATGAAGCTGTTCTTCGCGGCCATGCGCCATTCGTCCGATGCGATCAGGTTCTCGTACCAGCGCATCGAGAAACCCGGAATCGGATAGACGAGGAACGTGCTCGACGAGAACGACAGCGGCACGATCGCGAGCACCGGCAGGATCAGGTACAGCAGCGTCAGCACGACGAGCACGCGCAACGCGACGTACCACGCGCGCTCGACGAACGACATGTGCGGCGCGAACAGCGGCCTGGCGAGTTTCATGATCGGCATCCCCTTCCCGTTTCCCTGTGCCCGGCGCTCAGCCGAGGCTCACGTTGGTGCGCGTGAAGCGCCCGTATACCGCATACAGCACGAGCGTCGCCGCGAGCAGCAGCCCGCCGAGCGCACACGCCATGCCCCAGTTGATCGTCACGTTCGTGAAGTACGCGACGTAATAGCTGACCATCTGGTCGTTCGGCCCGCCGAGCAGCGCGGGCGTGATGTAGTAGCCGATCGCGAGGATGAACACGAGCAGCGCGCCCGCACCGACGCCCGGATAGGTCTGCGGCACGTACACGCGCCAGAACGCGGCGAACGGATGGCTGCCGAGCGACACGGCCGCGCGCTGGTAGGTCGACGGAATCGACTTCATCACGCTGTAGAGCGGCAGGATCATGAACGGCAGCAGGATGTGCGTCATCGAGATGTACACGCCGACGCGGTTGAACAGCAGCGTCAGCGGATGCGAGATCAACCCGCTGCCGATCAGCGCCGTGTTGATGAGCCCTTCGCTCTGCAGCAGCACGATCCACGCGGCGACGCGCACGAGCACCGACGTCCAGAACGGAATCAGCACGAGGATCATCACGAGGTTCGCGCGCCGTTCCGACAGCGTCGAGATCCAGTACGCGAGCGGATAGCCGAGCAGCAGCGCGAACAGCGTGACGGCGATGCCGATCACGAACGTGCGCCCGAAGATCGCGAGATAGATCGACTGGTCGGGATCGGCCTGCACGATGTGGCCGAAGCCGTCCTGCTTGTGATCGAGCGCGGCGAGCAGGTAGAACGGCGACACCTGGCTGCCGTTCTTCGCGATCGACTGCCAGTACGCGACGTCGCCCCAGCGCGCATCGAGGTCGATGAATTTGGCGCGCGTCTGCGCGGGCGTCAGCGCCGCGTCATTGTCGCCCTTCAGCGGCATCGCGCGCGCCGTCTTCGCGACGAGCGAGCGATAGCCGGGAATCTCGGTGTTCAGGCGCCGCGCGAGCGCGCCCATCGCCTCGCTGTCGGCCACCTTCGTCATGTCGGCCGCGAGCGCGACATACGCGGCGTCCGCCGGTGGCGTCTTGCGGTCCCAGCCCGACAACGCGGCGACCGTGTTCGGCAACGCGGTCGCGATCTCCGGGTTCTGCACCGCACGCGTGAGCAGCGTGCCGATCGGCACGACGAAAATCAGCAGCAGGAAAATCGCGAGCGGCGCGACCAGCAGCAGCGCCATCGTGCGCTTGCGGGCCTCGGCGGCCTTCAGCTCGCGCTTGAGCGCGGCGGTCGACGGCGAGGAAGGCGCGATCGTCATCGTATTCAACTGGTCTCTCCGGCCGGACACGTTCCGGCGGAATGCCGCGCGACGCGATCGACGCGTCGCGCGGCCGGTTGCATCACGACACCCGTGAGGATGCCTGACCGGTTACTTCGTTGCCCATGCGGCGAAGCGCTGTTCGAGCTCGTCGCTGTGGTCGGTCCAGAAGCCGATGTCCTCCAGCACCGCGTTCTTGCCGTTGGCCGGCGAGTTCGGCAGGTTCGCGAGCGTCTTGGCGTCGAGCGCCTTGATCGCGGCGATGTTCGCCGGACCGTACGCGATGTGCTGCGCATACGCCTGCTGCGGCTTCGGCGTCAGCGAGTACGCGATGTACTGCTCGGCCAGCGCCTTGTTCGGCGAGCCCTTCGGAATCGCCCAGTAGTCGAGGTCGTAGATGCTGCCGTTCCACACGACCTTCAGGTTCTTGCCTTCCTTCTGCGCGGCATCGATGCGGCCGTTGTACGCGGTCGACATCACGACGTCGCCGGCGACGAGGAACTGCGGCGGCTGCGCGCCCGCTTCCCACCACTGGATGTACGGCTTCAGCTCGTCGAGTTTCTTGAACGCGCGATCCTGGCCGGCCTTCGTGCCGAGCACCTTGTAGACGTCCTTCGTCGCGACGCCGTCGGCCATCAGCGCGAATTCGAGGTTGTAGCGCGCACCCTTGCGCATCCCGCGCTTGCCGGGGAATTTCTTCACGTTCCAGAAATCGGCCCAGCCGGTGGGCGCCGACTTCAGCTTGTCCGCGTTGTACGACAGCGCGGTCGACCACACGAAGAAGCCGACGCCGCACACTTGCGGCGATTCCGGAATCAGGTCGGATTTCTTCGCGATCTTCGACCAGTCGAGCTTCTCGTACAGCCCTTCGTCGCAGCCGCGGTTCAGGTCGCCCGATTCGACTTCCACCACGTCCCAGTTGACGTGCTTCGCCTCGACCATCGCCTTCACCTTCGCCTGCTCGCCGTTGTATTCGACGGCCGTGACCTTGTTGCCGGTCGCCTTCTCGAACGGCTGGTTGAACGCGACCTTCTGTGCGTCGCCGTTCGCGCCGCCGAAGTTGACGACCGTGAGCTCGGCAGCGGTGGCCGATGCGCCGAATGCGACCAGGGCCAGCGCGAGCGCCGTGCGGCGCGCGGTAAAGCTTGCTCGTTTCATGATGGTTCCTCTCCTCTCGTGGTGGAAGTGGGCTTTGTTGTTGACGACGTGCTGCGAAAAACCGGGGTAAACCATGCTCACGCGAACACGCGCAGGTGTTCGGGCGAGAACGCAAGCGAGACCGGGGCGCCGGGCGAGAACGCGTCGAGCGCGCCGGTGCCGAGCGGCACCTTCACGAAACATTCGTCCTGCCCCGGCAGTGCGCAGCGCATGCGCACGTGATCGCCGAAATAGATGAGGCTGCGCGCCTCGCCGCTCACGCAATTGGCGGCGGCGCCGTTCGTGCCGTTCGCACCGTTCACGCCGTGCGCGGCGAGACTCATGCGCTCCGGGCGGATGCACGCGACGGCCGATGCGCCCTCGGCGGCGTCGCCGATATGGCGGCCGACGAGCTTCGTGCCGTCGTCGAGCCGGAATTCGCAGAATTCGCCGTCGACGCGCGCGATGGTGCCGCGCAGCCGGTTGCTGTCGCCGATGAAGTTCGCGACAAATTCGTTGCACGGCGATTCGTACAGGCGGTCGACGGTGTCGAGCTGCTGCACGATGCCCTTGTCGAACACGGCGACGCGATCGGACATCGTCAGCGCCTCGCCCTGATCGTGCGTCACGTACACGAAGGTCACGCCGAGCTTCTCGTGCAGCGCCTTCAGTTCGTACTGCATGTGTTCGCGCAACTGCTTGTCGAGTGCGCCGAGCGGCTCGTCCATCAGCACCAGCTTCGGCTCGAACACGAGCGCACGGGCCAGCGCGATGCGCTGTTGCTGGCCGCCCGACAGTTGCGCCGGATAGCGTTTCGCGAAGCGCTCCATCTGCACCATCTTCAGCGCGTGCGCGACGCGCTCCGCGCGCTCGGCGACGGGCAGCTTGCGCACCGTCAGCGGATACCCGACGTTCTGCTCGACGGTCAGGTGCGGAAACAGCGCGTAATTCTGGAACACCATGCCGATGTTGCGCTTGTGCGGCGGCACGCTGTTCAGCAGCTCGCCGTCGAGGCGGATCTCGCCGCCGGTCGGGAATTCGAAGCCGGCCAGCATCATCAGGCAGGTGGTCTTGCCGGAGCCGGACGGCCCGAGCAGCGTCAGGAATTCCCCGCGCTGGATGTCGAGGTCGAGCGATTTGACGACCAGCGTCTCGCCGTCGTAGGTCTTCCGCACGCCGCGAAAGCTGACGATCACATCATCGGACTTCATCGTGCTGTCCCCTGGTTCCGCGACAATTGATTTTGAGATGCGAGCCACTATACGGCGCGCACGGTTCTATACTAGGGAACCATTTCAATATTCCTAGTAGGACCACTTTGGATACCGTGATCGTCGCCGACTGGCTGTCCGCCCGTCTGGACCGCAGCTCGTCCGAGCCGATGTACCGGCAACTGCTGCAACTGATGCAGCAGGCGATTCTGACGGGGGAATTGGGGCCAGGGACAAAGCTCCCGAGTTCGCGCACGCTCGCGGGCGACCTGTCGATCGCCCGCAATACCGTGCTGCACGTGTACGACCAGCTGACGGCCGAAGGCTACGTGCTGACGACCACCGGCAGCGGCACCTACGTGGCCGACACGCGGCCGGACGCGGCCGCGATCCGCGTACCGGGCGCCCCGCCGCCGCCGGCGGCGACCGACGAACCGCCGCTGCCCGACGCGCAGGACAGCCTGTCGATGCGCGGCCGGCAACTGGTCGAGCATGCGGGCGTCTCGCGGCGCCAGTGGGGGGCGTTCATGCCGGGCGTGCCGGACGTGTCGGAATTCCCGAGCCGCACGTGGAGCCGCCTGCAGGCGCGGCTGTGGAAGGAGGCCAATCCGGAGTTGCTGACCTATGCGCCGGGCGGCGGCTACCGGCCGCTGCGGCGCGCACTCGCCGATTACCTGCGCGTCGCGCGCTCGGTCAAATGCTCGCCGGACCAGGTGATCATCACGACCGGTATCCATCAGTCGATCGATCTCGCGGTGCGGCTGCTGTCCGACATCGGCGATCGCGCGTGGGTCGAGGAGCCGTGCTACTGGGGCGTGCGCAGCGTACTGCAGGCAGCCGGCCTCACGCTGGCGCCGGTGCCGGTCGATCAGGAAGGGCTCGATCCGCGCGCGAGCGACATGCAGCATCCGCCCCGGCTCGTGCTCGTCACGCCGTCGCACCAGTACCCGCTCGGGATGGTGATGAGCCTCGCGCGGCGCCGCATGCTGCTCGAATATGCGCGCCAGCACCGCTGCTGGATCATCGAGGACGACTACGACAGCGAATTCCGCTACGGCAGCCGCCCGCTCGCGTCGCTGCAGGGGCTCGACGACGGCGGCCGCGTGATCTACGTCGGCAGTCTCGGCAAGATGCTGTTCCCGGGGTTGCGGATGGGCTACATGGTCGTGCCCGAGCATCTGGTCGACACGTTCCGCACCGGGCTGTCGGAGCTGTATCGGGAAGGCCAGCTGATGCAGCAGGCCGTGCTCGCCGAATTCATCATGGACGGCCACCTCACTTCGCACGTCAGACGAATGCGCACGCTGTACGGCGAGCGCCGGCAACTGATGATCGACGCGATCCGCGCGCGCTTCGGCGACGCGCTGCCGGTGATGGGCGACGAGGCAGGCCTGCATCTGGTGCTCGGCCTGCCCGATGCGTGCGACGATCGCGCGGTCACGCAGAGCGCGTTCGACGCCGGCGTGATCGTGCGCCCGCTCACCAGCTACTACAGCAACCTCGACACCGCGCGGCAGGGTTTGCTGCTCGGCTATGCCTGCGTCGCGCACGAAGGCATCCGGCCCGCGTTCGACACGCTCGCCAACACCATCGAGCAACATCTGCCGCGAAACATCACGCGCGCGGCGTGAAGCGCGCCGCACACGGCGGCGCCCGCTTCGTCAATGCGCGCTGCCCGCGCCGCGATCGAGCGATGCCGCGCGCACGGCTTCGCCGGGCTTCGTGAACACGCGCTGCCGCAGCGCGGCAATCTGTGCGTCGCGGTCCTGCGGCGACAAACCGGCCGACTCGATCTGCGCACGCTGCGCCGCATAATCCGCGTAACGGCTCTGCCACGACGCATCGTCCTGCTGCATCTGCGCGACGCGCGCCGCCGCCTCGGGCCCGAGCGTCTGCGTCAGTTGCGCGCGCATCGCATCGGGCGTCGCGCCGCTCTTCTGCAATTGCGTGATCTGGTCGATCGCGGCACGCTGCCGGTCCACCCGCTGCTGCGCCGCGCGTTCGTCGGCCGGCATCTGCTGTTCGAGCGCCGCGAGCCGCTCGGCCTTCTGCACGTCGGTCAATGAGCGATCCTGAGTGATCTTCAATCGTGCAAGGTCATAGCGCTGCCGCCACTGCTCCGCGCCGAAGAACGGCTGACTCCAGTCGCCGAGCGTGCGGTACGCGATCGACGCGCGCTGATCGAGCGCGAGCTGCAACGCGCCGAGGTCGGACTTGTCGACCGCACCCGCATCGCGCAATGTCGCGAGCGCGTCGAGATACGCGCGATAGCGGTGCCACACGTCGAGCGCCTCGGCCTGCGCGACCGTGCCGTCGAGCTGCGCGGCGATCTCGCGCACGACGAACGCATCGAGCGCGGCCGCGCTCAGGTCGCTCCGCGCGGTCAGGCAATAGTCGAAGAAATCGCGTACCGTACGCGACTTCGCCAGATGGCCGCCTGCATCGAGCGGCAAGCGCGGTGCGCTGGAGCCGGCCAGCGACGGCGGCAGGCCCGCGCTCGCCGGCACAGCGGCCTGCGGTGCGGCGGTCGCCACGCCGCCCACCGCGGCCGCATCCGGCGCGTCACCCGCGGCGCCCGTGCCGCGATGCGGTCTGGCGCCGCTCCACATCGCGACGCCGGCGATCGCCGCCAGCCCCACGACACCATAGATCGCAGCGCGCCGCGCCAGCGGCGCGCGCCCTTCACGTGCCGCCATCGATCACACGCCCGCGAGTTTCAACCGGTTCGCATGCGTGCGGATCACCGCGACCGGATCTTCCGCATACGCGCCACGCACGCCGAGCAGCTGGTTGATCTCGTCGAGATGGTTCCACTTGTAGCTCGTGCTCAGCACCTTGCCGTACAGCGCGCTGCACTTCGACACGAGCCCGTCGTTCTGGCCCGAGGCGCGGTTGATCATCACCGTGCCCGTGCCGTACAGCGCGAGCGTCGACAGGTCGAGCGCATTCGCCGGGTCGATCACCGGAATCGTGCTCGTGTCCGTCGCGCCCGTCACGCCGAGCACGGAAAGCGTCGGCTGGATCGCCGTGCCGGCCCACGAATACAGCAGATGCGTGTTGCCGCCGACGGTTTCCGTCGGCGCGCCGGTCTGGCAGCTTCCGGGGGCGCCGAGGCCCGCGCTCGGATAGTTCTGGTTGTAGGTGGCGGCCTGCGCGGTCGTCAGCGTCTTCAGTGCGGCGAGGGCGTCCTGGTTCGTGTTGTGGCTGCTGCTCGTCAGGATACCGAACACATTGACGAACGCGGCGATCACCGTCGACGACAAGCCGGTCGGATCGTACGCGAGCACGCCCTGCACGAAGTCGGCGAATTCGGAGCCGCGATGCGGCGTGCCGATCGTCGTCACCGACGCGACGAAATCGGGCGCGACGGCCGCGACATAGCGCGACGTCAGCCCCCCCTGGCTGTGACCGACGAGATTGACCTTGGTCGCACCGGTCGCGGCGAGCACCGTCTTCACGTAGGCCAGCAACTGCTCGCCGCGCCCGTTCGGGCCGTCATCGCTCTGGAATCCCGACAGATTCGCGACGTAGACGGTCGCGCCATGCTGCTGCAGGTCTTCCTGGATGCCGTACCAGTACTCGAGTACGCCCGCGTACTTGTCGGTGCCGGTCAGCCCGTGCACGAGAATGATCGGATAGCGCGTCGCCGCATAGTTGTCGGCGGGCGCGGTTGCCGCCATCGCCGTGTGCGTCGTCGCGAGCGTCATCAGCGCGGTCGTCCCCGCGAACGGCGCGACGCTCATCGCGCATACCACTGCCCCTGCCATTACCCTGGAACGCATCGATCTGGCCATGCATGTCTCCTGATTATTGTGCAGCCGGCGCGAATGACACCGGATCGACACGCACGCCGCATCGTGCACACGGCGGGTGTCGAAGCGGGAGTGAAGCACGACTCGTGAACGTTTGCGCCCCGACTAGACACGGTTCTCTAATCGGTTGACGCGCGCCGCCCGTTCGGGCGGTGCGGCGTTCAGGCGCGCGCATGCTGCGATGCACACGCGCGCTGCGGGCTACAGCTTCGCGCTCACGCGCACCCACGCGGTACGCCCCGGCTCCATCACCGGCGCGTTCGCCGGATAGCCGAAACCCGCGTTGCCGGCGAGGTTCAGATGCTCGGTGTAGGCCTTGTTCAGTACGTTGTCGACGCCGACCGAGATCTGCACGGTCTTGCTGACGTTGTACTGCGTATGCAGCGACAGCACGCCGAATCCGGCGCTCGGGCCGAAGTCCTTGCCGACTACGTTGCCCTCGTTCAGCGCGTAGCGATGCTGCGGCGCAACGATGCGCCACAGGCCGCCCGCCGACCACGCGCCGCGCGTGTATTCGAGGCCGATGCGCGCCTCGAGCGGCGGCATCTGCGGCAGCGGATCGCCGCTCGCCACGTTGCGCCCCCACGCATACGCGAGCGACGTCTCGACCCGCAGCGGTGCGACCGGCCGCCACGACACGCCGGCTTCGCCGCCCATGATCTGCGCGTTGACGTTGGTTGCCTGCGTGATCGGGCCCATCATGCCGGCCGCATAGTTGAACAGGATGAAGTCCTGGACGTAGCCCGCGTACGCCGACACCCATGCATCGAACCGGTCGCTCTTGTATTGCGCGCCGATATCGAGCTGGGTGGTCTTCTCCGGCTGCACCGCCGAGAACGCATTGACCGAACCGGCCGGCCCGCGCGTCGCGGAGAACAGTTCCCAGTAGTCCGGATAACGCTCCGCGTGGCCGATCCCCGCGTACCACGTGACGGGTAGCGACGCGAGATCGCGCTCGTAGCGCACGAAGCCGCTCGGCAGCACCTTCGTCCGATCGTCGTCGAAAGTCGGGTTCGGCTTGCTCATCATCATGCCGCTCTTCATCGCACGCTTGTCGCGTGCGCTCGCATAGTCGACGCGCGCGCCGCCGATCACACGCGAGACGTCGCTCGCATACCACGTCAGCTCGCTGAACACGCCCGCGTTCCACATGGTCGCCTGGGCATCCCACGGCTGGTCGCGGTAGTTCTGCTGCCCCATCGACGAACGCGAATCGAGCCGGTTCGATTGCGCATCGACGCCCGTGACGAGCTTGAAATCGTCGCCGAAGCGGAACGTCGCGGCGGCACGCGCGCCGACCGTGCGGCGCCGTACGTCCGCGGCCATCCGCATCGGCATGCTGCTCGTCGGGTCGGGCTGGCGCAACGTATAGTTGTCCATCACGTGATCGGCTTCGTTGTAGTACACGCGCGCCTCGATCCGGTCGAGCACGTCGCCAAGATGGCGCTTGTCGAACGACAGGCCGAACGTCTCGCGGCGGAAATGCGCGCCGTCCATCCCGCGGCCCGCGTAGCGCGCATAGCCGTCGCCGGTGCCGGCGGTCAGTTCGAGTCGCGTATGGTCGTCGGGCGTCCAGCCGAGCGCCGCATCGGCGTTCCATTTGTCCCACTGCGACGGCACGGTGTTGCCGTTGCCGTCCTTGTAGTCCTGCGAATGCGCGTGGTTCGCGGTCACGCGGCCATAGGCGTCGGGCGTGCCGGCGGTCAGGTCGATGTTCTGGTCGTTGCGGCCGAACGACCCGCCGACGAGACTGCCGTCGAAGCGCATGCCGGGGCGCTCGAAACGCGGCGTCACGCGCTCGAACAGCACGGTGCCGGCCGACGCGCCCGGACCGTACAGCACGGTCTGCGGCCCCTTCACGACGGTAACCTTGTCATAGCTTTCCGGCGCGATGTACGAGGTCGGCGCATCCATCCGGTTCGGGCACGCGCCGAGCGTCGGCATTCCGTTCGCCAGGATGTTCAGCCGCGAACCGAACATCCCGCGCAGCACGGGGTCGCCGTTCGTGCCGCCGCTGCGGATCGACGTGAAGCCGGGAATCGTCTTCAGGTAATCGGCGCCGTCGCTGGCGGGCAGCGGCTGGCGCGGCGCCTTCGGATCGGTGACGACGACGAGTGGCGTCGACAGCGGCGACGCGACGACTTCGACGGGCGGCAACAGCATCGCCGCGTCGCCCGACGGCGCACCGGCCGCCGACGCGGTTTCGGCCGCGGCAGCGCTCGCGGCCAGCGCGCCGACAGCCAGCGCGGGAACGGTGAGTTTCAGTACGCGCGGCAGAGGCCGCGCACCGGCATTGCGTGGCGCCCGCGGCGCACGCAACAGGAAATTGGTCATGATCGAAAGCCCGAGTGACGCCCTCCACGCGGCCTCGACGGGCCGCACGGATATCGGCGGGAAATAGGAACGGCGGGAAACGCGTCAGGCGCGCTCGGGCGGTGCGCGCGGATAGGCGCGCGGATAGCGGTCGCCGCGCGCCGCGACGGCAGGCGACGCGACGGCGGAAACGGAAACGACGGGAATGAAGGCGACCGACGTTGCGGCAGGCGCGCCGATGGCCGGGCTATGAGCGAAGAAGCCGCAGTAGCCGCACGCGTCGAGATGCAGCGCATGATCGTGCATGCCGCCTGCATCCGACGAACGATGCGCACCATGCTCGGTACTGCAGACGATCGCCTCGGGCATGGCCGCCTGCGCGATACGCCACTGCGACACCAGCGGCGCCGCGCTCGCGATCCAGATCGCGAGCAGGCCAAGCCAGGCAGTCAGGTGACGATGTCGGTGCAGCATGTGCGGCGACGAGTAAGCGGAATGTAAAAGCAGCCGAGATGTTACAGAATGTTCAACGCGATGGCCAGCTTGGACGAAGGTAAACGAAGCGAGGGCGCATGGTTGTCAACACAACCATGCGCCCTCGCCTTCCGTGCGCGTCCGGAGCCGGACGATCAGGGCGCCATGCGCCGCAGCACGTCGTCGCGCCGAATGAAGTGATGGTAGAGCGCGGCCAGCGCATGCAGGCCGATCACGAAATAGAACGCGTTGCCGATCAGCTCGTGCGCTTCCTTGATCGCCGGCCGCAGCGCCTTGTCGGGGCCGAACAGCGTGAACGACACGCCGAGCCAGTCGAGCGACACCGGCTTGCCGCCCATGTTGACCATCATGATGCCGAGCAGCGGCTGCGCGATGATGAACACGTAGAGCGCGACATGCGCGAGCTTCGACAGCCAGCGCAGCAGCGTGGCTTGCGGAATCGCTTCCGGCACGCGGCTGACGACCCGCCACAGCACGCGCAGCACCGACAGCACGAGGACGAACGTCCCGGCCATCAGATGCACGTTCATCCAGAACGCCCGGCTGTCGCTACCCTTCGGTCCGCGGATCTCGATGGCCAGGTAGGCCAGCGCGACCAGCAGGAAGATGGCCCAGTGGAAGAAGATCGCGGGCGAGCTGTAGCGCGTCTGTTTCGCGAGGATGTTTTTCATGCTTCGTCTCGTGTTGTATGCGGGGAGGGGCGCCAACTGCAACCGGCCTGCGCCCGGCAAGGCTGTGACGATTGTAGCCGCAGGGGCGGCCGGTTTTGCACGGCGCGATCAAATATCCGACGAATCGTCGACGCGCGCCGCACGCGGCCCGCCTATGGAAAATCCGCATCGCGCGCCCGGGCGGCTGTGGCACGATGAAGCTTTGGTGCGACGGCGCGCGGGCATCATGAGCAAAGCGTTCTTCGTTGCAGCCTACCGGCTGATCGCCGCATTGCTCGCGGTGTCCACCACGCTGCACAGCGTCGCCGACTACTGGCGCCTGCCGACCTTCCATCTCGGCAACTACCTCAGCTACTTCACGCAACTGAGTAGCCTCTACGCGGCCGCAATACTGGCCGTGGGGCTGTGGCGCATCGCGCGCCCCGGCTCGCCGCGCTACGAATCGATGCGCGGCGCGGCGGTGCTGTACGTGCTGATCACCGCGATCGTCTACGAACTCCTGCTCGCGCGGCTCGATGCGCTGCGCCACGTCACGCCGGCGTTCAACAACTGGGTACTGCACCGGATCGTGCCGCTCGTGATGCTGTGCGACTGGCTGTATGTCGAACCGCGCTCGCCGATTCCGCGCCGCAGTGCGTTCGCGTGGCTCGGCTTTCCGGTCGTCTATCTCGGCTATACGCTGGTGCGCGGCGCGGTGGAGGACTGGTATCCCTACCCGTTCGTCGATCCGCGTCCGCACGGCTACCTGCCCGTCGCGATCCAGTGTTCGCTGATCGCGCTCGGCGCGGCGGCGCTCGCACTGGGCATTCGCTGGCTCGGCAATCATGCGAGACAGTCTGGCAGCGCGACGCTTAAGGAAGGATGAAGGTGAAAAAAATGAAGTGAGCGGGAACGTGTGCGCCGCCCGGCGCACACGTGGCGCTGACAACGATCAGCCGCCGTTGCGCGGCAGGAAGTTCATCGGATCGACGACCTTGCCGTTCTGGCGGACTTCGAACTCGAACGTCGAACGCCCGCTCGCATCGGTGCCCATTTCGGCGACCGGCTGGCCCTGGCGCACCGCGTCGCCTTCGTTGACGAGCAGCTTGCCGTTGTGCCCGTAGGCCGTGATGAGCCCGTTGTCGTGCTTCAGGATCACGAGCGGACCGTACGCCTTGACGCCGGAGCCCGCGTACACCACCCGCCCGTTTGCCGCGGCCCGCACCGAATGGTCGGGCCCGGATGCGGCGATCACGAGGCCGCGCGTCTTGCCGGCCGAGAACGGTGTCGCCACGACGCCCGTGGCCGGCCATGCGAGCGAACCCGGCTGGGCGGCTGCCGCGGGCGGCTGCCCGTACGAGGTCGCCGCCGGCGGCGGCGCGACCCGCAGTACCTGGCCCGGCGACACGGCGTCCGTGGGCGCCATGTGGTTCCAGCTGGCCACGTCCTGCACGCGCTGCCCGTAGGCGTTCGCGATGCCCGCCAGCGTATCGCCCGGGTTCACGCGGTAATAGCCGGCAATCACGCCCGGCGTCGCGGCCGACGTGGGTGCCGACTGGCGCGCGGGTTGCCAGCTGTCGGTCCACGGCGTCATCGTGCAGCCCGTCAGCGCGATGGCCGCGGCAACGAGCGCCGCCTGCGGCAGCCAGCGCGTGAGCGTGTCGTGGATGGGAATAGTTTCTCTCAAGGGTCCTCCCGGATTTGCGTCGTCGCGCCGCCCACCGCCCCCCGGCGCGCGACGCACGATGTCCGGCCCGACGGCCGGATCAATCAGTATCCGACCGCTCGCGCGGCCGTCAGTTTCCACAGCGGAACGTCGGCGCGAATGAGCTCACCGGCCCCTTTTTCGCGTCGTTCCGATCGGCAAAGATACCATTTGTCGCGGTCAAGGCCCCGACAGTTGCCCGGGCCGGAAACAATCTTGCGGCGTCGCCTGGGCACGCCGATCGCCGGCGAGCCGTGCCAGGCGGGCGCTTGGGGGTTTTCGCGGGCGCGGCCGCCACGCCTGCCGTATCGGCCCCGTCATATTGTCCGCTTCGATCGCCGCCTATACTCGGTGATGCGCAGCGCGATCCAACGACAACGAGGAGCATGACAATGAATAACGCGACGTTTCTCTCCGTGCAGCTCGACGCCGACGATTTCGCCGGTTCCAGCGGTCTGGTCGAATTGCTCAACCGGCACCTGTTGTTCGCGACCGACGTCGCCGAAGCGGCCGACGCGCTCGTTCAGTTGGCGAGCGTCACGCACCTGACCGGCGCCACGCGCCACAGCGTCGAGCTTCCGGTCCTCGCGATCGAACGGCTACGCGACGCGCTCGACACGCTGAGCGGTTACGACCAAACGTGGCTGCAGGTGCTGGAACCGGCCGAAGCGCTGTTCCGCGATATCGGGCGCGGCCGACCCCCGCTGCACTGAATGCCGGCGCATGGCGCGCCGCCAATGAAAAAGCCCGTCGTTCCGCATAGCGGAACGACGGGCTTCGTACTACAGGGGGTCGGATGCGGTCGCCAGCGCGGCCGTACCATTAACGACCCTTGTAGACCGGTGCGCCGTCCGAGACGCGCTTGACTTGCCAGCCGGTCTTGGCCGCAGCCGGGGCGCCCGATTCCTGGCCGGCGGCCGGTTGCGCACCGTAGCCGGTCGTATCGGCAGCGGCGACGTTCTGTTGCGGGTTCACGCGGGCTTCAGCAGCCTGGATGCCTTCCGGGTAGTTGGTCCGGTCGCTGCCCAGCTTGTAGCCAGCCTGTTGCAGCTGGACCAGTTCGGCCTTCACCTGGGCACGAGTGACGGGCGCGTTCTGTTGGGCGAACGAGACGGCGGGGACAGCGAGGACAGCAGCAGCAGCGAACGTTGCGATCAACGATTTCATGATTACCTCCGGGATTTTTTTGCTCCGCCGCACACACCATGTCTGCAGCGATGGAACAGAGTTTAGTCCCGGCAGCACCTAGGGAAAACCATGAAAGAACGAAAACACTGTTTCCCCGGAGCCAACAATGTCGGCATCCGGGATAGAAAAACCCTATTCAAAGAATAGATTTTCGCAACAATGCCGCCTCGCCAACCCGGTTACGACCAGTTCGCGTGGAAGCTGCCCGGCTTGTCGGTGCGCTCGAACGTGTGCGCGCCGAAGAAGTCGCGCTGCGCCTGCACGAGGTTCGCCGGCAGCCGCTCGGAACGGTAGCTGTCGAAGTACGCGACCGCCGATGCGAACGCCGGGACCGGCACGCCGGCCTTCACCGCGGCCACCACGACGTCGCGCAGCGCCGTCTGGTAGTTCGCGGCGATGTCCTTGAAGTACGGGTCGAGCAGCAGGTTCGCGAGCGCCGGGTCCTTCGCATACGCATCGGTGATCTTCTGCAGGAAGCGCGCGCGGATGATGCAGCCCGCGCGGAAGATCTTCGCGATCGTCCCGAGATCGAGGTTCCAACCGTATTCTTCCGACGCCGTGCGCAGTTGCGCGAAGCCCTGCGCGTACGAGATCACCTTGCTCAGGTACAGCGCGCGGCGCACCGCTTCGACGAACGCGGCGCGATCGCCGTCGAACGGCGCGTCGGCCGGGCCCGACAGGATCTTGCTGGCCGCGACGCGCTCGGTCTTCAGCGACGACAGCACGCGCGCGAACACCGACTCGGTGATGAGCGGCAGCGGCACGCCGAGATCCAGCGCGTTCTGGCTCGTCCACTTGCCGGTGCCCTTCTGCGCGGCGCGATCGAGGATCACGTCGACGAGATGCTTGCCGGTCTCTTCGTCCTTCTTGCCGAAGATCTTCGACGTGATCTCGATCAGGTAGCTGTCGAGCTCGCCCTGGTTCCATTCGGTGTACACCGCGCCCAGTTCGTCGTTGGTCAGGCCCGCGACGTCCTTCAGCACCGAATAGCTTTCGGCGATCAACTGCATGTCGCCGTATTCGATGCCGTTGTGGACCATCTTCACGTAGTGGCCCGCACCATCCGGGCCCATGTACGCGACGCACGGCTCGCCGTCCGACGGCGCCTTCGCGGCGATCTGCTTGAGGATCGGCTCGACAAGATCGTACGCGTCGCGCTGGCCGCCGGGCATGATCGACGGGCCGCGCAGCGCGCCCTCTTCGCCGCCCGACACGCCGGTGCCGATGAAATGCAGACCCGACTGCGCGAGTTCCTGGTTGCGGCGGATCGTGTCGGTGAAATGCGTGTTGCCGCCGTCGATCAGCACGTCGCCCTTCTCGAGCAGCGGCTTGAGCGATGCGATCGTCGCATCGGTCGCTTCCCCGGCCTTCACCATCATCAGGATCCGGCGCGGCGTTTCGAGCGACGCGACGAATTCCTCGAGCGTATAGGTCGGCACCAGATTGCGGCCGGGGAATTCGGCGATCAGTTCGTCGGTTTTCTCGCGGCTGCGGTTGAACACCGACACCGCGTAACCGCGGCTCTCGATATTGAGTGCGAGATTGCGGCCCATCACCGCGAGCCCGATCACACCGATTGCTTGTTTGCCCATTAGTCAATTCTCCGGAAAAAACGGGGCGCGACCCGAGCCGGGCCGCGCGCACAGGCGAAAGGATAGTGGAAACCCGGCGGCGCTGCCCGCTTGCGTGTCATTGCTCCGCGTGCGGCAGGCGCCGGAACACGACGCTCAGGTTGTTCGCCGGCATCTCGACGACCTCGCTGCAGTCGAGGCCGAGGTCGAGCCCGAGCGCGACCACGGTCTCGAGATCGCGCACGCCCCACGACGGGTCGCGGCTGCGCAACTGCCGGTCGAACGCTTCGTTCGACGGCGCCGTATGCCGGCCTTCGCGACGGTACGGACCGTACAGGAACAGCACGCCGCCCGGCCGCAGCACGCGCGACGCGCCCGCGAACAGCGCTTCCGTACAGGCCCACGGCGAGATATGGATCATGTTGATGCAGACGATCGCGTCGAGCGCCGCGACCGGCCACGGCGCGTCGCGCACGTCGAACGCCAGCGGCCCGGCGACGTTTGCGAGGCCCGCATGCGCGACCCACGCGGCGATCGAACGCTGCGCCTGCGCATCGGGATCGCTCGGCTGCCAGTGCAGGCCCGGCAACGCTTGCGCGAAGTAAACGACGTGCTGCCCGGTGCCGCTCGCGATTTCGAGCACGCTGCCGCTCGCCGGCAGCACGCGGCGCAGCACGTCGAGGATCGGCCCGCGATTGCGTTCGGCCGCCGGCGCCGACAGCCGCTCGGACGGATCGGGCGAAGCTGCGGCGCCGGTCACGATGCATGCTCCGTCGTGTCGCTGGCGTTGGCGCTGGTGCGCCCGAGCCCCAGTCGCGCCACGAGTGCGTCGAGCGCGGGCGCGCAGTGCGCCTCGACCTTCAGCGTCAGCATCGGGTCGGCGCGCGTATGGCCGAGATTGAGTGCGGCAACCGGCTTGTGCTGCGCCTGCGCCCACACGCAGAAGCGGTAGCCGGAATACACCATCAGCGACGAGCCGACGACGAGCAGCGCGTCGGCCGCGTCGAGCGCCTGCGACGCCAGCGCCACGCGCTCGCGCGGCACGTTCTCGCCGAAGAACACCACCGCCGGCTTCAGCAGGCCGCCGCACGCGGGGCACGCCGGGATGCGGAACGTATCGAGCGCGGCCCATTCCAGATGCGCGTCGCCGTCCGCGGCCGGCTCGGCCTGCGCGCCCAGCAGTTCGGGATTGTCGGCTTCGAGCACGGCCTGGATCGTCGCCCGTGCGTGATGCGCGCCGCATTCGAGGCAGGTCACGCCGTTGATGCCGCCATGCAGTTCGATCACGTCGTCGCTGCCCGCGCGCTGATGCAGGCCGTCGACGTTCTGCGTGACGAGGCGCTCGATTCGCCCTGCGTCGCCGAGCCGCGCCAGCGCGACATGCGACCCGTTCGGCTGCGCGCGGCCGACGACCGGCCAGCCGATCATGCTGCGCGCCCAGTAGCGGCGCCGCGCGGCATCGGAACCGAGGAATTCCTGGAGCTGGATCGGCGGCGAGCGCATCCATTGGCCGTTGCGGTCGCGGTAACCGGGAATGCCGGAATCGGTGCTGATGCCCGCGCCGGTCAGCACGAGCAGGCGTGGATGACGCTCGACGAAGGTATGCAGCGCATCGAGCGCGGCCGGATCGACGTCCGCGAGAGAGGGATCGGGCAAGGCTTTGTCGTTCATGTTGGCAACGTGATCGGTCGCGCCGGCAGGCCGTGCGCCCGCACGGGCGGCCAGGCACGCCAGCACATGATACAGAACGCCGTGCGATCGGGCGGGCCGTCGCCACGGCAAGCCGGCGCACTCAAAAAGACGCCCGTCGCCGCTCGGCGACGGGCGCTTCAACAATTGATCCATCGGGGTAGTGGATCAACTGACAGCACAAAGTTGCGACGTCCGTCATGCCGCGATCGACGGACGCTCCCCGGACTCCACGTGTTCCTCGCTGCCGCGCACATCGGCGCGTCACCGGCTGTCCCGGCCCGGTCCTGTTCCGCTGGCTCGTCACGCCGCCACGATGCGCGGCATGCAAACGCGTTCGCCGCGCGACGACGTGCGTTGCGTCATGGCATGACGAGTCCGGGATCGAGGCCGGTGGCCATCCGCCCGCGTTCGCGTTCATCCCCGACGGCCGACCGGCACGGGTCGGCCTCGTGCGTCACGGCTGCACGTCGTCGTTCAGAACGAACCCGATTGCTCGGATGGAACGGAAAGCCGCTCGCTCACGTCGCCGCAATCAACGGCGAAGCGAATACCCGGGCAGGTCGGCGATTCATGTTTGCAACACGATGCGTTGCGTTTCGGTCTTTTTTCATTCTCTTGTCCCCGTCTCCGATACATCCGACCCACTGAAGCGATTGCCGGGTCGACAACACCCGCGATCGCGCTCACGGCCCATACAACCATGCAAGGAGCGCACCATGCTTCATGCCGCAAGGCCTCGCGGGCACATGCCAGGCTGCGGGAAGCCATCGCACCCCGTCAGAAAGCGCGAACGTTTCTAAATTGAAACGCGCCGCCGAACCAACCGGCATCGTCGCGCCGGCTCTGCGTGGGACGGACAGTCGCCTTACAATCGCCTCACAGTGGGCGGCGCGCCTCGACCGGATGCGTGCGCCCGCCCCTGTCCGTTTCCGCGGCTCACCACCGCCCGACCGGAACCCGCCCTCGCCGCGTGGTCGCGCTTGCCGTCGCTTCGCATGCGCGTTGTTCTACAGCACCGACCGCGACCACCGCGCATCGCGACGCGTGGCGTCACGCGTGGAGCTCGTGTTGCGCGGCACGACGCCGCAGGTCGTTTAGCGCGGCGCGGCGCCGTCCCGCTCGGGCATCGCGCAAACACGCTAGCATTCGGACACGGAACACTGTGCGTTCGCCCTGCCTCGCCTTCAAGGATTCGCCATGCCCCCAACCGTTCCCGCCCGCCCCGACGTCGCGCAGCGTGTCTTTGCTGACGGACGGCTGTCGATCGGCCTCACGCTTCCGTTGCTTCGCAGCGGCCACATCGTCGCGGACTTCGACGAACAGCTCGAACTCGCGGCACTGGCCGATTCGCTCGGCTTTCGCGCGCTGTGGATTCGCGACGTGCCGCTGAACAGCGCCGACTATCCGGACCCGGTCGGCCATCTCGACCCGTGGGTGCTGCTCGGCGCACTGGCGTCGCGCACCCGCCGGATCGCGCTCGCCAGCGGCGCGATCGTATTGCCGCTGCGCCATCCGCTGCATATCGCGAAAGGTGCGCTGTCGGTCGCGACGCTGTCGGGAGGGCGCTTCATCCTCGGGCTCGGCTCCGGCGATCGGCCGCCCGAATATGCGGCGTTCGGCGTCGACGCGGAAACCCGACGCGACCGCTATCGCGCGCACTGGGACGTCGTCGCGGCCGCTCTCGGCGTACCGTCGCGCGTGCTGCCCGACCAGGCGCCGCCCGATGCGCCCGAATTCACGCTGCTGCCGCGCGACGGCGACGCGGTGCCGATGCTTGCGGTCGGCTCGGGCGGACAGAGCGTCGACTGGATTGCCCGCCATTCGATCGGCTGGATGACGTATCACCGCGATCCGGATACGCAGCGCGCCCGCTATTCGATGTGGCGCGCGGCGGTCGAGCGGCTCGCGTCGCCGCAATTTCGCGCGTTCGGCGTATCGATGCGGCTCGACCTCGCCGCGCATCCCGATACGCCCGCCACCGCGCTGCCGCTCGGTTATGCAACCGGGCGCCGCGCATTGGTCGATATCCTGCAGGACATGCGAGCGGCGGGAACGCACCATGTCACGCTGAACCCTGGATCGGACCGGCCCGTGCGCGACGTCATCGAAGAAATCGCGGCACACGTCTTGCCGGTATTTCACGACGAGCCAGCATGATTCATAGGAATCCGAATTCACCTGACGTGATGCCAGCGTGGAACGAGACCGGACGAACGCTCATCGGGTGACGCCTCGCCCATCGGCATCGGAAAGCACGCGTTACAGACGCCTTACGATCGGGAACACGGGACGCCTGCGTCGCGTCGCTCATGCCCGCTCCGAATAGCCGGCGACGGAACTATTCGGTCGCGATCGCAATCATGTTAACTTCCGGCCATCATTCAGCCTCGCGGGCCGCGTGACGAGACGCACCCGCATGCCCACTCCATGCGACATATCCTCCTCGGCTGGCTGCTCGCCGCCGTCGTGTCGGCCGCCCACGCGGCCGCTCCCGCTCCGGCCGCCGCGTCGGCCGCCTCCGGCGCCGCGCCCGCACTGACGCCACAAGAGGCGCGGCAGGCACTGAACGTGCTCGAAAACCCGCGCGATCGCGCGCAGGTCGAAACGACGCTGCGCGCGATCGCGGCCGTCGGCGCGTTGAGCGCGCCCGCCGTGCCGGCAAGCGCGGCGCCTGCCGCCAGCGGCGCCTCGGCTGCCGCGGCGCCGGCCGCGCTCACGTCGAACGGGCTCGCCTCGATGCTCGTCCGCCAGGGATCGCGCTGGGCCACGCAGATCGGCAACGCGCTGCAGGAATCGCTGCGCTCGCTGCTCGATATCGGTTCGGTGGGAAGCTGGTGGCACGACAAGCTCGTCAGTGCCGATCAGCGTGCGGATCTCACTCGCACGCTCGGCATCCTCGTGGCGGTACTCCTGCCTGCGCTCATCGTCGAATGGCTCGCGAAGCGGCTGCTGCGACGCGCGCTGGCCACGGTGGCCGCGCGACGCGCCGACACGTTGCGCCACACCGCATCCGATTCCGCCGCATCGGACAAGGTCCACGCACCGCCGCCCGATACGTCCACCCCACCCGACACCGCAGCCGCAGACACCGCTGGCGCCACCCCCGCATCCTCGCAAAGCCGAGGCCACGCACGCCGGCACACCACGCTGCTGCAGCGGATGCCGCGCGCACTCGTCAGTCTCGCGCTGCGCGCGGTGCCGCTGCTCGTGTTCGTCGGCGTCGCGAGCCTGACGATGTCGTTGCTCGTCGAAGCAGACACGCCGATCGAAGCCGCGCTCGAAGCGTTGATCGACACCTACGTGATCTGCCGACTCATCACGATCGTCAGCCGGCTGTTCTTCCAGCCCGATGCGCGGCAGTTGCGGCTGCTGCATATCAGCGACGCATGGGCCGATTTCGTGCAACGCTCGATCGCACGGATCGTGATCGTGGTCGGCGCGTGCACGGCGGCCGTCGAGATCGCCGCGAACTTCGGCCTGAGCGAAGCCGGCCATGTCGCGCTGCTGAAGGCCGTCGCCCTCGTCGGGCACGTGATGATTTCAGTGCTGATCCTGCAGTGTCGCCGGCCGGTCGCGGCACGGATTCGTGCCGCCGGCGCGGATCGTCCGGCCTTCACGGTCGTCGGCAACGCGCTCGCGGACGCGTGGCCGCCCGTGTCGGTCTTCGTCGTGATGGCACTGTGGTTCGTGTGGGCGCTCGACGTCCACAACGGCTATCGCGTGCTGATCACGCTCGGCGGCCGCTCGATCGCCGTGATGATCGCGATGCGGATGGTGTCGATCGTCGTGTTCGGCGCGCTCGCGCGGCTGTTCCAGCGCCGCGACGACGACCGCACGCTCGTTCATCTGCACGCGTACCGCTACTACCCGCTGCTGCGCCAGATCGTGTCGGGGGCGATCGGCGTCGTGACCGTCGTGCTGCTGCTGCAGATCTGGGGCGTGCCGATCTTCCGCGCGTTCGAGACGGGCACGATCGGCCACCGGCTCGCGTCCGCGCTGGTGACGATCGCGATCGCGGCGATCGTCGCGCTCGTCGTGTGGGAAGCGGCCAACATCGCGATCGAGCGCCGGCTGCAGCGCTGGACGCGCGAAGGCAACCTGGTGCGCGCCGCGCGCCTGCGCACGCTGCTGCCGATGCTGCGCTCGCTGCTGTTCGTGATGATCGCGCTCGTCGTCGTGCTGACGGGCCTCAGCGAGCTCGGCGTCAACGTCGGCCCGCTGCTGGCCGGCGCCAGCATCTTCGGCGTCGCGCTCGGTTTCGGCTCGCAGAAGCTCGTGCAGGATTTCATCACCGGGATCTTCCTGCTGATGGAGAACGCGATGCAGGTCGGCGACTGGGTCACGCTCGCCGGCGTGTCGGGCACGGTCGAATACCTGTCGATCCGCACGGTGCGGCTACGCGCCGGCGACGGGTCGCTGTACACGATCCCGTTCAGCTCGGTGACGACCGTCAACAACACGAATCGCGGGCTCGGCAACGCGGCCGTCAAGGTGAGCATCGCGTACGGCGAGGACATCGACCGCGCGATCGCGACGCTGAAGGAAATCGGCGCCGCGTTGCGCGACGATCCGAAATACCACGACGGCATCCTGTCGGACTTCAGCTACTGGGGTATCGACCAGGTCGATGGCGCAGCGCTCGCGCTGGCCGGGCAGATGCAATGTACGGACTCGGCGCGCTGGGGTGTGCAGCGCGAATTCAACCGGCGGATCGCGGAAACGTTCCGCGAACGCGGCATCCGGATCGCCAATCCGCAGCGCAGCGTCGTCGCCTATGCGGACGGATCGCGGCCGGTCGGCAGCGAGGAAAACGACCCGCGCCCCGACACGCGGAATACCGCCGCGACGGCAACGCCGTCGCCATCGCCCGACGAAGCGGAGCGCAAGCCGGGCTGATCGCGATCGCCCGCGGCCGGTGACCCGCCGCGCTCAACGCGCGGCGGGCTTCTTCACGCGCGTCGTGCTTTTCGCGGCGGGCGGTACCGCCCCCGGCTTCGCCGCACGTCGTTTCGCCGCGGCACCCTGCGCACGCTTCGCAGCGGATTCCGCGCTGGCAGCACCCGCATCGCGCTGCGCATGCCATTGCTCGAGCAGCACGCGCGTCTGGTCGGCAATCGTGTCGGTCACCAGCGCCGCGCGCTCGCCTTCGAACGCCTCCCATTCGAGCAACTGCAGCGCCGAACGCTGCGCAACGTGGAACACCGTGATCTGGCCGAACAGGCTCAGCGCGCGCAACCGCGTGACGGGATCGTCGGCCGGTCGCCCCGTGATGCGGCCGATCAATTCCGCGCTCACGTCGTTCAGCGGCTTGCGCATGCGCGTCATCAGGATCTCGCTCGCGCTCGCCGGCTCCTGGCCGCCCTGCTCGCGCGCGAAGAACATCCGCTGGTTCATCGTCTTGGGCGCGGTGAACATCCGGTCCGACAGCGCGCGCAGCACCCCGACGAACGCATCGATCAGCGCATCGACGCTCGCATGGCCGTCGAGCATCGCCCGCGCATGGCCGACCGCCGGCGCGAACACCTGCCAGCCGTGCTCGGCGATCGTCTCGACGCACGCGCGGTACACGCCTTCCTTGTTCTCGAAGTAGTACTGGAGCGCCGGCGCGTTCACGCCCGCCATCGCGGCGATCTCGCGCGTCGACGCGCCCGCGAACCCGCGTTCGCCGAACAGTTCGATCGCCGCCTCGATGATCCGCTGGCGCGTCTCGTCGCCGCGCGCGTAGCCGCCCGCCGACGTGCGGCGCAGCTTCTTCGCTTCGTTCATGCCTTCCTCGTCATTCGATCGATCCACATTCTACTTGACACAATTTTATCAACTGGAATAATTCTTCCACTTGGAATAATTTGGATCACGCATGTCGACGCCACAAGACCCGCCACAGAAAGCAGATCGTCAGGAAAACAAAACAACGCCGCGCAACGGCAACGGCGGAACGAGGCGGCGCATCCTGCTCGTGGTCGCCGTGCTCGCGGCCGTCGGCGGTGCGGTCTGGCTCGGCCGCTGGTGGACGGTCGGCCGCTTCATCGAAAGCACCAACGATGCGTACCTGCAGGCGGACAGCATGACCGCCGCGCCGAAGGTCGCCGGCTACGTGACCGACGTCTACGTGCGCGACAACCAGCCCGTGAAAGCCGGCGATCCGCTCGTGCGGCTCGACGTCCGCCAGTACCAGGTGGCGCTCGCGCAAGCGCTGGCGACCATCGACGCCCGCCGCGCCGATATCGCGCGCGCCGAAGCCGACATCAGCCAGCAGCGCGCGAATCTCGAACAGGCCGACGCGCAGGCGAAGGTGTCGCGCATCAACGCGCAGCACGCAAGCGACGAGTACACGCGCTATGCGCCGCTCGCGGCGACCGGCGCCGAAACGCACGAACGCGTGGCCGACCTGAAAAGCACGCGCGACCAGGCGGCGGCGACACTCGCCGCGAACAACGCGTCGATCGCCGCCGCACGCACGCAGATCGCGTCGTTCACCGCGCAGCTCCAGCAGGCGCGCGCGCAGCTCGAGGCCGCGCAGGCCAGCGCCGCGCAGGCGCAGCTCGACCTCGACAACACGATCGTGCGCAGCACGCTCGCGGGCCGCGTCGGCGATCGCACGGTGCGCGTCGGACAATACGTGCAGCCCGGCACGCGCCTGCTGACCGTCGTGCCGGTCGATTCGATCTACCTCGTCGCGAACTTCAAGGAAACGCAGATCGGCAACATGCGCATCGGCCAGCCCGTCGAGCTGCATGTCGATGCGCTGCCGGACGGCCCGCTGTCCGGCGTCGTCGACAGCTTCGCGCCCGGCACCGGCGCGCAGTTCGCGCTGCTGCCGCCCGAGAACGCGACCGGCAACTTCACGAAGATCGTCCAGCGCGTGCCGGTGCGCATCCGTCTCGCCGCGAACGCCCGCGCGCAACGCATGCTGCTGCCCGGGCTGTCGGTGACGGTCGACGTCGATACGCGCTCGGCCCGCGACGAGCAGCATCATGGCTGATACGCCCGCCACGATCCCCCTGCCGCCGCATGAAGGCCGCGCGAGCGTGACCGACTGGATCGCGGTCGCGGCCGGCGCGCTCGGCGCGCTGATGGCGACGCTCGACATCTCGATCACGAACTCCGCGCTGCCGCAGATCCAGGGCGAAATCGGCGCGACCGGCACCGAAGGCACGTGGATCTCGACCGGCTACCTGATGTCGGAAATCGTGATGATCCCGCTCGCCGCCTGGCTCACGCGCGTGTTCGGGCTGCGCAATTTCCTGCTGACGAACTCCGCGCTGTTCATCGCATTCTCGATGATGTGCGGCTGGTCGCATTCGCTGCCGATGATGATCGCGGGCCGGATCGGCCAGGGCTTCACCGGCGGCGCGCTGATTCCGACCGCGCAGACGATCATCCGCACGCGATTGCCGCTGTCGCAGTTGCCGGTCGGGATGACGCTGTTCGGCCTGATCGTGCTGCTCGGGCCGCTGTTCGGCCCCGTGCTCGGCGGCTGGCTCGCGGAAAACGTGAACTGGAGCTGGTGCTTCTTCCTGAACCTGCCCGTGTGCCTGCTGCTGATGGCGCTGCTGGTGTTCGGCCTGCCGTCGGATCGCCCGCAATGGAGTGCGTTCTTCAACGCGGACTGGCTCGGCATCCTCGGCCTCGCGATCGGCCTGAGCTCGCTGACCGTCGTGCTCGAGGAAGGCCAGCGCGAACGCTGGTTCGAATCGCAGATGATCGTCACGCTGAGCGTCGTGTCGTTCGTCGGGATGGTCCTGATCGCGCTGTCGCAGCGCTTCGCGAAGCGGCCGATCATGCGGCTGTCGCTGATGCGCAACCCGCGCTACGCGAGCGTGATCGTGATCGTGTCCGCCGTCGGCGCCGGGCTGTATGGCGTGTCTTACCTGCTGCCGCAGTTCCTCGCGATCGTCGCCGGCTACAACGCGGAACAGGCTGGCGCGATCATGCTGCTGTCGGGGTTGCCGGCCTTTCTCGTGATGCCGATCCTGCCGCGCCTGCTCGGCAAGGTCGATTTCCGCATCCTCGTGATCACGGGGCTGCTGCTGTTCTGCCTGAGCTGCATGCTCGACATCAGCCTGACCGCGCAGAGCGTGGGTCACGATTTCGTATGGTCGCAACTGATCCGCGGCCTCGCGCAGATGCTCGCGATGATGCCGCTCAACCAGGCGTCGATGGCGGCCGTCGCGCGCGAAGACTCGGGCGATGCGGCCGGGCTCTACAACATGGCGCGCAACCTCGGCGGCTCGATCGGGCTCGCGATCATCGGCACCGTGATCGACCGGCGCACGACTTTCCATACGGCCGCGCTGCGTGAATCGGTGACCGCGAACTCGCTGATCGGGCAGGATCGCCTGTCGGCCTATGCGGCCAACTGGTTCGCGCACACCGGCGATCTCGCGTATTCGAACCTGCGCGCGCTCGGCCAGCTGGCGCAGCAGATCCAGATCCAGGCCGTCGTGATGACCTATTCCGAAACCTTCTATCTGCTGGGCCTCGCGCTGCTCGCCTGCGTGCCGCTCGCGCTGCTGCTGAGAACGCCGCGCGGGCCGCAACCGATGTCGTCCGGCCATTGACCCGTCATACGCGATGAAACCCTTCTCCCTGCCCCGCCGCCCCGCGCTCACCCTGTGTGCGGCCGCGTGCCTGCTCGCCGGCTGCACGGTCGGCCCCGACTACCACGGCGCGCCCGCCGCGCCGGATGCATCGACCTTCGTGCGTGCGCCGGCCACTGGCGTCGACACCGCGTCGCCCGCACCGAGCGCGTGGTGGCATGCGCTGAACGATCGCCAGCTCGACGCGCTGATCGTCGCCGCGCTCGTGTACAATCCCGATCTGCACGCCGCGCAGGCCCGCTTGCGCGCGGCACGCGCGCAGCTCTCGCAACAGCGCGCCGCGCAGATGCCGAAATCGTCGGCCACCGTCGCGGCCATCCGCATGCGCGAGCCGGACGTCAGCGCGCTCGGCTCGCTGCTGCCGTCGAACGGCTCGGAGCAATCGGGCGGCACGTCACCGTCGCTCGGCGGCGCGGGGCCGCTGCAACTCTATTCGGCGGGCTTCGACGCAACCTGGGAAATCGACCTGTTCGGCGGCACGCGCCGCGCGGTCGAAGCCGCATCCGCCCAGGCCGAAGCCGTCGATGCCGATCTCGCCGACACGCAGGTGTCGATCGCGGCCGAAGTCGCGAATGCGTATGTCGACCTGCGCGACCAGCAGCAACGACTTGCGTTGTCGAAGCGCACCGCGCAACTGCAACAGCAGATGCTCGAACTGACGCAGCAGCGCCGCGCGCGCGGCGTCGCGGCCGATGCCGACATCGAGCGACTGACGACGCAGGTCGAGAACACGCGCGCGTCGCTGATCCCGCTCGACGCCCAGGTGACCGAATCGCTCGACCGGCTCGCGATCCTGACGGGCCGCGCGCCGGGCGCGCTCGATGCCACGCTGTCGACCCCGGACGCGGCATTGCCGACGCTGCCCGGCAGCGTCGCGATCGGCGATCCAGCCACGCTGCTGAAACAGCGCCCCGATATTCGCGCGGCCGAACGCCGGCTTGCGTCCAGCAATGCGCAGATCGGCGAGCATGTCGCCGACTATTTTCCGAAGGTGACGTTGCTCGGCGATCTCGGCTTCAGCGCGACGGACCCGGGCCATCTGTTCCGCAAGCAGAATTTCACGTGGGTCGGTGCGCCGTACCTGCAATGGAACATTCTCGACTTCGGACGCACGCGTGGCGCGGTACGCGCGGCAGAAGCGTCGCGCGATGAAGCGGAGGCGAATTATCAGAAGGCCGTGCTCGGTGCATTACAGGATGCCAACACCGCGTTGCAGCGTTACGGGCATCAGCGCGAGCACGTCGTCGCATTGACGAAGGTGCAGACGTCGGCCGTTCATTCGCGCGCGCTGATGGACCAGCGCTATCGCGCGGGCGTCGCGTCGATGATCGACCTGCTCGATACGCAACGTGAAGCGCTCGCCGCGCAGCAGAACGTGATCGCCGGGCAGGCCGAACTGATCAAGAACTACGTGTCGGTGCAGAAGAGTCTCGGGCTCGGATGGCAGTCGAGTGCCGGTTGACCGCGCCGACTCAAATCATGCACGACCAATGCATCATGCTCGTTGAAACAATCCAGCAATAACTCATTGCGCGCGCAACAATCCCGCTTCGTTTCTTGCGCAACGAACGGGCTCGCGCCGCATCGACCCCACGGCTATCGAAAACATATCGAATATCAATTAGCCAATCGTCTGACGATCTCTTCTAATTCAGTCGGCTTCCCCACCACCGATCGGATCAAGGAGTTCCATCGTCATGTCCTCACCCTCCCATCGCGTGCTGCGGCACGCAGTCGCCGCAATCTGCGTGGCGCTCTCCGCCTCTCCGTACGCCGCCGAACTCACGCGCGACACCGGCGCGCCCGTCGGCGACAACCAGAATTCGCAGACGGCCGGCCCCGCCGGCCCGGTGCTGCTGCAGGATTCCGCGCTCATCGAGAAACTGCAGCGCTTCGATCGCGAACGCATTCCGGAGCGCGTCGTGCATGCGCGCGGTACCGGCGCATTCGGCGAGTTCGTGCCGAGCGCCGACATCTCCGACCTGACGAAAGCGAAAGTCTTCACGCCGGGCACCCGCACCCCCGTATTCGTGCGCTTCTCCACCGTGATGGGCTATCGCGGCTCGCCCGAGCAGGCGCGCGACCCGCGCGGCTTCGCGGTGAAGTTCTATACCCAGCAGGGCAACTGGGACATGGTCGGCATCAACTGGCCGGTGTTCTTCATTCGCGACGGCATCAAGTTCCCCGACTTCGTGCACGCGAACAAGCCGAGCGCCGTGACCGGCGTGCAGGACCCGAACCTCGCGTTCGACTTCTTCGCGCACACGCCCGAAGCGACCCACATGCTGACGAGGCTGTACACGGACGAGGGCATGCCCGATTCGTATCGCCGCATGGACGGCTTCGCGGTGCATGCGTTCAAGTTCGTCAATGCGCAAGGCGACGTGCACTACGTGAAGTTCCACTGGAAGAGCCAGCAAGGCGTGCACGGCCTGCGCCCGCAAGAAATCCCCGCGTCGATCGGCCGCGACTGGAACCTGATGACGAACGACCTGTACGGCGCGCTCAAACAGGGTGATTTCCCGAAGTGGGACCTGTACGTGCAGGTGCTCACGCCGAAGGATCTGAACCGCTTCGACTTCGACGCGCTCGACGATACGAAGGTCTGGACCGGCGTGCCTGAACGCAAGATCGGCACGATGACCCTCAATCGCGTGCCCGACAACTACTTCCAGTCGACCGAGGAATCGGCCTTCGCACCGTCGCGCCTCGTGCCGGGGATCGAGCCGTCCGAGGACCGGATGCTGCAGGATCGCCTGTTCGCGTACGCCGACACGCAGCTGTACCGGCTCGGCGCGAACTACATGGATCTGCCGATCAATCGCCCGGTCGTGCCGGTCGTCAACAACAACCAGGACGGCAAGATGAACGCCGGCGACCGCAAGGGCGAGGTGAATTACGAACCGTCGACGCTGAACGAACTCGCGCAGGACCCGCAGTACAAGTCGGTTCGCATGGCACTCAACGGCACGACGCAGCAGGAAGCGATCCGCAAGAAGCTGCCGTTCCGTCAGGCGGGCGAGTACTACCGTAGCCTGTCGCAGCAGGACAAGGACGACCTCGTCACCGCGTTGTCCGGCGACCTCGGCCAGGTGAAGAATGCGCAGAACCAGTACGCGATGCTGTCGTACTTCTACAAGGCCGACGCAGACTACGGTACGCGTCTCGCACAGGCCGTTCACGCGAACGTCCAGCAAGTGCAATCGCTCGCGGCGAAGCTGAGCGACAACTGATCCCCGCGACTCCGGTCGCTGCCGACGTGTGCGACACGCGCCGCGCACGTCGGCCCGGCCACTTCATCAGGACACCCTCATGCGATCCGAACGCTTCCCCCACACGATCCGTGCGGCCGTGGCAGCGCTCGCGCTGGCCGCGCTCGCCGGCTGCGCGCACCTGCCCGACCAGCCGACGTACGGCAAGGCCGACCCTGCCGCGCTGCGCCGCTATGACGGCGACTGGTTCGACGCCGCGCGCGTCGGCCGCGTCGATATCCTGCGCGCGTTGCACGATGCCGGCTATCCGGTCGACGCCACCGACAGCCACGGCTATACGGCCGTGATCCTCGCGTCGTACGACGGCCAGCCCGCGGCGCTCGACTATCTGCTGTCGGTCGGCGCCGATGCGTGCGCCGGCGATCGGCACGGCAACACCGCGCTGATGGGCGCCCTCTTCCGGAACGAGCCCGATATCGCGCGACGCCTGATCGACACGCGCTGCCCGATCGACCAGACGAACGGCGCCGGCGAAACCGCGCTGGGGTTCGCGACGCTGTTCAACCGCTTCGAGCTGATTCCGCTGCTCGTCGCGCATGGCGCGAATCCGAACCATGTCGACCGGCGCGGCCAGTCGCTGCTTCAACTCGCGCTGACGCACGACAACACGTATGCGGCGGACGCACTGCGAAATGCCGGCGCCAAACCGTAGCGCGCCCGCGCGTCAAATGGCGCGCCCCATTCGCTGACCCGATCCGCGTCGCCATCGCGCGATGCCGGCGCCATATCGTGCACGTGTGCGCCCAGCGGCCCCGTCATGGCGAGCCAGCTGCAGACGCACCGCCTCGTCGTGCAGTTCCCCCGGCCCCCTGCCGGCTCGATCTTTAACCACCAGCGCGAGCCGACACGCGCATCGAGCCGAAACACCGCGCGCCCGACACCGCGCCGCACCCTGTTCGTCCGAGCATTCCGCTTCGGCTCATGCCCTCCTTTCGGCGCCTTTCGCCGCCTCCATCGAATCTCCATCTTTCCGCATCAAAGCCCCCAACTAATCCAAGCACACTCCGCCCCGTCAAAGCAGGCAGTGGGCTGCCTGCGCTTCCTGGAGTCGCTATGAAGAATCAGAAACGATGCTGCCACGGCGCCGTATGCGCGCTGGTGGCGGCAATGCTGGCGGGGTGCGGGCCGTCCGAGCAGCAGGCCGCCGCCCCGGCCACCCCGGTCGCGGCCATGACGGTGGCCGCCACGCGCGTCGACGTGACCGAAGACCTGCCGGGCCGCGTCGCGGCCGTGCGGGTGGCCGAGATCCGGCCGCAGGTGAGCGGCATCGTGCAACGCCGGCTGTTCGAACAAGGCACCGAAGTGCGCGCCGGCCAGCCGCTGTTCCAGATCAATCCGGCGCCGTTCAAGGCGGAGATGGACACGGCCGCCGCATCGCTGCAGCGTGCGCAGGCCGCGCTCGAGCGCGCGAAGGTGCAAACGGCGCGCTTCAAGCCGCTCGTCGAGGCCGACGCGATCAGCCGCCAGGTGTACGACGACGCCGTATCGCAACGCGACCAGGCCGCGGCCGACGTCGCGCAGGCCCGCGCGACGCTCGCGCGCCGCCAGCTCGACCTGAAGTTCGCGACCGTGGAAGCGCCGATCGCCGGCCGCATCGACCAGGCGCTCGTGACCGAAGGCGCGCTGGTGTCGAGCAGCGACAGCCAGCCGATGGCGCGCATCCAGCAGATCGACCAGGTCTACGTGGACGTGCGGCAACCGGCCGCCTCGCTCGAGGCGCTGCGCGACGCGCTCGCCTCGCAGCCGCAAGCGTCGGACGGCAACGGCCTGCCGGTCGACGTGCTGCGCGACGACGACACGCGTTACGACGTGCGCGGCCGCATGCTGTTCTCGGGCGTCAACGTCGATCCGGGCACCGGCGACGTGCTGCTGCGCGTGCTGGTCGACAACCCGAAACGCCAGTTGCTGCCGGGCATGTACGTGCGTGCCCGAATTCCGCGCGCGCACTACGCCAACGCCGTGATGGTGCCGCAACAGGCCATCGTGCGCGCCGGCGGCAAGCCGCAGGTGTGGGTGCTCGACGCGAAAGGTACCGCTCGTCTGAAAGCGGTCGAGGTCGGCGAACTGACGAACCGCAGCTATCGGGTCAAGTCGGGCCTGCAGGCCGGCCAGAAGGTCGTCGTCGAAGGCATGGAGCGCCTGACCGACGGCGCGCCGGCGGCCGCGACCGACTGGAAGTCGCCCGACGCGGCCGCCACCGCGTCCGCGCACTGAGTCACGAGGAGCCTCCAGCCATGGCTGAATTCTTTATCCGACGCCCGGTGTTTGCGTGGGTGATCGCGCTCTTCATCATCCTGACCGGGCTGATCGCGATCCCGCAACTGCCGGTCGCGCGCTACCCGTCGGTCGCGCCGCCGTCCGTCACGATCACCGCGAGCTACCCGGGCGCCACGCCGCAGACCATGAACGACGGCGTGCTGAGCCTCATCGAGCGCGAATTGTCCGGCGTCAAGAACCTGCTGTACTTCGAATCGTCGGCCGATACCTCAGGCCAGGCGCAGATCACCGTGACGTTCAAGCCCGGCACCCATCCGGAGATGGCGCAGGTCGACGTGCAGAACAAGATCAAGTCGGTCGAGCCGCGCCTGCCCGCCGCCGTGCGTCAGAACGGACTGATCGTCGAATCCGCATCGTCAGGTTTCCTGATGATCGTCAGCCTGCGCTCCGACAACGGCCGCTTCGACGAAGGCGCGCTCGCCGACTACATGGCGCGCAGCGTCTCCGAGGAACTGCGGCGCATCGACGGCGTCGGCCGTGTGCTGCAGTTCGGTTCGGAACGCGCGATGCGCATCTGGGTCGATCCGCAGAAGCTGATCAATTTCGGCCTGTCGATGAGCGACCTGACGACCGCGATCGGCCAGCAGAACGTGCAGATCGCGCCGGGCAGCCTCGGTTCGCTGCCCGCGCTGCCCGGCCAGCGCGTGACCGTGCCGCTCACCGCGCAAGGTCAGCTCACGACGCCGGAGGCATTCGCGAAGGTCGTGCTGCGCGCGAACGCGGACGGCTCGAAGGTCGTGCTCGGCGACGTCGCCCGCGTCGAACTCGGCTCGCAGAACTACACGTTCCTGAGCCGCGAGAACAACAAGCCGGCCACCCTCGCCGGCGTGCAGCTCGCGCCGGGCGCCAACGCGGTGAAGACCGCGGACGCGATCCGCGCCCGCATGGCCGAACTGAGCAAGTCGATGCCGTCGGGCATGAGCTACTCGATCCCGCTCGACACGTCGCCGTTCGTGAAGATCTCGATCGAGAAAGTGCTGCACACGCTGCTCGAGGCGATGGTGCTCGTGTTCCTCGTGATGTACCTGTTCCTGCAGAACGTGCGCTATACGCTGATCCCGGCCATCGTCGCGCCGGTCGCGATGCTCGGCACGTTCACGGTGATGCTGCTGACCGGCTTCTCGATCAACGTGCTGACGATGTTCGGCATGGTGCTCGCGATCGGCATCATCGTCGACGACGCGATCGTCGTCGTCGAGAACGTCGAACGCCTGATGGCCGAGGAAGGACTGTCGCCGAAGGACGCGACGTCGAAGGCGATGAAGGAAATCACCGGCGCGATCATCGGCGTCACGCTGGTGCTGACCGCGGTGTTCCTGCCGATGGCGATGGCGAGCGGCTCGGTCGGCGTGATCTACAAGCAGTTCACGCTGTCGATGGCCGTGTCGATCCTGTTCTCCGCGCTGCTGGCGCTGACGCTCACGCCGGCCCTGTGCGCGACGATGCTCAAGCCGATCGCAGCGGGTCATCACGAGAAGCGCGGCTTCTTCGGCTGGTTCAACCGCCGCTTCGACCGCCTGACGAAATGGTACGAGACGCGCGTCGGCCGCCTGGTCGGTCGCACGGGCCGCGTGATGCTGGTGTTCGTCGCGATTTCGGGCGCACTGGTGCTCGGTTTCCGCAGCCTGCCATCGTCGTTCCTGCCGGACGAAGACCAGGGCTACTTCATCACCAGCTTTCTGTTGCCCGCCGACGCTACCGCCGAGCGTACACACGACGTGGTCAAGACGCTGGAGAAGCATCTTGCTTCGCGTCCGGCAATCCAGTCGAGCATTTCCGTGATCGGCTACGGCTTCTCGGGCCAGGGCTCGAACGCGGCGATCAACTGGTCGGTGATGAAGGACTGGAAAAACCGTGGCGGCGCGTCGACGATCGAGGAAGGCATGCTCGCGCAGCAGGCGATGGCCGGCGTGACCGAAGGCACGGTGATGAGCCTGCTGCCGCCGGCGATCGACGAACTCGGCAACAGCTCGGGCTTCTCGATGCGTCTGGAAGACCGCGCCAACCAGGGCGCGGCGGCGCTCAAGGCAGCGGAAGTCAAGCTGCTCGAACTCGCCGCGCAAAGCAAGGTCGTGACCGGCGTGTACCCCGACAGCCTGCCGGCCGGCACCAGCATCCACCTCGAGATCGACCGCGCGAAGGCACAGGCGCTCGGCGTGTCGTTCACGACGCTCAGCGACACGCTGTCGACCGCGATGGGCTCGACCTACGTGAACGACTTCCCGAACGCCGGCCGCATGCAGCAGGTGATCATCCAGGCCGACGCGCCGGCACGCATGCAGATCGACAACGTGATGAAGCTGTACGTGCGCAACGCGGCCGGCGGCATGGTGCCGCTGTCCGAGGTGGTGCGCCCCGTGTGGACCGACACGCCGCTGCAGATGGTGCGCTTCAAGGGCTATCCGTCCGCGCGTATCGCCGGCAACGCGGCGCCCGGCCAGTCGAGCGGCGCGGCGATGGCCGAGATGGAACGGCTCGCCGCGCAACTGCCGCCGGGCTTCGCGGTCGAGTGGACCGGCCAGTCGCTGCAGGAACGCCAGTCGGCATCGCAGGCGCCGATGCTGATGGTGCTGTCGATGATCGTCGTGTTCCTGGTGCTCGCCGCGCTGTACGAAAGCTGGTCGATCCCGCTGTCGGTGATGCTCGTGGTGCCACTCGGCCTGATCGGCGCGATCGGTGCGGTGCTGTTGCGCGGCATGCCGAACGACGTGTTCTTCAAGGTCGGGATGATCACCGTGATCGGCCTGTCCGCGAAGAACGCGATCCTGATCGTCGAGTTCGCGAAGCAGTTGCGCGAGGAAGGCAAGGGCTTGATCGAAGCGGCCGTGCAGGCGTCGAAGCTGCGCCTGCGCCCGATCCTGATGACCTCGCTCGCGTTCGGCCTCGGCGTCGTGCCGCTGATGATCGCGACCGGCGCCAGCGCCGAAACGCAGCACGCGATCGGCACCGGCGTGTTCGGCGGCATGGTGACCGCCACGGTGCTGGCCATTTTCTTCGTCCCTGTTTTCTTTGTGTTCGTGATGAGTATCCAGGAGCGTATCGGCGCATGGCGGGCTTCCCGCAAACAGCCGGCTTCCCCGACTCACGAACAGGAAGGTTGATGCCATGCGATTGCTTATTCTTCCCCTCGTCCTCGCGCTGTCGGCCTGCTCGCTGGCGCCCACGCTGGTCAGACCGTCGATGCCGGTGCCGACGGCCTACACCACCGCCGCTGCCGCCAATCCCGACGCGAACGCCGCCGACCTCGGCTGGCGCACGATGTTCGGCGACCGCCGCCTGCAACGCCTGATCGAGCTCGCGCTCGAGCACAACCGCGACCTGCGCGTGGCCGCGCTGAACGTCGAGGCCGCCGAAGCGCAGTACGGCATCCAGCGTGCCGCGCGCCTGCCGTCGATCGGCGCCGGCGCGAACTTCACGCGCCAGCGTACGTCGGACGACACGCAGTCGAATCCGCCTCTGTTCGGCGCGACGCAGAACCAGTACGGCGTGAACGTCAGCATCAGCGCGTTCGAGATCGACCTGTTCGGCCGCGTGAAATCGATGTCGGATGCGGCGTTCGCGCGCTACCTCGCGACCGATCACGGCCGCCGCGCGGTGCAGATCTCGCTCGTCGGCGGCGTGGCGGACGCGTACTTCGCGGAACGCCTCGCGCACGAGCAACGCCAGTTGTCCGAACGCACGCTCGCCGACTGGCAGCAGTCGCTCGATCTCGCGCGCCGCCTGAAGGAGGCGCATCAGGCGAGCGGCGTCGACATCGCGCAGGCCGAAGGCCAGGTCGCGAGCGCGACGGCCGATCTCGAAGCGCGCACGCGCGCCGTCGAGCAGGCACGCAATGCATTGCGCCTGCTGATCGGCACCGAGCTGCCGAAGGATCTGCCCGAGCCGCTGCCGCTTCAGCAGCAACCGGTGATGACGCAACTGCCGGCCGGCTTGCCGTCCGAACTGCTGTTCCGTCGCCCGGATATCCAGCAGGCCGAACAAAATCTCGTCGCCGCGAATGCGGACATCGGCGCCGCACGCGCCGCGTTCTTCCCGCGCCTGTCGCTGACGTCGTCGATCGGCTTCCTCAGCCCCGCGATGGGCAGCCTGTTCGACGGCGGCCAGCGCGTATGGAGCTTCGCGCCGCAGGTCACGGTGCCGATCTTCCAGGGCGGGCGGCTGCGTGCCGAGCTGCGTCTCGCGGAAGTGCGCAAGTCCAGCGCGGTCGCCGAGTACGAACGCGCGATCCAGGCCGCGTTCCGCGAAGTGGCCGACGGCATCGCCGGACGTGAAACCTTCGGCCGTCAGATCGAAGCACAAACGCGCGTGGTCGGCTCGGCCGAACGCCGCACCGACCTGTCGAACCTGCGCTATCGCGCGGGGGTCGAGGGGCGGCTGGAGTTGCTCGATTCGCAGCGCCAGCTCTATGCGGCACGACAGGCGCTGCTCGACCTGCGCCGCAGCGAGCTCGGCAATGCCGTCGCGCTGTACAAGGCGCTCGGCGGCGGCCTGACGGAGCAGGACGTCGCACCGTCGAAGCGCGTGGTGCAGAACTGAACGAACAGCGCCGTTCCGTCCCGCGCGGCAGCGTGGCGAAACGGTGCGCTCCGGCCCGGCAACGAGCCGCCCCGATTGTTCGACACAGCACGGCACACTCCATGACGAATTCCCTGATACTGATTGCAGAAGACGAGCCCGACATCTCGGACATCCTCGATGCCTACCTGAAACACGACGGCTTTCGCACCTACCGCGTCGCCGACGGGCAAGCGGTGCTCGACATGCAGCCGCACCTGAAGCCCGACCTGATCCTGCTCGACGTGAAAATGCCGCAGAAGAACGGCTGGGACGTGCTCGCCGAACTGCGACGGCGCGACAACACGCCCGTCGTCGTGCTCACCGCGTTCGATCGCGATCTCGACCGGCTGCAGGCACTGCACGCCGGCGCGGACGACTACATCGTCAAGCCGTTCAACCCGGCCGAGGTCGTCGCGCGGTTGCGCGCGATCCTGCGCCGGTCCGCCGCGCCGCCGACCCTGCGCATGCTGCGCGTCGGCGACCTCGAGATCGACACCGACAGCTATCTGGCCCGCGTGCGCACAGCGGGCACCGAGGTGCCGATCACACTGACGCTGACGGAGTTCCGGCTGCTCGCGCACATGGCGAGATCGCCGAGCCGCGTGTTCACGCGCGGCGAATTGCTCGACGCGTGCATGGCCGACGTCAGCGCGCTGGAACGCACGGTCGACAGCCACATCTGCCGGCTGCGCAAGAAACTCGAACAGGCCGGCGCACCGGGCATGCCCGAAGTGATGCGCGGCGTCGGCTACCGACTGCGGGGCGTGCAGTGATGCGGCCGGTCAGGCCCGGTCGGCAAATCGGGCAGACGATCGGCCTCGCCGCGATCGTCGTCGTGCTGCTCGTCGGCATCGTTGCGTTCGTCGTCCATGCACTGCATGCGCCGGCCGCGTTGCCGCACGACGCGAGCGCCGACGCGATGCTCCGCAGTGCGTCCACTTACCTGGTGCTGGCGACGGCGCTGTTCGTCTGCCTGCTGGCCGCCGCGTTCGACCTGTTCAGGCTGCTCCGCCGTATGCTCGCGACGCTCGACGCGATGGCGGACACCGCCGGCCGGATCGTGGCCGGCGATCCGTCGGCGCGCACGGTTTCCCGCGACGGCTGCCCGGCCGACCTCGCGCGCTTCATCGACCACTTCAATGCGATGACTCACTCAATGAAATCCACGAATCCTTCCGATGCGACGGCCACCGTCGCCAGCAGCAGTCGCGTCACGCTCACCCACCTCGCCGAACTCGAAACGCGGCTCGACGCCATCAAGGCGCTCGCCACCGATGATGCGGACGCTTCCTCGCGCGACGCGCTGCTTCAGCATGTCGACGCGCTGTTCCGGTGTGTCGAAGACCTTCAGGTAACCGAACGACAGGCGCCGGCGATTCGAACATTTCCTCGATAACGAACAGCCGTTTCAATACGCATCGGAAAGGATCGGCGAGTCGCTTTCGGCATTACCTGCCTTGCAGGTTTCGAACATTACAAAACACTGCCGATCTTTTCAAAATCATTTCGGTTTATTCGATTTAATTTTATTTCATATAATCAAAAAAAGTTTGACACCGCGCTTTCGTTCTTGATACCGTCCGATGCAAGCAATCCGACGGATTGCCCGCCACGCAAACGATTCCGCTCCACGTTTTTTCGCTTCCGCTGCACCGAAGTACGCGCCGCCGAATGATGCGTTCGCCCGCCGGCGCGTGCAGTATCCCGATGCATTTCAATGGACGGCTGCCATCCGGCAGCGGGCCGAAGGATCGAATCAAATGAGCAGGACAACGAAGCTGTTGCTCTAGCAATCCCGCCCGCGCCGACTCCGGCGCGACTGCCCCGCCCTGCGGCGCAGCTTTCCCGTTACCGCGTTTTCCGTATTTCGCCTCCGGAGAAAAACCGCTTTCCGGATCGGGCGAAAGGCCCTGTCGCGTTCGTGCCATCCGCCCGCATGCGACAGAAAGCGGCGGTGCATGACCCGCACCGCTGTCGACCGTTGTTGTTCGTGCCGTTCGTTGTTCAACCGGAGGGGTAATTCAAATGAATCAGGTTGCAAACAAGAATCAAAAGCACATTCGCGTCGTCAAACTCGCATTCGCCGCCGCCGCAGCCGCGACGTTCGGCATGGCGACCGCCCATGCCGCGCCCGCGGCCGGCTGGACGGAAACGCGCACCAAGGGCTTCCTGCCGCTCGTCCAGCAGAACGAAGCCGGTACGGCCGGCGCGCCCGCGGCGAGCACGGCAGCCGCCGCCGCCTCGGCGATCGACATGGCGCCCGGCGAATCGGTGGACATCGTGCTCGGGCTGAACCTGCGCAACGAAGCCCAGCTCGACCAGTACCTGCGCGACCTGCATACGCCCGGCTCGCCGCACTACCGGCAGTTCCTCACGCCGGCGCAATTCGCCGCGCAATATGCGCCGACCGACCAGCAGGTCGCCTCCGTCGTCGCCCACCTGCGCAAGGCCGGCTTCGTGAATATCGTGGTCGCGCCGAACCGGCTGCTGGTCTCCGCGTCCGGCACCGCGGGCACCGTCCAGTCCGCGTTCCGCACGACCCTCAAGCGCTTCACGCGCAACGGCCGCAGCGTCTATGCGAACACCGACGCCGCGCAAGTCCCGAACGCGATCGGCAACGTCGTCGGCTCGGTGCTCGGCCTGCAGAACGTCGAGCTCGTGCATACGGGCGCGGGCAGCAAGCCGCAAGGCAACACCAGCAACCTGACGATCCCGGCCGGCGCGTCGGCGGTGCCGCACAATCCGACCGAGTTCTCGTCGATCTACGGCGGCGACGGCACGCCGACGGCCTCGCAGACCACGGTCGGCATCATCTCCGAAGGCGACCTGTCGCAGACGGTGAGCGATCTCAATACGTTCGCCGCGAACAACGGCCTCGGCACGATCAGCAGCAGCATCGTGAAGACGGGCCCGGCCGGCAGTTCGTACACCGACACCGACGGCACCGTCGAGTGGAACCTCGACAGCCAGTCGATCGTCGGCGCGGCCGGCGGCAGCGTGAAGCAGGTCGTGTTCTACGTCGCGCCGTCGATGACGCTCACCGCGATCACGGCCGCGTACAACAAGGCCGTGACCGACAACGTCGCGAAGGTGATCAACGTGTCGCTCGGCGTGTGCGAATCGTCCGCGAACAGCACCGGCTCGCAGGCAACCGACGACACCATCTTCAAGCAGGCGGTCGCGCAAGGGCAAACCTTCTCCGTTTCCGCCGGCGACCACGGCGCGTACGAATGCGCGAGCGGCACGCCGTCGCGCTCGACCTACACGGTGAGCGAGCCGGCCACGTCGCCGTACGTGATCGCGGTGGGCGGCACGACGCTATTCACCAATACGTCGACCAATGCGTACAACAGCGAGATCGTCTGGAACGATCCGAGCTGGCAGCCGGGCACCGTGTGGTCGACGGGCGGCGGGTACAGCAAGTACGAGGCCGCGCCGACGTGGCAGTCGTCGACGCTCACCGGCTCGACCAAGCGCGCGCTGCCCGACGTCGGCTTCGACGCCGACCTGCGCACGGGTGCGATTCTCGTCGTGAACGGCCAGACATCGGACACGCTGTGGGGTTCGGGATACCTGAACAACGAAGGCGGCACGAGCCTCGCCGCGCCGATCTTCACCGGCATCTGGGCGCGGCTGCAGTCGGCCAACAACAACGCGCTCGGGTTCCCCGCGTCGAGCATCTACAAGTACTTCCCGACCAACGCGGCGCTGCTGCACGACGTCACGTCCGGCAACAACGGCAGCGGCACTTACGGCTACAAGGCAAAGGCCGGCTGGGATGCGACGACGGGCTTCGGCAGCGTGAACATCTCGAAGCTGAATACGTTCATCCAGAGCACGTCGGATTTCGCGCGCTGATGGGCCGTTGACCGAACCGGGTGCGGTTGCGCAACGCATCGCGCGCGCCGCAGCCCTACTCAACCGCGTTGAAGAAACCCGCGAAGGCCTCGCAGCCTTCGCGGGTTTTTTGCATGCCGTGCCCGCTCACCTCGCGCAGCAAGCGTCACGCCTGCGCCCCAACCTTGCAATCGTTGCGCAAACAACTTTCATGTCGGTTACCGCGCGCCCGCCTGTCCGCTTACGGACTGCAAGGTACACACACTGTTACACAACGCCGCGACAACTTCCGTGCGTGTCGTGCGTTTAACTGAAGGTATCGATTCGTCGCGGGACAACCACCATGCGAACACGATCCAGCCGCCCGCTCCGGCCGATGCCACCGGAACCTGCGCGGACGGTCGCGACACGGTGTTCAAGCCGATCGCGCGGCCCGCGTGCCTGCCAACGCTGTCACCACACCGAACGAACAACATGAACCACGCCCGTGCACACCGCCCCGTCAGGACGCTGATCGCGTCGTCCGTCATCGTGTCGCTGCTCGGCCTGTCGGCCTGTAAGCACGACGACAACAGCGCCGCCGCGCCGGCCAGCGATGCGAGCGCCGCCTCGGCGGCACAGCCCGCGTCGACGCCCGTCGCGTACACGCCGCCGAGTGCCGACCAGCTCTACCAGATGGTCGCGCCGATCGCGCTGTTCCCCGACAAGCTGGTCGCATTGGTGCTGGCGGGCGCAACGTATCCGGACCAGATAACGGCCGCCAATACATGGGTGACGCAAAATCCGTCGTTGAAGGGCCAGGCGCTCGCGAGCGCCGCCGATGCGCAGCCGTGGGACCCGTCCGTCAAGGCGCTGACCGCGTTCCCCGCGGTGCTGTCGCAAATGGCGTCGAACCCGGCCTGGACCACCTCGCTCGGACAGGCGTACTACAACGACCCGACCGACGTGATGAATGCAATCCAGGTGATGCGCCAGCGCGCGCAGAAATCCGGCCATCTGCGCTCGAGCGGCCAGCTGCGGGTCACGCAAGTCGCGCAAGCCGCGCCGGCGGGGTACACGCCGGCCACCGACGCGCCGGTGGTCTACAGCGGGCCGGCGATCGTGCCGCCGCCCGAGCAGGCGATCGAGATCGAACCCGCGCAGCCCGATGTCGTGTACGTACCGTCGTACAACCCGACCGTCGTCTACGGCGAGCCGGTTTCGTCCTATCCCGGCTATGTGTATCGGCCGCCCGTCTACAGCACCGGCGAAGTCGTCACGGCTGGCGTGATCACGTTTGGCATCGGCATCGCCGTCGGCGCGGCGATCTTCGGGCATCACGACTGGGGCTGGCACGCATGGGGCGTGAACTGGGGTGCACCACACCCCGAAGGCCCGGCGTGGCACGGCGGCTGGCAGCGTCCGGCCGTGGTGTACAACCACACCACCTACGTGACGAAGTCGACCACGGTGATCAACAACATCACGAACATCCGCAACACACGCATCACGAACAACTACAGCGGCAACGTCACCCACAACAACACGACGATCGAGCGCAACACGGTCCGGCCGGGCGCGGAGCCGATGCGCGGCCAGGCCCTGGAGCAGCGCCCGGGTGCCGCGCCGATGACGATCCCGCATTTCGGTGCAAACGACGCGCGCCCCGGTGCACGACCCGCGCCCGAAGCATTCGCGCAGCATCGCGCGAATGCGCCGCATGCCGAGGTGCCTGTGCCGCATCCGCCCGGTGCGACGCACGACACGCGGCAGCAGGCGATGCAACGCGAACATGCCGCGCAGGAGACTCGCGCGGCGGCGCAGCAACAGCAGCAACAACGCGCGGAAATGCAGCGACACGACGCGGCCCAGCAGCGCGAAGCGCTGCAGCAACGCAACGCCGCCCAACAGCAGGAACACGCTCAGGCGCAGCAGCGCGACGAAGCGCAACAGCAGCAACGCGTGGAAGCGCAGCAACGTGACGAGGCCCGGCAACAGCAGCGGAGCGAGGCAGCACAACAGCAACAACGCAAGGAGATGCAGCCGCACCCCGAAGCGCCGCCACGCGAACACGCGGCACCGCAGCCTCGGCAAGCAGCGCCCGAGCATGCGCACGCGCCGCATCCGGCCGAGTCGCACCCGCCGCACGAGTCGCGCGAACATCGGCCGGGGTAAAAGCACGACACGCCGGCATCATGGCCATGCGGGCGCTACGGCCCGCCACGTCACGCGCCGCCGCCCCCTTCAATCGGCCCAGTTCCGGACGTAGTCCGGCACCACCATGTTGCCGTCTGCATGGACCGGCGCGCCGCGCGTCGTCTTCAGTGGCAGGATCCCGGCCCACACTGCCAGCCCGAGATCTTCCTCTTTGTCGGACGGCAGGGAATCGCTGACTTTCACGGCCGCTTCCGCCATCGAAATCCGCAGCACGCTGGTCGCATTGATTTCCTTCGAATTGCCCGGCCGCGCTTCATGCTTGCGGCCCGGCGCGATCTTGTCCATCAACGCATCCAGCGCGGCGAGTTTTTCGGTGCTGCCTTCGATCACGTCGAACTGCCCGTAGATCACCGCAGATCGATAATTCATCGAATGGTTGAAGGCGGATCGGGCCAGCACGAGGCCGTCCAGCAGCGTCATCGCGACGCAAGCTTGTGCGCCGGCCGACAATGCCTTGACCATGCGGCTGCCGTTCGACCCGTGGATATAGAGCGCGTCGCCCCTTCTCCAGTGCGCGGTCGGAATGCAGTGCGTGTTCTGCCCGTCGCCGAACGCGATGTGACAGACGTACGCGTCGTCCACGATGCGGTGGAGCATCGTGCGATCGTGGCTCGCCAGTTCAGGCAGGCGGCGAATGGTCGTACGCGGCGAGGAAGAGAGATCGGTCTTTTCGTTCATCTATCTGTACTGCGAAATGAATGGTATCGGCATCGTGCCGTATCCGTGCATGAGCGCGCGACTACCCGGCCCATCGACAGTCGCTCGTCGAATCGAGCAAAATACGCGCATCCCGCCAGTCGCGCCGATCGCTGAAAATGCGCGTTGCCGGCCTGCCCCGCGAGAACGTGAACGATACGATGCGCGCGGCCTCTTCGAAAGAACCAGCACAACGAAAATTTCTGGAACCAGCCCATGGATCTCGCGCTGCTCATCTCGTCGCTTGCCAGACAGGACGGCGCGACAACGCATAGTCGGCAGGAAGCCCTCTACCGGAGCCTGCGCAACATGCTGCTGGACGGGCACCTCCCGCCCGGCACGCGGCTTGCGTCGACGCGCGTGCTCGCGGCCGAGCTGGGCATCGCGCGCAATTCCGCGGTCTATGCGTACGAGCGTCTTGCCGAGGAAGGCTTCGTGGCGGCCACGCGCAACGGCACGATCACGCTATGGGACGGATGCGACCGCTCGAACGTCGGCAATGACGACGGCCCCGCGCCGGTTCACTTGTCGGCGCGCGTGCACGGGCTGGAGAACGCCGCCCCCGAGCCCGAACGCATGCTGCCGTTCGTTCCCGGCCTGCCGTCCCTCGACGAATTCCCGGTTGCCCAGTAGCGTCGTTGCATCGAGCACGCATGGAAGACCATCACGCCCGCCCGGCTGGCGTACGGCCCGGTCGAAGGGCTGCCCGAACTGCGGCGCGCGGTCGCCGCGTACATCCGCGTGTCGCGCGGTGTGCGCTGCGACACGGGCCAGGTGTTCATCACCGACGGCACGCAGAGCAGCCTCGAACTCTGCGCGCGCATGCTGGCGAATCCGGGGGAATACGGCTGGCTCGAGAACCCTTGCTACAACGGCGCGAGAACCGCGTTCCGGTCGACCGGCCTGAATCCCGTGCCGATCGAGGTCGATCGCGAGGGCATGGCGCCGACCGACGCGCAGTCCCGCCCCGGCTGATCTATACGACACCGTCGCACCAGTACCCGCTCGGCGCGCTGATGAGCCCGCGGCGCCGCACGGCGCTCGTCGAGCATGCCCGTGCATGCGGCGCGTGGATCATCGAGGACGACTACGACAGCGAGTTCCGTCACGGCGGCCAGCCGCTGCCCGCGATCCAGGGCCTGCATGCGGATGCACCGGTGTGCTATCTCGGTACGTTCAGCAAGACGATGTTTCCGGCCCTTCGGCTCGGCTTCATGGTGGTGCCGCCGGTGCTGGTCGACCGCTTCACGCGCACGCTGCGCGAACTCGTCCATCGCGGCCACTCGGCCGACCAGTTGGCGATTGCAGAATTCATCGACACCGGCCTGTTTGCGCGGCACCTGCGGAAGATGCGGGCGCTTTACGCCGACCGGCGCGGCAGCCTCGAAGCGGCGCTCGCCCGCCATCTCGGCACATCGCTGAGCGTGCGAGAAAGCCCCGGCGGCATGCATCTTTCCGCGGATCTCGCGGTGCCGCTGCACGATACCGACGTCACGCGCACGGCCGCCACCCGCGGCTTGCGGCTCCAACCGCTGAGCAGCTACTGCATCGGCGACGGCCGCCGCTACAACGGCTTCGTGCTCGGCTATTCAGGGCTGAGCGACGCGACGATCGAGACAGCGGCGATGCAGTTCGCCGACGTCATCGAGCAGCACCGCCGCGCGCGGCACTGAGTGCCGCTCACAGTTGCGATTCGATCGGAAACAGCCCGAGAAACCACACTTCCATCCGCCGCGGGGCCGACACTTCCGGTTCGTGATCGATCTCGGTGACCTTCCCGTCCGCATCCGTCTGAACCCACTTGAGGCGCCCGCTGCCGGCCGGATCGGTTCTCGCCTCGACACGCCACGCGATCTGGTCGAGCCGCGCCTCCAGATCGTCGGCCACCTGCGATGCAATCGCTGGGCTCTCGCAGTAAACGCCGATCTCCGTATTGAGGTTCAGCGAGCGCGGATCGAGATTCATCGACCCGATGAAGATGCTCGTGTGATCGAATACGTAGGTCTTCGCATGCAGCGATGCGCGCGACGAGCCGATGATCACCTGCTTCGAAATGCTCTTGTCGCCCGAGGGCCGGCGCTCGTAAAGCCGCACGCCGGCGTTCACCAGATCGCTTCGATAGCGCCGGTAGCCGGCATGCACGGCCGCCACGTCGGTCGACGCGAGCGAATTGGTCAGCACCGTCACGCGCACGCCGCGCGCCGTGAGCGCGCGCAGCCGCTCGACCACTTCCTTGCCCGGCACGAAATACGGCGACACGATCAGCAGGTCGTGCCGGGGCTGCAACGCAAGCGCACGCAACTGCGGCATCAGGTGCCCGTCGCGGTCCTTCGGCGGGTGCGCGATCTTCGACGGATCGTCGTACAGCACCGTCGCATGCCCCCACGACAGCTCCGTGCCTTGCCCGTGGACGATCCGGTCGAGCCGCTGGCGGGCCTCGAGCACGTACGGATTGTCCTCCATGGCCCTCAGGTAGTCGCGCAACCGTTCTCGCTCGCGCTCGAGGCCGCCCGGCGCCGCATCGTGCCCGACCAGCGTATCGACCGGATACGCGTACGGCGAATTCCAGAACGTATCGAATTCCGTCGAGATGTCTTTCACGACCGGCCCGTGAACGACGACATCGAGATCGCCGAACTCCAGCATCGACGATGCGCCGAAGTATTCGTCGCCGATATTACGGCCGCCGACGATCGCCGCCTGGTTGTCCGCGATCATCGCCTTGTTGTGCATGCGCCGGTTGACGCGCGAGAACTCGAACAGGGTGCCGAGCTTCTTGAACCGGCGCGTCGCCACCGGATTGAACAGCCGGATCTCGATGTTCGGATGCGCGCTGATCTCGAGCAGCTTGCGGTCGTCGGCGTTGGTGCCGAGATCGTCGAGCAGCGCGCGCACGCGCACGCCGCGATCGGCCGCGCGCATGACCGCGTCGGCCAGTTCGTGGCCGGTCAGGTCGTCGTGCCAGATGTAGTACTGAAGGTCCAGCGAGCGCTCGGCGCGGTCGGCGAGCAGCACGCGCGCGTCCAGTGCGTCGACCGGATCGGTCAGCAAATGAAACGCGTCCTGCCCCGGATGGGCGGCAGCCTGCTGACGAAATGCCACGCCAAGGCGCGTATCGTCGGTATCGGTGAATGCATGCGTCGGCGCGCGGTCCGCCTGCGGCGGCAGGCTCGCGCAGGCGGCAAGCATCAGCAACGACAGAATCGCACCCCACGAACGCAGCCTGATCATGGTCGCCGTCCCCGCTCCCGGGTGAAATCCGTTTGTTCTGGCCGCCGAATGGAGGCGGCATTGATCGGCGGTCCTGACGTGCGCGCGTATCGCGCCGAGGCCGGCCGCGCCACAGCATACTTCGATTGCCATCGGCACGGCAGCCCCTCGTTGTTTTCCTGATCGCACCGCGCGACCGCCCAAAGAAAAACCCGCGACGCATGACGCGATCGCGGGTTTTCGGCATGCCGCGTGTGCCGTTAGCCGTAACCTGTCCGCGGAATCAAGCATAAGCTGTCCGCGGATAGCGGCTCTATCTTCCGTCCGCCTCACCGCGGTAAACCATAAGCTGGCCCGTCGGTAGGAAGTAAAGCATAAGACGTCCCCGAAAATCACCGATAAAACAGTCTACGTTTTCCGTTTTGACGCAACAAAGTTGCGAATAGCATGGAAGAACCGCTCGAGGAAGCGGTTCCGGTGGGGAAGCCCAAATCCACACTGACAGCCCGCCGGGAACACGGAGATTGCCATGCCAATCTGGACACTCGCTTCTGTGACCGCCGAACCCGAGGTTGTGTTATCTCGGTGGAGAATTCTCGAGACAGCCGAAGCGACTCGGCACTTCGTCGGCACCGACGCGCGAGACTTGACGGGCCGCGTCAGTTCCGAGGTCGTCACGTTCGACCGCCTCACCTTGCGAGGCCAGACGCAGTCCGGGCGCGTCTATCAGCTCACTGGGCAACCCGGTTGGTCGAGCAATGCGGAATATGTCTGGAAGTGCTGGTGCAAGGTGAACAGCGTGGCATCGTACGCCGACGTCACCAGGCAGCTACTGGCTGAAGCAGAAGATGACAACCGCATATGAGCGCACGAAATCCGTTATCGAGACGCGCGAGTTTTTACAAATGCTCGCGTCTGCCGACGACTTAGCCAGCTGTAGCCACGTTCAATCAGTCGCGACATGCCTACTCAGGCACTACCCGCTCAATATCGACCTTGAGGTGTCCGCTGCGGCATTACCTGGAGTCTGGTGCTCCCCGAAGGCCAACGGTAC
>Ga0209371_1000168_pt1 | contig 98356 bp, 77 predicted proteins | sample AgamicAtAmrz_FD_187165 | JGI IMG/M metagenome (GOLD analysis project Ga0209371, IMG submission 187165) | Agave microbial communities from Guanajuato, Mexico - At.Am.rz (SPAdes) (version 2) | ecosystem: Host-associated > Plants > Roots > Rhizosphere | place: Guanajato, Mexico | collected 2012-06-07 | reverse complement strand
TAGCGGACTTTTTCTTTCCGTCAACACCTCATTTCGAGGCAGTTGACGCCGGCTCAACTTCAACCCCGAAGGCTTTCCGCTGAACCGAGCCGCCCATCATAGCGGCTTTTTTGTTGCCGTCAATACCCTGATTTATCAGGAGGTTGGCGCCGCTTCTTCAAGAGAACCCTGAGGTCTTTTCGTTGAAGCGAGCCGGCCATATTAGCCGTTTTTTTCACGCCGTCAACACCTGATTTTCGCTAGGTGTTTCCGGCTCCGTTTTCGTTTCTGTCGAGTCCGAGGACCGGCAGCTGCGTAGCGGGCCGCGCAGTCTACCGGGCCAGAAAAAAACGTCAACCGCTTTCTCGCGTTCGGTGTGTCTGCAGTATTGGCAGCCGCTTCGCCGCGCCGTTTCCATCAGTAGTACGTGCACGCGCGACATCCGCGCGCGCAATGGCGGAGACCTCACGCCACTGCTGCCGCTGGCGGCCGCTTCGCCGAGAATGCGGGTTCACCCCCGCAGGATCTCGCAATGCCCTCCTCTGCCGGACGTTCCCTATGGCGCGACGCCTCGCTGCCGGCGCTGGTCGCCGGCTTCGTCACTGTCCTGGTCGGCTTCGCCAGTTCGGCGGTGATCGTGTTCCAGGCCGCGCGCACGCTGGGCGCCTCGCAGGCGGAGATCGCCTCGTGGATGTGGGCGCTGGGGCTGGGCATGGGCGTCACCTGTATCGGCCTGTCGCTGCGCTACCGGATGCCGGTGGTCACGGCCTGGTCCACGCCGGGCGCGGCGATGCTGATCAGCAGCGGCGGCGGCCTGCCGCTGTCCGATGCGATCGGCGCATTTGTGGTGGCGGCGTTGCTCGGCACCGCCGCGGGATTCTCCGGCATCTTCGAGCGGATGATCCGGCGCATCCCGGTGTCGCTGGCCTCGGCGATGCTGGCCGGGGTGCTGTTGCGCTTCGGCCTGGACGTGTTCGTGGCGATGCAGAGCCGGCTGGGCATGGCGCTGGCGATGTTCGCGGTCTATCTGCTCGGACGCCGCGCGTTCCCGCGCTATGCGGTGATCGCGACGCTGGCGGTGGGCATCGCGATCGCCGCCGGCAGCGGCACGCTGCATCTGGAGACCGCGCAACTGAGCCTGGCACGGCCGGTGTTGGTGTGGCCGACGCTGTCGTGGCAGGCGTTGTTCGGCATCGCGCTGCCGTTGTTCGTGGTGACGATGGCATCGCAGAACCTGCCCGGGGTGGCGGTGATCCGCGCCTCCGGCTATGCGGTGCCGATCTCGCCGACGATCGGTTGGATCGGCGTGGTCAACACGCTGCTGGCGCCGTTCGGGGCCTATGGGCTGAACCTGGCGGCGATCACCGCGGCGATCTGCATGGGCCGCGAGGCGCAGGAAGATCCACAACGGCGCTACATGGCCGCGGTGTTCGCCGGCCTGTTCTATCTGCTGATCGGCCTGTTCGGCGCGACCGTGGCGGCGTTGTTCGCCGCGTTCCCGAAGGAACTGGTGATGGCGATCGCCGGCATCGCGCTATTCGGCACCATCGGCAACAGCCTGGCGACAGCGTTGAAGGACGAGGGCGAGCGTGAGCCGGCGCTGATCACATTTCTGGTCACCGCCTCGGGGCTGTCGCTGTTCGGCATCGGTGCCGCGTTCTGGGGCCTGCTGGCGGGTGCGGCGACCTCGCTGCTGTGGCGGCGCACGCGCTGAGCGTACGCCGCCGTGGCTTGGCTCAGCGCGGGTCGCGCAGCTGCAGCAGCCAATGGGTGGAAACGCCGGATGGGCTGGGCAAGGGTTCGAAATCGAATTGGCGATACACCGCGGCGGCGGCTTCGATGCGCAGCGGCAAGGTCACGTAGGCGGCACGTCCCTGCCGCAGCAAGGTGGCGATGCGCTGGGTTTCCGCCGGCGCGGCGCCGGTGGCGTACAGCTGGTCCAGTTCGGACCCGATCAGCTCGGCGATCTCGCGCTGGTACAGCACGGCGAAGGCATCGTTGACGAACGCCAACCGGCTCGGCCGCCCATCGCCGCCGCGCTCGATGATCGCCACCGGTTCGCGCAGCCGCGACAACGAGGCCTCCAGCAACGCGAAATCCTGCTGGAAGCGCTTGCGCTCCATCAGCTCGATCAGCACCCGCAGGCTGCGCGCCGATTCCAGGCTCACCGGCGACCAGGGCCGCGCGCGGCCGCGCACGGTTTCCTGCCACAGGTCGAAGCTCTTGCGCGGCGACAGGCGCGAGTTGGGAATGTCCTGCAGCTTGGACAACTGCGGGTTGCCGGCCCAGTTGACCGTGCGCACCTGCTCGCGCCGCGTCCACAACAGCGCGCTGCGCGCCTGCGGCATCAACGGCACGAAGATGAAGCCGGCGGCCAGCGGCGCCAGGTCGGCCAGCTCCGGGAAGGTCGCGCCGATCTGGTCGGTATGCAGCGCGCCGACCGCGTCGTGGCGCAGCGCCTCGTGGTGGCTGGCCTCGATCTGCTCGCGGATCCGCGCCAGTTCGGCAGCGCCCGGCACGGTGCCGTGACGGGTGACGTGGTCGCCGTGGAATACCGCCACGCCATCGGCATCGACCACGTCGAGCAGGTCCGACGCCATGTCGTCGAGCATTGCTCCGGTCAGCGTTTCCGCTTCGTTGAAGTTGGTGATCAGCTTCTCGCGCACGGTCAGCAGCACCGTTTCCACGCGCGCGCGCGCCACCGCGGTCAGCGCGCCGATGCGCCCGGCCAGCGCGCGGCTGACCGCATCGGTGACGTCGCGCATCTCGTGGTTGCAGAAGTACGGGCGGTAGTGGTGGCAGGCGATCAGCCCCCACAGCGCATCGTTGACCACGATCGAGGCCACCAGGGTGGCGGTGACGCCCATGTTGGCCAGGTATTCCAGGTGCACCGGGGAGACGCTGCGCAGGCTGACGTCGCTCAGGTCCACCGGCGCGCGCAGCCGCGGATGCAGGGTCGGCTGGATCGGCGAGGGGATGTAGCCGACATCGGCGATCTGGCGCACGCGGTTGCGCAGGTACAGCGTGCGCGCCTGCGCCGGGATGTCGCTGGCCGGATAGTGCAGGCCGAGATAGGACTCCAGCTCGGGCGCGCGCGCCTCGGCCACGACATCGCCGTTCCAGTCGTCGTCGAAGCGGTAGATCATCACCCGGTCGTAGCCGATCAGCGTGCGCAGGCTCTTGGCCGCACGCTGGCAGGCTTCGTCGATGCTGTTGTCGGTTTCCAGCCGGCGCAGCAACGGCAGGGCCTCGCGCAAGGTGGCATCGGCGAGCGGCGCATCGCGCGGCTCCAGTTCCAGCAGCCACTGTTCGGGGTACAGATGCCAGGCACCGACCCAGCGCTGCCGCGAGGCGGTGGCGCGGCGCGGGAAAGCGACGTCGACATAGGCCAGCTGGGTGCGTTCGGAGGCATCCGCCGCCACGCGCGGTTCCTGCAACGTCAGCAGCGTGTCGTAGCGTTGCCCGAGCAGGTCGGCCAGCGGCATGTCGAGCAGGTCGGCGGCGCTGGCACTGGCCTGCACGATGCGGCCATCGGCGGGTTCGATCACCAGCAGTGCACCGTGCGGCTGGATCGATCCGGGAATATGGATCGGCTCGCGCGCGCAGGCGTCCATGTCCAAGGGCGCGGCGGTCTCGCTCATGCGGCGGTCTCCAGGGCGAAGTGAGTGTGGAAGTGCGCGAACATCGCGCGGGCGCCGTCGACCGCGGCCTGCTGCAGCGCCGGCGTCGGCAGGGCCTGCTCCAGGCGTTGCTGGAAATGCCGCCAACTGGCCGGATCGGCATGGCCGAGTTCGAAATAGCTCAACGCCGGGGCGGCGTCTGCCAGGGTCTGGCGCAGTTGCCGGGCGATCACCCGCCCGCCCAGGCGCGAGCCCTCGACCACGTAGAGCATGCCCCAGCGGCTGCCGTGCGCATGCACCGGCGGCGCCGCTGCCGGTGGCGGCGGCGTGGCCCGCAGCGCGGCCAGATCCTGTTCCAGCAGCGGACTGCGCGGCTGATAGCGCCAGTGGGCGTCGCCGCTGGCCTGCAGCCAGGCCGACTCGCGCTGCTCCCAGCCGGCCAATGCGGCGTGATGGCGGCGCAGCACCTGGACGTAGTCGTGCATGGACAGCGAATCGCGCATCAGCACGCGCATCGTCGGCAATTGTTCGACCGCCAGATGCTGTTGCGCGGTGGCCTCGCGCAGCAGGCGCGAGGCGGGAAGGGACACGGCGGAACCGTCGGGAGGCGACATCATGGAGGGCGTACGGTCTACAGCAGCCGGACCGGCCGCGACGGCGGAGATGCCGCACAGCGTAGCATTGTGAACGCGGAGCGCCCGGCGCGGCGGCGGCCGCGCAGCGCGCCGCGCCAGCCCAAGCTGAGCAATTCATCCGCCGCCGATGGCGCCACCCCCGCCATAGGGCAACGGCCTGCTGCCACGCAGGCCGGCCTGCTAAGCGGTGACGCCGGCGCCGTCGGGCAGGCGCGCACGCCGCCAGGCCACCACCCAGCCGGCGGCGAGCAACAGCGCGGCCAGCAGCCACGGCGCGCCGGGCAGATGCGCCGGTGCGTGCTTGCCGATGAACAGCGCGAACACCCAGGTGTACAGCAGCGGCCCGACGATGCCGGCCAGGCTGACCAGGCTCATCAGCGCGCCCTGCACGCGGCCTTGCGCATCGGCGCCGACGTGGCGGGTGACGATGGCCTGCGCGGACGGCGACGCCACCGCCCACAGCGCGCTGACCGGCACCCCGAGCAGGAACATCGCGCCGCTGCCGGCGACGCTGTAGATGGCGAAGCCGGCCACGCCGCAACCCAGCCCGAACAGCAGCGCCCCGCGCTCGCCGAGCCGGCGCACCACGCGCGCGACCAGCAAGGCGTTGACCACGATGCTGCACACCCCGACCACGGCCAGCACCCAGCTGACCTGCTTCGGTCCCCACTGGTACTGGTATTCGGCGAACAGCACGAAGACGCTCGGATACACGTAGTGCGCCAGGTTGGCCAGGAAGATCACCGCGGCCAGCCCGAACACCTGCGGATAGCTGCGCAGCAGCCGCAGCGCGCCGAACGGATTGGCGTGCTTCCAGTCCAGGCGCGGGGTGCGCCGCTCCGGCGCCAGCGATTCGGGCAGCACCCACAGGCCGTACAGGAAATTGAGCAAGGCCAGCGCCGCGGCGAACCAGAACGGTGCGCGCAGGTGGTAGCTGCCGAGCCAGCCGCCGAGCAGCGGCCCGATCACGAAGCCGAGCCCGAACGCGGCGCCGATCATGCCGTACGCCTGGGCGCGCTTGTCCGGCGTGGTGATGTCGGCGATGTAGGCGTTGGCGGTGGTGAAGCTGGCCGAGAACACGCCCGACACCACCCGCGCCAGCAGCAGCAATGGCAGGCTCTGCGCCAGCGCCATCACCACGAAATCCACGCCCAGCCCCAGGCACGAGGCCAGGATCACCGGGCGCCGGCCGTAGCGGTCGGACAGCGCGCCCTGCAGCGGCGAGCTGACGAACTGCAGCGCGGCGAACAGGAAGCCGAACCAGCCGACCCACTTCGCCGCCGCAGCGAAATCGCCGCTGGTGAAGCCGCGCACCAGTCCCGGCAGCACCGGAATGATGACGCCGAAGGCCAGCACGTCGATCAGCAAGGTGATGAAGATGAAGACCAGGGCGGCGCGGCGCGTGCGCGCGGCAGGGGGCGAGGAATGCACGGCATGGTCTCCCGATGGAGGCGGCAGTGTAATCGGCAAGCGTGGGGTTTCGGGCGGACTGGGCTTGTGGCTGTGCGGATAGTGGTGGTGGCGGGGGCCGGGCATGCAAGTGCTGCGGGAGGGTTCGGTGCCGGCGCCTGAGCAGCGCATTTGTCGGTAGATCGCGTCGGGACTGAAGTCCCTCCCACAGGTGGGTCGAGGCGGTCTGATGCATGGACGATCGAGCCCTTGGAGCCAATGGCCCGACGGCGCCAAGGCTGCTGTCCAGATGCGCCGCCCGCAGAGCTTCCTTGCGAAAGGTGGGAGGCGGCGGCAGAGGTGGATTTGGACGCACTGTCAGTACAGCGCGTCGGGACTGAAGTCCCTCCCACAAGGGGCCGGTCGATTCCTTCCGAGGCCGATCGATGACGCGGTGGCGGCTGCCGGCCCGAGGCTGCCGCAGCCGCTGGCTATGCGGAGCGAACGCTTGCGGCAGCGCGCGGCGTCACAGCGGCGCGACCGCGATGGTCTGCTGCAGCACGTGCTGCGCGCCCGCGGCCAGCTCGATCACCTCGGGGCCGGCGTTGGCCGCTTCCAGGCACACGAACTGGCGCCAGTGGGCGCCGACGTCGGCCATCTTCTGTGCGCCGGCTTCGCCCGGATTCCAGGCCACCAGGGTGCGGCTGCCGGCGGTGGCGATCTCGATGCGGCGCTGCAGGCCCGGGTCGAGCAGCGTGTAGCGGCCGCCGGCGCCGGTGTAGATGCGGTCGCTGCGGCCCGGATCGCGCGGGTCCTGCAGGCTCCAGTCGCCGTGCTGGCGGTGCGGCGTGGCGTAGTTTTCGAACTTGTCCAGGTAGTCGAGCCCGTCCAGGCCCTGTACCCGCACCTGGGTGGCGTCGGCGACGCGGAAGTAGTTGTGCAGCGCCTGGGTGAAACGCGCCGGCTCGCGGCCGACGTTGTCGGTGATCAGGCGCTGCTCCAGGGTCGCGCCGATGCGCAGCTGCATGCGCAAGCGCAGCGGCAGGTCGTCGAAGTCCGGCGGCGCCAGGGTCAGCAGCATGCTGCCGTCGGCCTCGCGGCGCGCGTCCTGCAGCTGCCACGGCACGGTGCGCACGAAGCCGTGCGCCGGCACGTCGGCGCTCTGGTCCTGGCGGCCGAAGTACGGCCAGCACACCGGGGTGCCGCCGCGGATCGGGGTGGGCGTGGGCTGCGCGCTCGGCGACAGCCACATCACGTCGGTGCCGCCCTTGGGCACGAACGACAGCAATTGGCCGCCGAACAGGCTGATCGCGGCGGTGGAGTGCGGGGTTTCCACCAGCAGCGAGGGGTAGCCGTGGAAGTCGCCTGTGCTCAGGCCGGGGATCTCGGACATGGGGGTGATGCTCCGTGGCGCGGGGGATTGGACGAAGGCCGGATAGCGCGCCGGCACGCGGAAGGCGGTCGCGGGCTTGCCGCCGAACGGCGTGGATGGGGCGGGTGCTGGCGTCGGCGTGGTTGGTGCGGCGGGCGCAGTGGCGGGAGCGCCGGGCGCCTCGCGGCGCAGCGCATCGAGGATGCGTTGCCCGGCGCGGCCGTCGGCCGGTTGCAGGCCCAGGCGCTGCTGCTCGGCCTGGATCGCGCGGCGGCTGGCGTTGCCGATCATGCCGTCGGCCTGGCCGATGTCGTGGCCGCGGGCCAGCAGCAGGGTCTGCAATTCGCGTCGTTCGGGACGGCCCAGGCCGGGATCGTCGGTGGGCCAGGCGGTGGCCAGGCCGGGTTTGCCGCGCAACTGGTCGGACAGCAGCGCGATCGCCAGCGCATAGCTTTCGGCGGCGTTGTAGGCGTAGATCGCGTCGTAGTTGCGGAACACCAGGAACGCCGGGCCGTTGCTGCCGGCCGGGATCAGCACCGCGGCCGGCGTCTGCGGCGCCAGCGTGGGCAGTTCGAGCGCGCTGCCGTCGACGGCGGTCACGCCGCGCGCGCGCCAGTCCGACAGCGGCCGGCGCTGGGTGCGGCCGGCCAGGGCCGGGTCGAACCCGGCCGGCAGCTTCACCTCCATGCCCCACGGCTGCCCGCTCTGCCAGCCGGCCAGCTTCAGGTAGTTGGCGGTGGAGGCCATGGCGTCGGGAATGCTGGCGACCAGGTCGCGGCGGCCGTCGCCATCGCCGTCCACGGCGACGCGGGCATAGGTGCTGGGCATGAACTGGGTGTGCCCGAACGCGCCGGCCCAGGAACCGGCCAGGCCGTCGGGCTGCAGGTCGCCAGCCTGCAGCAGCTTCAGCAGCGCGAACAGTTCGCCGCGGAAGAACGGCTGGCGGCGGCCGTTGCACGACAGGGTCAGCAGCGACACCAGCAGCGGGCGCTTGCCGGAGACGCGTCCGTAGTCGCTCTCCACGCCCCACACCGCGACCACGGTTTCCGCGTCCACGCCGTACTGTTGCGCCACGCGTGGGAGCAGGTCGCGGTGGGTGAGCAGCATCGCGCGGCCGTCGGCGACGCGCTGCGTGTCCACCAGCCCGGCCAGGTAGTCCCAGATCGGCGTGGTGAATTCGGGTTGCGCGTCGAGCAGGGGCAGCACGCTCATGTCCGGCTGCAGGTTCGCGGTGTAGCGGTCGAACGCGGTGGCGGTCACGCCGGTCTTGGCGGCGGCGGCGCGCAGCGTGGTCAGGCAACCGACGAACGCGGGGTCCGGCGCCACGGGCGGCGCGGGCAGGGTCTGCGCGGCGGCGCAGGGCGCGGCCAGCAGCAAGGCCCAGGCGAAACGCTTCATCGGAGTTCCTCGCCAACAGCAGGCCGGACATCATAAACAACCGTGGGGAAGGGGCGGCTCACGGGCTGCCGCAGTCCCAAGGTTCCTGCGCTGTTGTAGGAGCGGCTTCAGCCGCGACAGGCATCATCGGTAATGCCCTGTCGCGGCTGAAGCCGCTCCTACAGGGTTAGCTGGCGGCCTGTTGTCGCCACTCAGTGCACCGCGACCACGCGGTTGCGGCCGCCGCTCTTGGCCGCGTACAGCGCCTCGTCGGCGCGCTGCACCAGGCCGTTGGCGTCGTCACCGGGGCGCAGCTGGACCACGCCGATGCTCACCGTCGGCTGCAGCTCGGGGAAGGCCAGCGCGGCCTGGGCGCGGAAACGTTCGCGGATGCGTTCGGCGATCGGGGTGGCCTGCGCCGCGTCGATGCCGGGCAGCGCGATCACGAATTCCTCGCCGCCGTAGCGGCCGATCACGTCGTCGCCGCGCAGTTCCTCGCGCAGCGCCTGGGCCAGCGCGCGCAGGCCGTCGTCGCCGGCGCGGTGGCCGTAGCGGTCGTTGAGCCGCTTGAAGTGGTCCACGTCCAGGAACATCAGCGCCAGCGGTCGCCGCCGGCGCCGCGTGGCCTGCTTCAGCGCGGCCAGGCGCTCGTGCCAGGCGCGGCGGTTGAGCAGGCCGGTCAGCGGATCCAGGTCGGCCAGTTGCCGCGCCTGGTCGCGGTCGCGGCGCAGCGAGGTGCTGCGCGCGGCCAGGCCCAGCGACAGCACCAGCGCCTCGAACGCGCCGGCGGCCAGCGCGGCCTCTTCGCTCCACGTCCAGTGCGCCACCATGCCTAAACCCTGCAGGCTGCCGAGCGCGGTGACCAGCAGCAGCGGCGTCCAGCCGAGCAGGAACAGCCCGGCATAGCGCGAGCCGCGCCACGCCGCCGCCACGGCGACGCCGAGCAGCAGCGGTCCGCCGAGGATCAGCAGCGGGTTGACCAGCGCCCGGCCGAGCGCGTCCAGCCACGGCAGCGGCAGCAGCGCCGGCAGCGCGATCAGCGTCACCAACAATGCATAGCCGCGCAGCCAGCGCCGCGCGCGCGGCAGGTACCGCGCCAGGTCGGCGAAGCGTTCCAGGAACAGCACCGCCGCCACGATCGAGGTGGCGACGCCCAGGCGACCCCAGAACCGTGCGGCCTGGCCGATCGTCTCCAGCCCCAGCGGATGCACCACGTAGCCGGTCTCCAGCGCCATCACCAAGCCGTAGCCGAGCACGTAGACGGCGTAATACAGGAACGTCGCCTCGCGCAGGCGCCAGGCGAACACCAGCGCCATCGCCGCCATGCTCAGCATGATCGCGAAGCTCAGGCTGGCGACCACCAGCCAGCGGCCGTCCTGGCGCAGGTAGTCGGACTCGCTGCGCAGCTGGAACCGCAGCGGAGCGGCCATGACCCCGCGCTGGTCCACCCACAGCCGCAGCGGCTGCCCGGCGGCCGGCGCCGCAGCGACGCGGAAGCCGAGACGGCCATTGCCGGGCAGCGCCTGCGGGTCGTCGCGCATCAGCCCGCGCTGCTGCGGCGCTGCGCCGGCGACCGGGGCAAACAGGGTGACCCGCTGCAAGGCAGGACTGGGCACCTCCAGCACCCACGGCGCCGGCGGCCACCGCCCCTGCGCCGGCCACAACAGCACCCAGGCGCCGGCATCGCCGCCTTGCAGCTGGGTCAGCCGGGCCGGATCGAAACGCTGCAGGGCGGGATCGGCGCGCGACGGCGGCATCCCGCGGTCGGCGGCGGCGACCGGGCGCCAGGCGCCTTCCAGCGCCGGCATGGACGCGGGCGCCGCCACGGTGCCGTGGCCGACGAACAACAGGCAGCCGCACAGGAAGACCCGGCCATGGCTGCGCCAGCGGCGCAACCGGGCGAAGAGTGCGGTACACGGGAAAGACATCACGGCTGCAGGAACGGCGGACACTGCGACATCATCGGCCAGGCCCGCGCAAACCTGATGCCACGCCTGGCAATGGCGTCAGTCCAGCGCGTCCAGGTAGTACCAATGGCCGTCCTCGCGCACGAAACGGCTGTGCTCGGTCATGCGCACGGCGCTGCCGCCGCCGATGCGATAGCGGGCCAGGAACGCGACCTCGGCGCTGTCGGCGCCGTTGTCTATGACCCGCTGCACGGTCAGGCCGAGCCAGGTGGTGTGCGTATCCAGTTGCAGGTCCGCCGGGCGCGTGGACGGGTGCCAGCTGGCGCGCAGATAGTCGGCGTCGCGGCGCACGTAGGCGCTGTAGCGCGCGCGCATCAGCGTTTCGGCGTCGGGCGCGACCGCGCCGGCATGGTAGAGCCCGCAGCACTGCGCGTAATCGCGCGGGCGGCCACAGGGACAGGGATCGGCGAGGCGCGGTGCGGACGGGGACATGCGGCGATTGTGCCGGCTGCGGCGCCGCGGCGCACGCCGGCGCTGCCCTGCGCAGCGGTGGGGGCTATGCTTGCGCCCCCATCGCACGGAGCACCGCCTTGCTGGAGCTGATCCCGACCGAACTGCCGTGGCTGCTGTGCATCGCCTTCGTCGCCGGGCTGGTGGATGCGGCGGTGGGCGGCGGCGGCCTGATCCAGCTGCCCGGGCTGTTCGCGACCCTTCCGCAGCAGGCGCCGGCAGTGCTGCTGGGCACCAACAAGTTCAGCGCGATGGCCGGCACCGGCGCGTCGGCCTGGCGCTATGCGCGCAACGTGCGCTTCCCGTGGCGGCCGGTGCTGTACGCCACCGCGGCCGCGTTCGCGTTCTCCTTCCTTGGCGCCACCGCGGTCAGCCTGCTGCCGAAACAGGCGGTACGGCCGCTGATCCTGGCGCTGCTGATCGCGATGCTGGTCTACACGCTGGTCAAGAAGGACTTCGGCGCATTGCACCGGCCGCGCCATATCGGCCGCCGCGAGCTGGCCATCGCGCTGGCGATGGGCGCGGCGATCGGCTTCTACGACGGCTTCTTCGGGCCGGGCACAGGCAGCTTCCTGATCTTCCTGTTCATCCGCTTCTTCGGCCTGGACTTCCTGCGCGCCTCGGCCGCTTCCAAGGTGGTGAACCTGGCCACCAACCTGGCCGCGCTGTGCTTCTTCGTGCCCAGCGGGCAGGTGCTGCTGGCAGTGGCGGTGCCGATGGCGGTCGCCAACATCGCCGGCGCGTTCGCCGGTACGCGGCTGGCGCTGCGCGGCGGCACGCCATTGATCCGGCAGCTGTTCCTGGTGCTGGTGGTGGTGCTGATCGGCAAGATGGGCTGGGATTTGCTGCGCTGAGGCGGCATGGCCGCCGTGCGTCGCTCCTATTCGGCGCCATCACCGATCGCGCCGCTGTCGTCGCGATCGGTGATGGCGTGGGCCGATGCATGCGCCTCGGCCGCTCCGCTCGCGTGCGATAACCCACGCAACGCGCCGACCGTGTGCGGCCGACGCGCTCAGCGAGTGCGGCGCACCTTGGGTGACGCCGGCGGCTTGGCCTTGGAGGCGGCCGCCGCGCGCCTGGTGGCGGCAGGCTTGGCTACAGCAGGCTCGGCTGCCGCGGGGGACGCTGCAGGCTTGGCCGCTGCTCGCGTCGGCGCCGGCTTGGCCGAGGTCGCCGCCTTTCCACTCTTGGCCGGCGCGACGGCCGGTGCAGGCTTGGCGGGACGTGCCGATTTCGCGGACTTGGCGCCGCTCGCCGCGGCAGCGGCGGGAGTGCCGCGCTTCGCCGCCGGGCGCTCGTTGCCACGCGTGGCCCGCGCGGCATCGGCGCGGCCGGACGCCGCAGGCATGGCCACGACGCTTCCGACATCCACATCACCGTCCGCAGCGACATCCGCATCCATCGGCGCAACCGTCTCGGTTTCCGCCTGCGCCTCGTGCAACACCGCTGCATCGCCACGCGTGCGTTCCGGCAGCTGCAGCCGGTGCGCCTGCTCGTCGTACTCGATCAGCAGCACGCCGGAGGTGTGGCGGCCGCTGATCTCGACGAAACAGGCGCCGCCGATGAACGGCTCCAGCGTCATCACCGACTTCAGCGGCGTGGCCACCACCATCTGGAAGCCGAAGTTCTCGAAGATGTTCATCGCCAGCGCGGTGAACTCGTTGTCGGCCTTGTCGAACGCCTCGTCCAGCACCACCGCCGCGTAGCGCGGCAGTTCGCCGTCCTCGCCGCCGAGCTGGTAGCGCAGCGCGGCGGCCAGGCAGGTGGTGGCCAGCTTCTGCCGCTGGCCGCCGGACTTGCCGGCGCCGCTGCGGTAGATCTCGACCTGCGCGCGGCTGTGCGCATCCAGTTCCACGCCGACGAACTCCACGTGCTGGCGCACGTCCAGCACCTGCTCGCGCCAGCGCCGCAGTTCCGGGTCCTGCGCGCCGAGCCGCTGCACCAGCGTGCGCAAGGTGGCGAACTGCGCCTCGGCCAGCGCGCGATCCTCGGTCTGCTGGTGGCCCAGCACTTCGCGCAGCTGCTGCTGGAATTCCTGCACCTCGAGCAGCCGGCGGTCGCTGACCTCGATGGTCAGCAGGGTGCCGCGGTTGAACGGCACCTGCTCGAGGCTGGCATTGACCTCGTCCATGCGCTGCTTGATCGCCTTGTGCGCCTCGGCGGTGTGCCGTTGCAGGGCCAGCAGGTTGTTCTTGCTCTGGGTCTGCAGCAGGTCGAAGAAGCGGCCCTCGTGGCGCGGCAGGCCGTCGCTCTCCAGCCGCTGCAGGCGCGCCAGGAAATCCTCGGCGCTGGCCAGGCTGACGGTGAAATCGCCGCTGTCCTCCGGCCATTGCTGGCAATAGCGGCGGAAGCAGTCGAGCAACTGCTGGCCGAGCCGCGCATCCTGGCCCTGGCTCTGCGCCAGTTGTTCGCCGAGGCCGCGTTCGACGCTGCGCAGGTGCGCCTCCAGGTTGTCCAGGCTCAGCGGCGGCAACGCGGCCAGGCGCGCATCCAGCCCTTGCGCCTGCGCCGGCGTGATCACCGCGGTGGCCACGCGCGCGGCGCAGGTCTCGCGCTGCGCCTGCAGCCGGCTGCGCTCGCGGGCCAGCTGCGCGCGCTCCAGGCGCACGTCCTCGTAGGTGCGCCGCGCCTGGTCGCGCAGCGCCCGCGCCACGGCGATCTGCTCGCCCAACGCACGCAGCGCGGTATCGCCTTCGCGCAGCTGCAGCAGCTGCTCGGCGATGTCGCTCAGGCGCTGCAGCTTGGGCGCCACATCGATCTCGTCCCAGTCGCGCTCGGCCAGGGTATGCGCGGCCAGCTGGCGGCCCTGGTCGAGCTCGCGCTGCTTGCGCAACGCGGCGACATCGGCATCGCAGGCGGCGATGCGCTGCGCCAGGGCCTGGCCCTCGCGCTCGTACACCTTGAGCTTGTCGCGGTTGTCGTAGCCGAGCAGCCAGCGCTTGCGGTCGCCGACGGCGTGGCGGTCGTCCTTCTCGTAGCGGTCGCCGGGATGCTTGAGCTGGCCTTCGCGGGTGATCGCGCGCTCGGCATTGCGCAGCTGCGCGGCGCTGTCCACGCAGGCGTAGTCGAAGCGCCTGCCCAGTTCGTGGCGCAGCCAGCCCGCGTAGGGATGGTCGCGCAGCTGCAGCTTGCGCAGCAGCGACTGCGCGTCCGGCTCGCGGCTGTGCAGGGCTTCGTTGTGGCGCACCCGGAAATAGACCAGGCGGGTGCCGAGCTGGGTCTTGTTGACCCACTCGGCGACGGTGGCGTGGTGGCGGTCGTCGACCAGCAGCGACTGCGCAAAGCCGTGCAGCACGCGCTCGATCGCACCGCGCCAGGCGGCCTGCGCGTCGTCCACCTGCATCAGCTCGCCGACGAACGGCAGCGCCGCTTCGGCCAGGCCGGTGTCGGCGCACAGCCGCGCGCGCAGCGCCTGCATCGGCGCGGGGATGCTCGACGGCGCCTTGTGCAGCGCCTCGATCTCGGTGCGGATCGCGGCGAAGCGGCGCTCGTCCTCGCGGCGCTCGGCCATGCGCTCGGCGATCGCTTCGTCCAGCGCACTGGCGTCGCCGGCCACGCCCTCGCGCAGCGCACGCGCCTGCGCCACCTGCTCGGCGAAGCCGGCGGCGCTGCCGGCCAGGCCCATGCCGAGCTGGCGGCAGGCCTGTTCGACCTGGCTGCGGCGGCGCATGCGTTCGTCGCGCTCGCGCTCGACCCGGGCGCGTTCGCGCTCCAGCGCCTCGACCCGCTCGCCGCCCTGCGCGCGCTGTTCGGTCTCGCGTTCGGCCAGCTTCTGCTCGTGGTTGTCCAGCGCCTCGCGGCGCTGCCCTTCCTCGCCGGCGAGGCCACGGTCCTGCGTGTCCAGTTCCTGCAGGCGCGCGTCCAGCAGCGCCAGCCGGCGCTGCTCGCGGTAGCCGTCGATGCCCAGCTGCAGCTCGCGCAACTCGCCGACGCTGCGGCGCAGCGCCATCAGTTCGGCGTAGTGCTGCCGCGCCGGGGCCAGCGTCTCCACCTGGCGCCGCGCGGTCACCACCGCATGGTGGGCGCCGTCGAGTTCGGCGAAATCGCCGACCAGGCGGTCGGCGGCCTCGAAGGTGCGCGGCTCGTCGAGCATGAAGCTGCGCAGGAACGCATTGAGATCGCCCAGGTTCTTCGCCGACTGGGTCTTGTGCAGCAGCCGCAGCGCCATCTCGTTGCCGATGCCGAGCAGGTGGCGGAAACGCTCGGCGTAGCCGGCGAAGCTGTCGAAATGGTGCACGTCCTCGCCCAGGCGCTGCTTGAGCCGACGCAGGTCCAGGTCGAAGCCGTCCAGTTCGGCGGCCACGTCGAAGCCGCGCGGCGCCACCATGTAGTGCTTGCGCACGTCGGCCGCGGCGGTGCCGCTGCCGGCGATCCAGAACAGGCGCACCAGGCTCACCGCCTGGCCGTGCGCGTTGCGGTATTCCAGCACCAGCGCCGACCAGGTCGCGCCCTTGCGCAGGTACTGGGTGGCGATCTCGCCCGAGGCGCTGTCCTGCTGGTCGGCCCAGGCGCCGCGCACGTACGACACCAGGCTGCGGTCGCGGCCGCTGCGCTCGGCCTCGCGGGCGGCGGCGTTGAAGTCGACGATGCTCGGCGGGGTCAGCAGCGCCGACATCGCATCGAGCAGGGTCGACTTGCCCGAACCGGAACGGCCGACGAACAGGAAGCCCTTGTCGGCGATCGGCACGTCGGTCAGGCCGTTGAAGGTACCCCAGTTGTGCACCTGCAGGCGGCGCATGCGGTATTGCTGCGCACGCTGCTCGGCCAGGGTGTCGGCGAACAGCGATGGCGCGGGGGCGGGCGCGGACAGGGACGGATCGGACAGGGACGTCATCGGTTGCTCATCGGGGAATCATGATCGCCAGGGCGCCTGATGGTGGGCTGGGCGGGCCGGCGTTGTGTCGCGGCTGAAGCCGCTCCTACAGAAAAGCGGTGGGCTGCGTCGCTCACGGCGGCGCATCCGTCGCCGCGCTCTCGCGCAGGCCCTGGTAGGCGGCGGCCAGCGCCTGCACGTCCTCCGCGGAGAACAGCAGCTTCAGCGCCGGCGACACTTCGTAGCGGTCCTCGCTGCCGCGCAGCTTGGACAGCAGGTGGTTGTCGCGCATCTTCGCGATCGCCGCCAACACCCGCCGCGCGAAGCCGGCGCGGTCGGTGGACACGTTCTTCTCGTACACGGACAGCACTTCCAGCAGCTGCGCCTCCTCCACCACCGCGCGTTCGCCGCGGGTGTCGGCCTCGGCCAGCTGCTGGCGCAGGAACAGCAGCAGCACCGACTCGATGAAGGTCAACGGCGCGGTGCGCAGCAGCGCCGGGGTCTCCAGCTCGCCGGTCTCGGCCTGGCGGGCGAAGGCCACGCCGCTGTCGCGGTCCAGTACCAGTTCCAGGAACAGTTCGCACAGCACGCGGCGCACCGCCGCCTCGTGGCGCAGCAGCGCCGCCCACAACGGCCCGTGGCGGTAGGCGTCGATGCTCGGCCCGGCCAGCAGCTGGCACAGCGCGCGGCGCGCCTCCAGCGGCAGGCTGCCGGTGTCGCCGGCGAACAGGGCGGTACGGCCGTCGGCCTGGGTCGCGGCGTCCGCCGCGGTGTCGAAATCGTCGGCATCGCCGCCGGGCGCGTCGTCAGACCAGTTCATTGCGTTTTTCCTTGGTGAACCACACCAGCGGGATGCGGGCGCGCCGCAGCTGGCCATCGTTGGCTTGCCATTGCACCGCCTCCCATTCGTCGGCGACCACCACGCCGTGGCGCGTGCCCAGCGCCAGGTAGCCGATCACGCTGCCCAGCCCCTGCTGCGCCGGGCGCTGGCGCAAGGCCTCGCCGATGGTCAGCTGCGGCTGCTGACCGAGCAGCGCGTGCAGGTCCTCGCGCAGGCCGCGCAGGTCGATCTCCGACTGCGCGACCAGATCGCCGACGCTGTCCAGCGAGATCGTCGCCGCCTCCGCCGCCTGCACCCGGCCATCGACTTGCTGGCTGCGCGGGTCGTGCAGCCGCCACTGCGACAGCGAGCGCAGCCGCGCGCTGCTCAACGGCAACGTGTAGCCGGTGGCGGCGGTGGCATGCAGGCGGTCGCGCAGCTGCAGCGCCTCGCCCTGCGCCTGCTTCAGCAACTGGTTGAGCCGGCGCTGCTCCAGGTAGCCGCGGCTCTGCACGAACCCGCGCAGGCTGCGCGCGAAATGCTGCATGACTTCGTGCACCTGGCCGCCGCGCTCGAGCAGGGTGGCGGTGAGCCCACGCAGGAAGGCGCGTTCCTGGCGGTCGAGCCGGCGCGCGAAGCCGCGCGCCAGCAGCGTGTCCAGCGCCGCGTCCAGCTGCACGCTCTGCTCGGCGTCGTTGAGCAGGCTCCAGAACGCCTGGAAGCTGCGCCCGGCCTCGCTTTCGCCGATCACGTCGATGCCGGCGAACAGCTTCTCCAGCACGTCGCCGCGCGTGCCCTCGTCGTCGATGATGCGCTCGCGGAACTCGCGGTTGAGCTGTTCGAAATCGTCGCGGACGCGGCGGAAATCCTCGGCCAGGTCGTCGGACAGGCGGATGATGTCGCGGGTGCGCTCCAGCGCGCGCTTGCCGTCCAGCGCGGCCAGCTTGCCGGCGGCCACGCGCTCGATCTCCGCGTCGATGCGCGCGCGTTCGGCGCGCAGCGCGGCCAGCCGCGCGTCCGGATCGGTCTCGGTCTGCCCGGCCAGCTGCACCAGCTGCTCGATCACCAACGACAGCCGGCTCTCGGTGGCGACGCTGGCGCTGCCCTGCACCCCGGCGATGAAGCGGATCGCCTGCGCGGCCTGGCGCGACAGCTCGTACTCCTCCTCGGCATCGCCTTCGGGCAGGCGCCGCTCCAGCCAGCCCTGCGCCAGCCAGTGCGCCAGGTAGGCCTGCGCAGTGCGCGGCAACTCGCGCGAGAGCTCGTCGTCCTTCAGCGCGTCCAGCTGGCGCTGCAGGCGCTCGTGCAGCACCGACGACGGCAGGCGCCGCTGCGCATCGCCGAGCAGGGTCTGCAACAGGCCGATCAGTTCCGGCGCATGGTCGGCGGCGAGCAGCTTCCACAACGGCTGTTCGCGCAACTGGCGATAGCCGGCGATCCGGACACGAGGCTTCATGCAGGAACCGACGAACGCCCCATCCGCACGCTCAGCGCACGCCGCCGTCGATGAAGCGCAGGAACTCGGCGCGGGTGCGCGCGTCCTCGCGGAACGTGCCGAGCATCTTCGAGGTGACCATGCTGACGCCGCGCTTGTGGATGCCGCGGGTGGTCATGCACTCGTGCGCACCTTCCACCACCACGCCCACGCCCAGCGGCTGCAGCACGTCCTGGATGCACTGCGCGATCTGCGCGGTCATCTTTTCCTGCACCTGGAAGCGCCGCGCATAGGCCTCGACCACGCGCGCCAGCTTGCTGATGCCCACCACCTTGCCGCGCGGCAGGTAGCCGACGTGGACCTTGCCGATGATCGGCGCCATGTGGTGTTCGCAATGGCTTTCGTACTCGATGTCGCGCAGCACGATCAGCTCGTCGTAGCCGGCCACTTCCTCGAAGGTGCGCAGCAGGTACTCGCGCGGGTCGGCCTGGTAGCCGCTGAACCAGTCGCCATAGGCCTCGGCCACGCGCCGCGGGGTGTCCAGCAGGCCCTCGCGGTCCGGGTCCTCGCCGGCCCAGCGCAGCAGGGTGCGCACGGCGGCTTCGGCCTGGTCCTGGGTAACCGGGGGTTCGGGGGTCTTCTTGGAATCGGCCATGAGCGAAAACGCCCGTGAGGGGGGCTGCATGGTACCCGAGTCGCACGCGTATCGCCGAAACCGGAGCCGACGCCCCGCCGCGATCGCGGCGCTTGCCGCGGCAGGGGCGCGATGGCCGCGCGCCCTGCCGCCGCCGGCCTCAGCCGCGTCCGGCCGCCTTCGCGGCCTTGCGCTCGCGCATCGCGCGCTCGTCGTCCAGCCAATTCGCGCCCTTGTTGGTCAGGAAGAAGATGTACACCACCAGCGACACCGCGATCACCGCCGTGGCGTACCAGACGAAGGTGGTCACGTGGCCGGTCTTCAGCGAGGCCTGGTACAGCAGCGGCGCGGTGCCGCCGAAGGCCGAGTTGGCCAGCGCATAGCCCAGGCCCACGCCCAGCGCGCGGATGTGCGTCGGGAACAATTCGGCCTTGACCACCGCATTGATCGAGGTGTAGCCGGTCAGGATCACGAAGCCGCCGGTCAGGATCGCGAACGCGGTCAGCCAATCGCTCTGCTTGGGCAGTTCCAGCACCAGGAACCAGGTGTAGAGCACGCCGCCGATGCCGAAGAACACCAGCAGGGTCTTGCGCCCGATGATGTCCGACAGCCAGCCGCCCACCGGCTGCATCAACATCAGCACGGTCAGCGCGACCAGGTTGATGATGGTGCCGGCCATCACGTCGTCGCCGGCGAACGCGGTCTGGATCATCTTCGGCCCGGTGACCGAGTAGGTGTAGAAGGCGATGGTGCCGCCCGCGGTGACCAGGAAGCACAGCAGCAGCGGCCGCCACTGGTGCACGAACAGCTCGTGCAGCGAACCGGCCGAGCGCGCGCCGCCCTTCTTGGCCTCGGCGATGGAGTCCGAGCCCAGCGACTCGTCCATCGTGCGGCGCAGCCAGAACACCACCAGCGCGCCGATGCCGCCCAGGCCGAACGCCAGGCGCCAGCCCCATTCGGACACCCAGCCCTTGTCGGCCAGATGCAGCATCACCAGCAGCGTGGTTTGCGCCAGCACATGACCGCCGACCAGGGTCACGTAGTGGAACGAGGACAGGAAACCGCGCCGGCCCGGGATCGCCGCTTCGGACATGTAGGTGGCGCTGGTACCGTACTCGCCGCCGGTGGCGAAGCCCTGCAGCAGCCGCGCCAGCAGCAGCACGATCGGCGCGGCGATGCCGATCGTGGCCACCGTCGGCGTCACCGCGATCGCGAACGAACACAGCGCCATCAGTGACACCGAGATGGTCAGCGCCAGGCGGCGGCCATAGCGGTCGGCGAAACGGCCGAAGTACCACGCGCCGATCGGCCGCATCAGGAAGGTCACCGCGAAGATCGCCCACACGTACAGCGTGGCGTTCTTGTCTTCCTTGGAAAAGAACTGCGATTCGAAATAGGTGGCGAACACCGAATAGACGTAGACGTCGTACCACTCGACCAGGTTGCCGGCCGAGCCCTTGAGCGTATTGGACACCGAGCGGCGCAGGCTGCCGGGCGCGGCGCCGGAAACGGCGGCGGTCGAAGATGCGGGTGTGCTCATGCGATGAGACCCTTCAGCTGGACATCGCCGGAGTATAGGTGGCGCTTTGCGAGGGCGACGTCGCGAACGGCAGCGGCCCGAGCGCCGCTAGCGTCGCAGCGCATCGCGGGTCATTCCGCCGCTTGCGGCGCGCCGAGCGACTTGCTGTACATGCCCGAGCGGTCGAAGCAGCAGGCGCGGCGCTTGCCCGAGGCTAGCATGTCGCAGGCGCTGGCGATGCGCTTGACCCGCGTCTCAGCCTTCTTGCCCGAGACGATCCAGAAGATCCAGTCGCGCCGCGCCACTGCGGTGATGTCGTCCCAGGTCGCACGCGCCGCCGGATCCGCGGCGAGTGCGGCGGCCAGGTCCGGCGGCACCACCGGCTCCGGTTCCACCGCCACCGGCGCGATTTCCAGTGCCACCGTCTCGCCCACATCGACGCCGGCCGCCGCCCGCAGCGCTTCCTCGACTTTCAGCCAATGGCTGCCCTGCCCGTCCGGCTCCAGCGTGGCCTGGAACGGCTGGCCGGCGAACGTGCCGTCCACGCTGACCATGCTGCGCGTCGGCAGCTTGGCGCTGGCCGCGGCGGGCAGCACCAGGAAGGTCCAGGCCGCATCTTTCGGCGCGGCCGGCCGCAACAGCTTGGTCTTGAAACGGATGCTGGCGTTGACCTTGGACATGGCGCGGAAGATAGCATTGCGTGCCGGCGCCTTGCCTGCGTGCAGCCGCCTCGCCACGCCGAGCGTGCCGACGGCATCGCCGGTCCGTGCGCAGGTCCCGCTGCTGCCGCTGCACAGCGCCGGCCGCCTGCAGGCATGGCGCGGCCGAATCCCTTGTCGTGCCAATGCCAACACAGCCTAAGCGGGCTGCGGCCCGACAAATGAACGGAGCCCCGCACGCGTTACGATGGCGCCCCCACCGGCCGCACCCTGCAGACCCCCCATGAAGGCCCGCACTCCCGACGCAGCCGCGGCGGCATGAGCAACGCGTCGCATCGCGCGGACCCCCGGGTCAGATCCTGGGCCGAACGCCTGGAACCCTGGATCGCCGCGATCGTCAGCGCCGTGCTGCACCTGCTGATGTTGCTGCTGTTGCTGCTGGCCGACCCGCCCACCATGAGCACGCCGCAAGGCGCCGCCAGCGGCGGCCGGACCAAGGTGGACTTCATCGGCGCCACGCGCCAGCCCGTGCATCCGGCCAAGACGCCGCCCTCGCCCACACCCGCGCAGAAGCCAGTGGCGGCCAAGAAACGGCGCGCCACCTCGCCGGTGCAGTCCACCCTGGTCGCGCAGTCCGACCACCCGGTGCCGCCGCCCGATCCGGCCGCCACGGCCGACACGCCGTCACCGCCTGCGCCCACGCCCGCCGAACAACCGGCGCCGCCGCAGCCTGATCCCGCGCAGCAACAGGCCCAGGCCGCCGCCAGCGAACCCGAACCGACCCAACGCCGCGAAACCTGGACCGGGCGCCCACCGGGCGCGATCGACCAGGACCTCGGCCCCAACGAGGCCGGGCTGGTGCGCGACGGCGGCGGCCGTGGCGGGCGCCGCGGCGACCCCAGCGACGCCGGCCCCAGCATGGAGCTGGGCGGCTACCTGGTCTATTACGACCTGCGCAGCGAAACCCTGCTGCGCGCCTGGATGGACCAGGGCATGAAGGAATTCTTCATCCTGCTGCCCGGCACCCAGTACCGCATGGCCTGCCCGCTGGAGATCGCGATGAAGCGTGGCTCCGGCAAATGCCGCGCGCTGCCGCCGGACTCCCCGGAACTGAAAGCCATCGGCGACGCCCGCGAGGTGATCACCATGCTGCAGGTCTACAAGCAGGGCGAACTGGTGTGGCGTGGGCCGGGGCCGTACAAATAGCATCTCGTGCCGAAGCAACAGACCTTGGGCTGCTGAAAGTCCGCCACGATCGGCGAAAAGCCCCTCTCCCTCCGGGAGAGGGGTTGGGGTGAGGGTACGGCGCGAAAGCGTCTCGCGGAGTTGGGTGCACAAGGCTGCGCCCGTACCCTCATCCGCCCCTTCGGGGCACCTTCTCCCGACGGGAGAAGGTAACAGCCGAGCCCCTCTCCCCTCGGGAGAGGGGTTGGGGTGAGGGTGCGGCGCGAAAGCGTCTCGCGGAGTTTGGGTGCGCGAGGCTGCGCCCGTACCCTCATCCGCCCCTTCGGGGCACCTTCTCCCGATGGGAGAAGGGAACAGCCGACTAGCCCCTCTCCCCTCGGGAGAGGGGTTGGGGTGAGGGTCCGGCGCGAAAGCGTCTCGCAGAGTTACATGCGCAAGGCTTCGCCCATCCCTGCATACGGCGTTGCTGCAAAGAAACGACATCGTTTCCACCCACGATGCGCAGTGCGGTATTTCCAAGCATTCGCTCCCGTGCCGTCGCCATGCCGATGCGTGAGCGCGCAACAGCAATGTGCACGAGCGTGTCTCGCGCTCCCTGCGCACGTACCACTCCTGTGCAAAACACGTGTCACCACCATCATCGATCGACACACAACGTGAACAGAGACGTGCGCGAGATCACGCCCCATCACGCTTCTTTTGCAACTCCCCATCATCCCCGTTGTTAGAGTGCCGGCGCGCCCGGCGGCAGCCCACTGCACCGCGTGGCCAACCGCAACGCTTGGAGCAAATTCATTCAATAGGAGGTGTCACATGCCCTGGAAGTCCACTGCCGCACTGCTCGCCCTGTCCGCCGCCGCGCTGCCGGCCTTCGCCCAGTCCGATCGGCAAGTGGTCGACGACATGCTGCTGCGCTCGGCCAATGTCTGCCCCGGCCACAGCACCGAACGCACCGCGCCTACCGTGAAGGCCGTCCCCGTCGGCGCGTTGCGCGTGATGCTCGACCGCGGCCTGGTCATGTGCCCCGACCGCCGCCTCGACGCCGAAGCCCCGGCCGTGTTCTACGGCAGGCTTGGCGTATTCGCCTGGAATCCAGAGGTAAAGGCCGGCTCCACGGTGATCGTCAAACAGATCGACACCATGACCCGCAACGAGGAATACCCCGCCGAAACCCTGGTGTGGGACGCCAAGGGCACCGCCCTCAAGCAGCAGACCGTGCCCATGTTCGAGCCGAAGCCGGGCGCTGCGGTGCTCTACAAGGTGCGCTGATCCGCTTCGCCCGGCCTGCGCAGCCGCGCAGGCAGCGACACCCGGCCGGCATGCCCTGATGGGGCGGCCGGCTTTTTTGTCTTTACGCTGCGCGCTGCTGGACGCATCCGGGAACACGGCACGCGCCATGACCGACGGACGCGGACCTGCCGCGCAGGCGCGATGCACCGCCGCACTCCCCGCACGCGCTCCTCGATCAACCGGCATCGCCCCCGATGCCGGCAACTCCCGCAACCGGCGCTGCCTGCATGCCACCGCGCAGCGCATCCACCACCGCGCGTCCCGCGGCGTACAACAGCAGCGGCACCATCCAACTGGCCCACAGCAACAGCGCGATCAGGCCGGGCGACGGCGTCATGCCCAACCCGATCGCCGCGGGAAGCGCCAGCCGGAACAGCACCGGCGCCAGCGTTGCCAGATAGGCGCGCACCATCCAGCGCTGGTGGCGCAGCACCTGGCCACGCAAGATCGCCAGCAATCCCATCGACGCGGTGACCAGCCACACCAGCGCCGTCACCGAAAATGCCAGCCGAATCGACAACGGCGCCGGCGAAGTGGCGATCAAGCCGACCGCCCCGACCATCGCCACCGCCATGCCAGCGAAGTAGACCCGCCCCACCCAACGGTGCAGCCACGGCCACCGCCGCCAACGCTGCGTCGCGAACTGCAGCGCACCCAGCAACAGACCGACCGCGCCGCCACCCAGATGGCACCACAGCCAACCGCGCCGGGTCAGGAACATCGCATAGGCCGGCGACTGCAGCGACGCATACTTCACGTACACCGAGTGCACGAACTCCCCGGCGAACACCGCCAAGGCTAGCCACAATAGCCACCAGGCCATGCGCACGGCTGGCTTGGTGCGCGGCACCACCACGCGGCGCCCCACTGGCACTGACTCGATGCGCATGCCTTGCCCCTTCGCACTGCCGGACCCTCGGCAGCGGCACGCTAGCACGATGGCGCCCGCCCGGCAGGCGGCAGCGACGGGTCATCGTCGGGCCGACCGACGCACGGCGGTGCACGCCGCAGCGGCCGGGCGCGGTTGTGTTCAACCATCCATGCGCGCCAACACAACGGGCCGGCCGGCAATCAGGATGTGTGGCACTACCACCTGCACGTGTTCCCGCGCTACACGAACGACGGGCTGCATGCGGGGCAGAAAGTGCCCTACGCCACCGAGCAGCGCATCGCGCTGGCCACCCGTCTGCGGGCTGCGTTGCCGTAGGCGTATGGTCCCATGACCGGTTGCCGCCGGTTCTGACGTAATGGCAATGCGGCAATAGTTGCCCTGTGCGCTCGGGGACCGGGGCTACTGCCTGCCAAGCGCAGCGCAATGGACTTTCATGCAGGACAGGGGAACGATGCGCCGAACTCCGTCTCTCACTGGTCAGGGGTCATGAACGCCATACGCTTTCTTGCCGCGTTTTTCCTGGCCGCGCTGGCTGCGGCCGATGCCTCGGGGCACGAGGCCATGCACGACCATGCCGCGATGGAGCGGCTGGGCCGTGTGCACTTCCAGACCTCGTGCAAGGCGGCGGCGCAGCCGCAGTTCGATCGCGCGGTCGCGTTGATGCACTCCTTCCAGTTCGGTCCGGCGATCGCCGGCTATCGCGCCGTGCTGGAGGCCGACCCCAGCTGCGCCATCGCCTATTGGGGCATCGCGCTGAGCAGTTGGAGCAATCCGTTCGCCGGGTTCAAGTCGCCCGCGCAACTGCAGCAGGGGTTGCAGGCGGTCAACGCGGGGCGCGCGCTGCAGGCCAGGACGCCGCGCGAGCGGGCCTATCTGGAGGCGGTGGCGCATCTGTATGTGGATGCCGACCGGCTGGACCAGGACGCGCGCAGCCTGGCCTACGAACAGGCGATGGAGCGGCTGGCTGCCGACTACCCTAAGGACACCGAGGCGCGCATCTTCTACGCCCTGGCGCTGGCCGCTGCCGCCGATCCGGCCGACAAGACCTATGCGAAGCAGCTGAAGGCCGGCGCGATCCTGGAGCGCCTGTTCGCCAGGTATCCCGATCATCCCGGCCTGGCCCACTACATCATCCACGCCTACGACGAACCGGCGCTGGCGTCACGCGCCGCGGAAGCCGCAAAGCGCTACGGCGCGATCGCGCCCTCCACGCCGCACGCGCTGCACATGCCCTCGCACACCTTCACCCGGATCGGCGACTGGCAGGCGTCCATCGACACCAACCTGGGCTCGGCCGCGTCGGCGCGGGCCGCGGGCCAGCCGGCTGACGAACTGCACGCCAGCGACTACATGATCTACGCCTATCTGCAGACCGGGCAGGACAAGGCCGCCGCGCAATTGGCCGACGCGTCGGCGCAGGTCTTCGCGCGTTTCGATCCGGCCAAGGCGAACGGCGCGGCGCCGGCTTCGGCCGCGTATTTCGCGCGTGCCGCGATTCCGGCGCGCTACGCGCTGGAGCGCCGCGACTGGGCGCAGGCAGCCAAACTCGAACCCGTGCCGAGCCGCTTTCCCTATGCCGATTCGATCACCTACTTCGCCCGCGGCCTGGGCGCGGCGCATCTGAACGACGACACCGGCGTACGCGCGGCGATCGCATCGCTGGACCAACTCCACGCCACGCTGGCCAAGCAGGGCGAGGACTACTGGGCCGGGCAGACCGACATCCAGCGACGCGAGGTGGCCGCGGTCCTGGCCCTGCAGCAAGGGCATGTGGCCGATGCGCTGGCGGGCATGCGCCAGGCCGCCGATCTGGAGGACAAGACCCAGCTGGCCTCGGTCACGCCGGGGCCGCTGGCGCCGGCGCGGGAAATGCTGGGCGAGATGTTGCTGGCGCAGGGACAGCCGGCCGATGCGCTGACGGCGTTCGAAACCTCGCTGGTGCAGGAGCCTAATCGCTTCTGGTCGCTGTATGGCGCGGCCGCGGCCGCCAAGCAGGCCGGCGACGACGCCAAGGCTCACGCCTATTTCCAGAAGCTGCTGGCCGTGGCACAGCGCGCGGATCGGCCCGAACGTGCGCAATTGATCGAGGCGCGGCAGGAGGCCGCGCATTGAGAGCGCGCTCGGCGCGCACTCGCCGCGTCTTTTGCCGGCCTGGATCGCCAAGGCGTTCGTCGGCCGAATGTGCAGCGCATCGGCGCTCCTGGCCTCAGCCCGCCACCGTCTTGCTTGGTTCGCCCTGTTTGCTCGGGGAGGTCAGCAGGTAGAGCAGCAGCAGGATGCCTGCGACGGGCACCAGGCTGATCAGCTGCCACCAAGGGCTGAGCCCGGCATCGCGCAGGCGGCGGGTGCAGGCCGCCAGCCAGGGCAGCAGCACCAGCAGGCCGGCCAGCTGGGCCGGCAGCGGTCCGACCGCCGTGGCGAGCAATTGCGCGAGCGCCAGCAGGATGACCACGGCAAGCGCGAACCACCAGAAATCCGCGCGGGCGGTGGTGCCGCTGAAGTCCAGGCCGCGCAGGACACCCTCGCGCATCGCGTCCGGAGCGGGTTGGCGCGGCGCGGGACGGCCCTGCAGCAGGCTTTCCGCCGGCACTTCGAAGACGGCGGCCAAGGCACGCAAGGACTCGGTCGAGGCTTTGGCGCCCGACTCCAGGCGCTGGATGGTCCGCAGGTTCAGGCCGCTCAGGGTCGCCAGGTGTTCCTGCGACCACTGGCGGGCGGTGCGCAGGTCGCGCAGGCGGGCGCTATCGATGTACATGGGGTGTCTCGGCGTCGGGGCGTGGTTCGGCCATCATCCTGCCGTATCGCGCGATTGCGTGACGACAGGGCGGCGGCATAGGGACGACACGGTCCCGACAGTGGAGGCTGAAGACCGATTGAGCCCGCTGCCTGTGTGCAGTCACGGCCGTCCGGTCAGGGGTCTCGCGTCGGCAATGGACGTGTGTCCACTCTGGTGGTTGCGATGGTCCTGATGCTTGCTTGTCGCGGCTGAAGCCGCTCCTACAAATGCTTGTGGCCGCGTGGTGGCTGCAGTTGCAAGGGGATTCCGCCGGGGTGGCTGCACTACTCGCGCCCCATCGGCCGACCTGCCGCGCGGCATCCTCTACGGCAGTCGAGCGGTCGCTGCCTTTCGGTCGAATGTCTCTTGCGCCTGTGCGACCAGGGCGCGACTGTCGTTGGCCCAGGCGACCAGCCCCATCACCGGTCCCAGCAAGGTGTGGCCCAGTTCGGTCAGGCCGTAGCTGACGCCGGGCGGGACCGTCGCGAAGACGGTGCGGGTGACCAGCCCGTCGCGCTCCAGCCCCCGCAACGTCAGGGTCAGCATCCGGTGCGAGATGCCATCGAGCATGCGCTGGATTTCGTTGAACCGCCGCGGCTGCTCGCGCAGGGCCGCGATGACGTACAGGCTCCATTTGTCGCCGACCCGGTCCAGCACCTGCCGCGCGGCTACCGCGCACGGCGCATCGCTGGCGGGAAGCGCGCCCCGCGCTCGGTAACACGCATGTGCGTTCTTGTGGGGCGATCGGCATCTGCGTAGCCTCCCGGCGAGTCGTTCGAAGCCGAAATACTAATGAACTTTCAGACCACCTGCCGTGCATTCCCGCGCTGCGAACATTGGTGCAATCGGGAGGTTCCATGACCGCCAATCCGTGGACCATGCTGGGCCTGTCGTTCGTTGTCTTGATGGTGCTGGTCCCGCTCGCGGCTGGCCTGTTCCTCTATCGCCATTGGGCTCCCGATCGCAGCGTGGAATCGCTCGCGGCGCGTTGGGCGCAACCGCCCTCCCAGTTCGTGGCGATGGACGGCATGCGCGTGCATCTGCGCGACGAAGGACCCCGCGACGATCCCGCGCCCATCGTGCTGTTGCATGGCACGGGATCGAGCCTGCACACCTGGGACGGTTGGGCCGCGCGGCTATCCTCGACGCGGCGCGTGATCCGGTTCGACCGGCCGGGGTTTGGCCTGACCGGGCCCGATCCGCACAACCGCTACGGCATGGCCCATTCCGCGACGCTTGTGCTGCGGCTGCTGGACACGCTCGGCGTGCAGCGCTTCGTGATCGCGGGCAACTCGTCCGGCGGGCGCATCGCGTGGCACGTGGCGCTCGCCGCGCCGCAACGGGTGGAGCGGCTGGTGCTGGTCGCCGCCGCCGGTTACCCGCGCCGCACGCCGCTGCCGTTCGGACTGCGCATGGCGCAGTCGCCGTTGGGTGCGATGCTGTCCAACGTGCTGCCGCATTCGATGGTGGAGCGTGGCGTTCGCGGCATGTATGGCGACCCCCGCAAGGTGGATGCGGCCCTCGTCGACCGCAACTACGAGATCGCGCTGCGGCAAGGTAACCGCAAGGCGCTGGGCGAGACGCTGCGGCAGGGCGAGTCGGCCGACGCGGCAGACATCCGCCGGATCAAGACGCCGACGCTCATCCTGTGGGGCGAGCGCGATTCGGTCATTCCACTGCAGGACGCCACCGAGTTTTTCGAGGACATCGTGGGCAGCCGGGTGGTGACGTTCGGCGAACTGGGGCACTTGCCGCACGAAGAGGATCCTGCGGCGACTGTTGCCGCGGTCATGCAGTGGCTGCAGGACTGAGCGCTCGGCGCGGCGAAAACGGAGGATGGCCGGTTCGCCTCCTGTCGTCCGGTGCAGTGGAGCCCGATGGCATGGCGAACGCCCCGCCGGCATCTTGACCTCCCGTACATCTGCCACGCCGCATCCTCCCCCGACTTCAACGCTGGAGAGCGGGACATGACGAAGTGGTTGGGTGCCGCGCTGGCCGCGGCGATGCTGATGACCGGGTGCGCCAAGGTAGAAGGCGAGAAGTTCGTCGGCCACTGGGTCAACGTGGAGTCGCAGGACGAGACGATGGACATCGAGCGCAACGGCGAGTCCTTCATGGTGCGCAACACCACACCGCGGTTCTTCACCCGCAAGCCCAAGACCGAGAGCTACCCGGCCATCTACAAGGACGGCGTGCTGCAGGTCTCCAACGACGGCGAAACGGTGAACTTCGCCATCGACGAAGCCGATGGGCACCTCAATACCGGCAGCGACGAGTACCGGCGCGTTCCGGCCAAGTGAGCGCGTCGCCCGGGCACTGGGCCTGGAAGGAACGCCGCGCCGCTGCCTTTCGGGCCGGCGCGGCGGCTCCACGCGTCGCGATGGAGCACCGTGCAACGGGCGTGCTCCAGGTAACGCGGCTAGCTGCGCCGGGGTTCCATTTCTAACCTCCCCCGTTCTTCGCTAAAGTAGCCCTGTCCCTATAGCGGAGCACACCCATGCCCAACAGCATGAAGACCGAAGCCGAACAGCTGGTGCGCAGCCTGCCGGAGCAGGCCAGTTGGGACGACCTGATGTACGAAATCTACGTTCGCCAGAAGATCGAGCAAGGCTTGCGTGCAGCCGAAGAAGGTCGTGTGGTACCGCATGATGAAGTCAGAAAGCGCTTCGCTCTGGACCGATGAACATCGTCTGGACCGAACCTGCCGTCGATTCCCTGCAAGCCATTCGCGACTATGTCGCCCACGACAGCGTTTTCTACGCCGACCTCTTCGTCAATCGCCTCATCGACGCAGCTGAGTCGCTGCAAGCGTTCCCCGAGCGCGGCCGAGAAGTGCCTGAGGCCGGCAACCCTGCAGTGCGCGAGTTGCTTTTCCAGAATTACCGCATCATCTATCGCTCGCACGCGGCAGTTGTCGAAATTCTCGCCATCGTGCATGGCGCGCGCGACCTGTCGCTGATGCCCCGCCCGCCGTGGGAAGCCGGCTGATCCGTGCGATGAGCGTGTTTCCATGACTCTTGCGGCACGCGGATCAGATCGACGTCGTGGCTCGCCCGAATAGGTTAGAACAATGCGCCTTGGGCGGGGAAAGGCTGGCCTTCTGTTTGAAGTGTTGACGACGGCGGTGCAGAAACCTGTTCCAGCCCGCCCAAGCGCCCCGCCAATCCCGAGATCCGCAACGACGGCGAAACGGTGAGCTTCGCCATTGATCAGGCCATGGGCACCTGCGCACCGGCAGCGACGAGTACCGGCGCGTTCCGGCCAAGTGAGCGTGCGCGAACATGGGACGCAGGCGCTTCATGCGTCTGCGCTCCCGCGCTGATTGAGGATGTGCCAGAACTGGCGCTAGCTTGCACCCCCTGCCGGCCGCCATCATCCTCCCGACCACAACTCTGCGGCGTCGAACGAAAGCTCCCGGCAATGCCTGACGCGCAGCATCGGCTCGGCATCGTTGCGCTCCTTAAACATCCAGGCCGGCGCTTACGCCAGCACCGGATCGTCTATCGACGCGTTCGCGCGTGACCGCCCTGCGCTCCCGGATCCGACCAGCCACCGCCCAGCGCCAGGAACAGATCCACCTGGCGGTCGACCAGCTGCGCGCGCGACGCCGCCAGCGCCGATTCGGCGTCCGCCAGGGCGGCCTCGGCGGACAGCACATCGAGGAAGCCGATCCTGCCGAACCGATACAGTCGCCCGGCCTGGCCGCTTGCCTGGGCGGCGGCGTCGCGTGCCTGGGCGAGGCTGCGTTCGCGGTCGGTCTGCTGCACATAGGCGGACAACGCGGTTTCCGTCTGCCGCAAGGCCTGCAGCACTGCGCCATCGAACGCCGCCAACGCGGCATCGGCGTTGGCGCCCGCCGCGTCGATGCGCGCCCTGGCCAGGCGGCGATCGGGCCAGCGCCACGACAGCAACGGGCCGAGGGTGGCACCGAAGCTGTCCCTGCTCAGCAGCTTACCCAGCGAGTTCGCCATGCCTGCAGAGGCGCCGATGCTCACCTGCGGATAGAGATTCGCCGTTTCCACGCCGATCGTGGCGGTGGCGGCCGCCAGGCTGCGCTCGGCCGCGCGAATGTCGGGGCGGCGCTGGAGCAGCTGCCAGCCATCGCCGAGCGGGATGGCCTGGCGCAGGCGCGGCGGCTGCTGGCAGCCGGCCGCGTCCTGCGGGGCATCCGCCGGCAGCCGGCCCATCAGCGCGGCCAGTTCGAACAAGGCCGCCTGCCGCTCGGCCACCAGCTGCGGGATCGCCGCCGCACTGCGCTCGACCGCGGTCTGGGCCCGGCTCACATCGAACGCCGTGCCGCGCCCGCCTGCCGCCAGCCTGCGGGTGGCATCGAGGGTCGCGCGCTGCGTCTCCAGCACCCGCTGCGTGGCCGCCAGGGTCAGATTGGCCGAGCAGGTGCCGACATAGGCGCGGGTGACCGCGGCGGCGACGGCCACCCGGACATGGTCGCGCGCCGCCGCAACCGCCTGCGCATCCGCGCTGGCCGCTTCGATGCCGCGGCGGATGCCGCCCGCCAGGTCCAACGGGTAGGACAGGTCGATGCCCAGCGCATACACCTGTGGCGACGACGCGGAGGCGGTGTAGCCGCCGGCATGGGCCAGCGTGGCCGAGGCACCCACATCGGTGCGGAGCGCAGCTTGCGCGCGAGCCTGCAGCACGGCCGCCGAGGCACGCCGCAGGTTGGCGTCTGCGCTGCGCAGGTCGGTGTTGGCCTGCAGCGCTTCGGCGACGTAGGCGTCGAGCCTGGGATCGTCGTACAGCTGCCACCAGCGGTCCGGCGGCTCGGCTGCTGCGAACGCGGCATCCTGGCTGGAGACGAATGCGCGCCTGACCGCTGGGGCGGCCGCCACTGCGTCGGGCGGAAGGCGGTAGTCCGGACCGGACACGCAGCCGGCCAGCGCCAGCACCAGCGCGATCGCGCCGGCGCGGGACAGCGCGCGCCTCACGGGCAGGCCCCCGCCGCGCTCGGGGCGATGGTCACGCTCGCGGTCCTGCCGAGGATGAGCCGGGTTTGCGGGGCGGCGGCGTCGATGTGGATGCGCACCGGGATGCGTTGCGCCAGCCGCACCCACGCATACGTCGGCGCGACGGCGGGCAGCAGATTGTGGGTGCTCGAGCGCTGGTCGTCGGCAATGCCGGCGGCGATGCTCTCCACGTGCCCGCGCACCTCGCGGCCGTCGCCCATCAGCCGGGCGACGGCGGTATCGCCTTCGCGGATGCACGCGAGCTTGGTTTCCTCGAAATAGCCTTCGATCCGCAGGCTGTCGGTGGCGATCAAGGCCATGGCCTGCGTCCCGGGCTGCAGGTAGTCGCCCGGGTGCAGGTCGAGGTTGGTCACGATGCCGTCGGTGGTGGCGCGCACCTCGGTACGCTGCAGGTCCAGCAACGCCACCCGCCGCTCCGCTTCGGCCTGCGCCAGGTTGGCCCGTTCCGTGGCGACCTTGGCGACGTTGCGCTCGCGCGTCTCGGAGGCGACCAGGTCGCCCAGGGCGCTGTCCCGGGCCGATTCGCGGCGGGCCAGGGCTAGCGTGGCCTGCGCGCTATTGACCGCTGCCTCCGCTTTCTCCAGCGCGGCGGCGAGGCGGGGCTGGTCCAGCACCAGCAGCAGCTGGCCGGCCTGCACGCGCTGGTTGTCGTGGACCGGCACCTGCGTGACCAACCCGCCCATGTCCGATGCCACGCGCACCACATCCGCGCGCACCCGACCATCGCGCGTCCATGGCCGCTGTTCGTACCGCTGCCAGATGGACAGGGCGGCGACGACGGCGATGGCGAAGACGGCGAGCGTTGCGCTCCAGCGTCCGATGACGACAAGCATGTGCTTCATTTCATTTCTCGAGCAGGGGCGCGAGCCGGATCAGCAGCTCCACCAGGATCACGAACAGCGACAGGCCCACGAGCGGCCGATAGGCGAACAGCCGGTACAGGCCGAGGCCTGCCAGCAGCCTCGATGCCAGCAGCGACAGCGCCAGCGCGAGCAGCGCCACCGCCAGCAGGCCGGGGACGAAGACGCCGTCGATGGAAAGGTCGGAAAAAAACATCGCATCAGGTCCTTTCGACGAGCAGCGACGACAGCAGGTCGCGACGCAGGTCCGAAAGCAACGCGAGCACGCGTGCGCGTTCGGGCGCGTCGCTCGCAACGACCGCACTGCGCATGCGGTCGAGCGCGGCCAGCAGGCGCCCGTCCACTGCGTGTCGTGGCGCGGCGCGGGTGCGGAAATGCGCGACCGCCCTGTCGATTAGCTCGGCATGGCAGGCGCGGATGTCCTGCCCGCGCAGCGCCCTGCCCAGCGCACGCAGTTCGGCCACGGCGCCAGCCGCGCGCATGTCCGCAAACACGGTGCGCAGGGTGTGTGCGGCATCCGGGTGGCCGCGCAAACGGGGGACGAGCAGCCCGATCCGGTCCAGCATGCGGCTGGTCCACTCGGTGGAGTTGCGTCCACGCCCGCGCGCGCGGCGCGCGATGGCGCGCGTGATCGACCCCAATAACCTCTCACGGCTGCGGCTGGTGTCCATGGTCTGGAACAGGCGCATGCTGCACAGCGCCGCGGCCGTGCCCACGAACAGCGCCACGCTGCTGTTGAGCGCGCCCGCGACGTTCGTGGCATTGGTCGCGCCCAGCCCTGCGATGAGCGGAAACGTCAGCACCACGCCCAGCGCGCCCATCATGAACGGCGGGCGCGCCAGGAACGAACCGCACACCAGCAGCACCGGCGCCAGGGCGGTTGCCAGGCCGAGAAAATCGGACAGTGCCGGAAAGATTGCGAGGCCGTAGAGCAACCCGACGGCGACGCCGATGGACGACCCGAGCAGATAGCGCATGACATGGCCGGCAGGCGCCTCGGTGGTGCCGAACAGCAGGCACGCCGTGCCGACGATGGAGACCGCCGTCGCCCCGTCCGACCAGGCCGTGGCGATCCACGCGCCGCAGCTCAGCACGATGCCGACGAAGGCGCCGAACGCGGCGCGCAGCGCGAGGCGGTGATCGCGGTGCAGGACGTGGCCGTGCGCCCTTTTCGCAAGCCGCGCTGGAACCCGCTGGCGCCAGGCCGGGTCGGCCGCGCGCAACCGGGCTTCCAGCAGGCGGCAATCGCGATGCGCGGTGTCCAGTTCGGCGAGGCTGGCGGACAGGGTGGCCATCAGCGTTTCGCGCCAGCCGCTCGACTCGGCGCTGTGCGTGGCCTGCGAACTGCGCTGCGGCGCGCGCAACTCGGCCATCGCATCGTCCACGGCGCTGGACAGCATCAGCACGTCCAGCATCCGGTCGTGCAGCGCGCGCAGCATTTGGACCTGGGCAGGGCCGTAGGCGCTCTCGAAGCGCAAGTGGATGGAGAGCGTGTGCAGCTCGAGCAGGTCCACCGCCGCCTTCGCCCGGTCCTGCGCCAGCACTGTGTCCTGCGCACCGCCACGCAGGTCCTGCGTCCAGCGCTCGGCGTCGGACAGGATCGCGGCGACCCGCGCCTGGACGCGGTGCGCGACCTTGCGCGGAAGCACCAGCCCATGCACCAGCGTGGCGGCCAGGATGCCGATGGAGATTTCCTGCACCCGGGTGATGGCGATGGTGAAGACCTCGCCGGGCACCATCACGCTGGGGAAGCCGATCAGGCTGGTGGTGTACCCGGCGAGCAGGAAGGCGTAGGCGCGCGGTGTGCGGTCGAGCATCGCCAGGTACAGGCACAGCCCCATCCAGGCGGCCAGCGCGACGCTCAGCAGCAGCGGCGCGTTGGCGAAGCGCGGCATCAGCGCGACCGTGGCGACCGCACCGCCCAGCGTTCCCAGCAGGCGGAACAGGCCGCGGCTCAGCGTCGCCCCGGCCAGCGGCTGCGACACCAGGTAGACGGTGCCGATCACCCAGAACGGACGGGTCAGGCCGATCCGCAACGACAGGTACAGCCCCAGGACCGCGGCGGCCAGGCATTTGAGCGAGAACAGCACAGCCTCTCGATCGGCTTGAAGCGCCGGCGCCTGCAGCAACGTGAGCGGCCGCGAGAGGAAGGAGCGCAGGGAAATGGGGTGCGGCGTTTGCATGGGGCGCATCGTAGGCAGCGGCCCCGCTCGCCGAATTTCGCTAGAATGACAATAGTTCGCTAAAACCGGTCAACCGACGATGACGCGTGTTGCGCTCCCGGGCTTCGATCTGGATCCGGACGAGACCGATCGGCCGGCCGTCGCCAGCCGGCTGCAGGTGGCCGACCACGCTGCCGAGATCCCGGTGCACACGCACCGCAAGGGGCAGTTGATCCTGGCCCTGCACGGGGCGGTGACCTGCCAGGTGGAACGAGCGCTGTGGATCGTTCCGCCGCAGTGCGGGGTGTGGATTCCCGGCGGCATGCCGCACAGCAACCGCGCCACCGCCAATGCGCGGCTGTGCTACCTGTTCATCGAACCCGGCCTGGTGGCCCTGCCGCCACACTGCGTGACCTTGTCCATTTCGCCGATGGTGCGGGAGATGATCCTGCACCTGGCCGACGCGCCGCTCGACGCCCCGCGCGATGGGCACACCGATCGGCTGGCGCGCGTGCTGCTGGACGAACTGGTGCAGATGCCGGCCGAACGCGTGTCGCTGCCGGTCAGCCAGCATCCGAAGGTGCGCGCGCTGGCCGATGCGCTGGCCGCGAACCCGGCGGACCGCAGCACCATCAGCCAGTGGGCGCAGCGCCTGGCGCTGGGAGAGCGCACGTTGACCCGCCTGATCGCGAGCGAAACCGGCCTGTCCTTCGGGCGCTGGCGGCAACGGCTGCATCTGCTCGTCGCCATTCGCGAGCTCGCCGCTGGCGCCTCGGTACAGCGGGTATCCGAAAGCCTTGGCTACGAGTCGGTCACCGCGTTCATCACGATGTTCAAGAAGACGCTCGGGCTTTCGCCGACGCGCTATTTCGCCGCGCGCTCGCGGAGCGGGTCTTCCGCTGCCCAGGACGGGACGTGAGCGTTTCGGCAGCGGCACCGCGCGCACGCATGGTGTTGCGCTGCATTTGGCTATCAGCGGATAGCCTGAGGGCGACTCTCGCCCCAGCAACTAGTCGCGCGCTTCGATCCCGCCGAGGAACAGCCCGATCAGGTGCGCGATGCGCGCCTTCGGCTTGTCCAGTTGCTCGGTGACCAGCGACGTCGCCATGGCCACGGCGACGAGATCGTCGAAGCTGACATCGCGGCGGACGACGCCGGACTTCTGCCCGAGCCGCAGCAGCCGCCGTCCCTCCTTGCCGATGGCATCGCATCCCGGGGTACCGCTCTGCAGCATCGCGCCGAGCGAAGCGGCAAGCCCGCGATAGACGCTGGTGTGCAGCACCAGGTCCTCCAGATACAGGCGCAGCGCGGCCAATGGATCGAGCGTGCCGGCGCGCGCGTGGCTGACCGCGGCGAGCGACAGGAAGCGCTCGCTGTATGCCGCGGCGAACAGCGATTCGCGCGTGGGGAAGCGCCGGTAGAGCGTCCCGATTCCGACACCGGCGCGCTTGGCGACGTCTTCCATCGACGCCTCGGCGCCGCGCTCCAGGAACACGTCCTCGGCCGCGGCGAGCAGGCGCTCGCGGTTGCGCTGGGCATCGGCGCGCAAGGGGGCATCGGTCGTCAACGCAGACTCTTTCGGCATGGCTTGTGGAAACGGAGGCTACCTCCATATACTAAGTGGAGCAATCCTCCACTTATACAGAAGGCAACGAGATGAGCAGCAATCGATTCGAGGGCAAGGTCGTCGCGGTCACCGGTGGCACCGACGGCATCGGCCTGGTGACGGCGCAGGCGTTTGCGGCGGAAGGCGCGCAGGTCTACGTCACGGGACGGCGGCAGGAGCGGCTGGACACGGCCGTGGCGGAGATCGGCCACGGCGCGGTGGGCGTGCAGGGCGATGTCGGCGTGCCGGAGGAGATGGACCGGCTGTATGCGCGCATCCAGCAGGAACAGGGGCGGCTGGATGTCGTCTTCGCCAACGCGGGCGTTTCCGAGTCCGCTGCGCTCGGCGAGATCGACGAGGCGCACCTGGAGCGCTTGCTGACCACCAACGTCAAGGGCACCGTCTTCACCGTGCAGAAGGCGCTGCCGCTGATGACCAGCGGTGGCGCCGTGATCCTGGCCGGCTCGGTGGCGGGCAGCACGGGCATCGGCGGGCTGTCCGTGTACAGCGCGACGAAGGCGGCCATCCGCTCCCTGGCGCGCACCTGGACGACCGACCTGAAGGACCGCGGCATCCGCGTGAACGTGATTTCGCCCGGCATGGTCCACACGCCGGCGATGCAGACCTACCTGGAGCGCAATGCAGGCGCCGAGGATGCCTTCAAGCAGATGATCCCGTTCGGCCGCCTCGGCAGTTCGGAGGAGATCGCCGAGGCGGTGCTGTTCCTGGCCTCGGACGCAGCCAGGTTCGTCGCCGGGCACGAACTGTTCGTCGATGGCGGCGTCATGGCGGTCTAGGAGGTGCCTGCAGGAACGCGGCGGCACGCCTGCATGCGATGCAGGATGCGTTCCGCGGTTTATCCGAACGACGGACCTCATCCGCCCCGTCGGGGCACCTTCCCCCCGACGGGAGAAGGAACAGCCGCTAGCCACTCTCCCATCGGGAGAGGGGTTGGGGTGAGGGTCCGGCGCGAAGCGTCTCGCAGTGTTTGGGTGCACGAGGCTGCGCCCGTACCCTCATCCGCCCCTGCGGGGCACCTTCTCCCGACGGGAGAAGGAAACAGCCGAGCCCCTCTCCCACCGGGAGAGGAGTTGGGGTGAGGGTACGGCGCGAAAGCGACTCGCGGAGTTCGGGCACACGAGGCTTCGCCCGCACCCTCATCCGCCCCTTCAGGGCACCTTCTCCCGAGGGGAGAAGGAAACAGTCGAGCCCCTCTCCCACCGGGAGAGGGGTTGGGGTGAGGGTACGGCGCGAAAGCGACTCGCAATGTTTGGGAGCGCGAGGCTGCGCCCGTACCCTCATCCGCCCCTGCGGAGCACCTTCCCCCGAAAAGGGGGCCATGGTCCCAATGGGAGAAGGAACAGCCGCGGATCGGAGCAGCCGCGGATCGGAGCAGCGTTGTGGGCCGCGCGACTGGGCTAGAACAACGCGCCCTGGACGGGGGGCGACTGGCTTTCTGTTGGAAGCGTTGACGATGGCGGTGCGGACACCTGTTCCACCCCGCCCAAGCGCCACGCCAACCCCGAAATCCGCGCCGCATGTCGTGCCAGCGCGGCGCGCAGCACGGCTTCGCTGGCGGCCAGGTGCAGGGTCTGCCGGGCGCGGGTGATGCCGGTGTAGACCAGTTCGCGGCTGAGCACGCGTGCGTCGCGGGTGGGCAGTTGCAGCCAGACCTCGTCGAACTCGCTGCCTTGCGCCTTGTGCACGGTCATGGCGAAGGCGCTTTCGTGCGCGGGCAGCGCGGCGGGATGGAAGCCGCGGACCTGGCCGTCGCCCTCGCCTTCGAACCAGGCGACCAGGGCGCCTTGCGCGTCCCTCAGGCAGATGCCGACATCGCCGTTGAACAGGCCGTGGCGGTAGCTGTTTTCGGTGATCAGCAGCAGGCGGCCGTGGAACCAGGGCGCGGCGGCGCCGAGGCGGCGGGCGCCGCTGCCGCTGTCGGCCAGCAGTTGTTCGATGCGGGCGTTGAGGCCACGCGCGCCTTGCGCGCCCGCGCGCACGGCGGTGAGCAGGCGCAGGCGTGCGGCGTCGCGCAGGGCGGCCGCGGGATCTTTGGCGGCGGCCAGCGCGCGCCAGTGCGCGAGCAACGCCTCGCGGCGGGCGGCGAGCGGGTCCTCGCTGTCTTCGTGGAAGTGCACGCCGGCCAGCTCGCCGCTGCGCAGCAGGGCGAGCGCGGTGTCGGCATCGCCGGCACGCACGGCGTCGGCCAGCGGTGCCAGCGCGAAGCCTTGCGCCTGACGGTAGCCACGCAGCAGGTGCACGCGGTGGCCGGCGAGTCCGCCGCCGTGGGTGTCGTTGCGGGTGTGGCCGAGCAGCGGCTGCAGTGCTTGCGCGTCGTCCGGCTGCAGCGCGTCGCCGGGGCCGGCGGCCTGCAGGATCGCGGCGAGCACGTCGCCGGCTTCGACCGAGGGTAGCTGGTCGGCGTCGCCGAGCAGGATCAGCTGGGTGCCGTCGGCGACGGCTTCGACCAGCTTGCACATCAGCGGCAGGTCCACCATCGAGGCTTCGTCGACCACGATCAGGTCGAACGGCAGCGGGTTGTCGGCGTCGTGGCGGAAGCGCGGCAGGTCGGGGATCACGCCGAGCAGGCGGTGCAGGGTGCTGGCGCCGGCCGGTAGCGCGGCGGCCAGGGCCGGGTCGATGCCGTTGTCGAGCGCGCGCGCCACGGCGGCGCGCAGGCTTTCGGCCATGCGTTCGGCGGCGCGGCCGGTGGGAGCGGCCAGGGCGATGCGCGGGGCGGCCGCGCCGCTGGCCTGCGCTTGCGCGATGCGCAGCAGCAGCAGGCGCGCGATGGTGGTGGTCTTGCCGGTGCCGGGGCCGCCGGTGACCAGCAGCAGGGCGCGGCGCAGGGCGAGTGCGGCGGCTTGGGCTTGGTGGTCGGTGGTCGCACCCTCACCCGCCCTTCGGGCGCCCTCTCTCCCACGGGGACTTCCTTCGGTCGCCGAGGGGAGAGGGGCAGCGGCTGCGTTCGGGAACAACGTCGCGAATAGCGGTGCCAGGGTAGCGACGTCGAAGGCCGGCAGCGGCTGCGCGGCGATGCGGCGTAGGCCCTGTGCCAGGCGGCGCTCGTACTCGCGGTAGCGGCGCAGGTAGAGCAGGCCGTGTTCCAGCACCAGCGGGCAGTCGGCGGCCGCCGGCGCTTCCGGCGCGGGCTGGGCGATCCAACGCGAGGCGGACAGGGCGCGTTGCCAGTCGCTCGGGTCGGGCAGCGTGGGTGGCGGACCATCGCGCGGGTCGAGCAGGACGTGGCCGCGCGCCGGGTCCAGGCCGGCGTGGCCGCTGGCGACGGCGAGCGAGGCCAGGGCGGCGGCGGAAAGGACCAGGTCGGGGGTGTCCGGGTCCAGGCGGCTGAGGGTTTGCGCGAAGGCGTGGTCGAGCGTGCGCAGGGTGCCGCTGCGGTGCAGAGCGGCCAGGAGGTTGGGCTGGTTCACGGGGTGGGGGCTCCGTGGGCGGACGTACCCTCACCCCAACCCCTCTCCCGGAGGGAGAGGGGCTTAAGCTGAGCGTCGACGAAGAATGCTTCCTTGGCTTCGATCTCGGTGGGAGCGAAGGCGTGGCCGAGCGTGCGCGGGGTGCTGCTGCGACGCAGGGCGGCTAGGAGGCTAGCTTGGTTCACGGGGTGGGGACTCCGTGGGCGGGCGTACCCTCACCCCAACCCCTCTCCCGGGGGGAGAGGGGCTTGAGCGGGGCACCCGCGAATAGGGCATCTACGGCTTCGACCAGTGCTGGGTCGAAGCACCAGGCGTGGACGCCTGGCGAAGGGTCGCGGGTGGCGTCGAGGCCGCGGCAGAACAGGTAGCGTACGCCGCCGAAGTCGCGGGCGTAGTCGTAGGTTTCGCCCAGGCGGAAACGCAGCCAGCGGTGCAGCGCGACGGTGTAGATCAGCGCCTGCAGTTCGTATTCGCTGTGCGCCATCGCCCGCGCCAGGGCGTCGGCGTCGTAGCTGGGCAGGCGGTTGGATTTGTAGTCGAGCACGTACCAGCGCCCGTCGTGCTGATAGGTGAGATCGATCAGGCCGGTCATCAGCCCTTCCAGGCGCTGTCGCGCGCCGAAGGCCTGGCGCTCGCCGACCACGCCGAAGCGGTGCAGCAGCGCCAGTAGCGCCTCGACGCGGGTGGGCCGCATGGCGAAGTGGAATTCCATTTCGTTGCGGCGCTGCGGTTCGGGCACCGCGGCCAGGCGGGTGCCTTCGGGCAGGGCGACGGTGAGGGTGTGGCCGACCAGCGCGGTGAGCATGGCGGCGCCGTCCTGCAGTTCGTCCTGGGCGTAGCCGCCGCGTTGCAGGGCTTCGACGATCGCCGCGGCCTGCCCGTCCGGCGCCGGCTGCCCAGGACGCCAACCGCGCCAGGCGGCGAAGTCGCAGCGTTCGAAAACGTCGTGCATGGCCACGCCGAAGCGGTTGCCGGTGAAGCGGCGGTCGAACGCTTCCACGTCCAGCGTGGTCGGCACGGCGTCGCTGCTGGCGGGTTCGTCGCTGCCGCCGCTGCCGACCACGGTGGCGCTGGCCATCGGGTCGGCGGCGGCGCCGGCATCGGCATTGGCCAACTGGGTGAAGCTGTAGACCCACCACTCCGGCACGACATGCCGCTGCGGCACGCGCGCCGGCGGCACCTGGATCTCCTCGGCCACCGGCAAGCGCGGCAGGGTCGCCGGCGGCGGCGTGGTGTCGATGGCGATCGCGCCCTCGGCGGCAGCGGCCTGCAAGGTATCAAGATCGCCGACCATCGCCGCCAGCGCAGTGCGCTCGTGCTGGTGGAACGGGCCAGTGGCGATCCACAGCGCGTGCTCGGCGCGGGTCAGGCCGACGTACAGCAGGCGCGCGTCCTCGGCGCGCTGTTCCTGCTTCCACGCCGCCTCGGCGGCGCTCCAGGCCGGGTCGTCCTTGCCTGTGTTCCAGTGCAACTGGCGACCGTGCGGCGGCGCGTGCACGACGCAGTGGCGGCCGGCGCCGCGGTCGCTGCGGCCGATGCCGACGTAGGGCAGGAACACCAGCGGATATTCCAGGCCCTTGCTCTTGTGCAGGGTCACGATCTGCACCCGGCGCGCGTCCGATTCCAGGCGCAGCTGCTGGGTCTCGTCGTTGTCGTCGGCATTGGCGATGCGCCGCGCCAGCCAATCGACCAGGCCGTGCGCGCCGAGCGCGCGGGTGTCGGCTTCCTGCAGCGCTTCGGCCAGTTGCAGGTAGTTGGTCAGGCGGCGCTCGCCATCGACCAGCGCCAACAGGCGCTGCGCCTGCGCGGCGCCGAGGTCTCCGATCAATGCAAGCGGCCCGCCGCGCTGCCAGCGCTCGCGCCAGTCCAGCGCCTGCTGCTGCCAGCGGCGGTGACGATCGCCGTTGTGTTCGAGCGCGGCGATCGCGGCGGCGTCTTCGCCGATCAGCACCGTCGCCAGCGCCGCACGCAGGCGGCTGTCGTCGCCCGGGTCGAGCAGCGCCTGCAACAGGGTCAGCAGTTCCAGCGCTTCGTCGGTGGCGAACAGGCTCTGCCTGCCGGCGGCCACGGCGGGAATGCCGACCGCGCCCAGCGCCTGCTGAATGCGGGTGGCTTCGCCATGGCTGCGCACCAGCACCGCGATGTCGCCGGCCTGCACCGCGCGGCCGCCGAGCGTCGCGGTGCCGGCGCGGCCGCCGGCCAGCCAGTCGCCGATCGCGGCGACGCAGGCGGCGGTGCACAGCGCGCGTGCGCGGCCGGCGCTCCACGGTTTGGGCCTGCCCTTGTCAGGCGGTGGCGGCTCCGGCGCGCGCCACAGGGTCAGCGCCGGGGCGGTGACGCCGTCGCGTTGCAGTTCGGCGTCGTGGCGCTTGCTGCCGGGCTGCACCGGATGGAAGGCGATGCCGTCGGTCAGGAACGCCTGCGCATAGCCGGCCTGCGCGTACAGCGCATCGATCGCCGCCAGCAGCGCCGGGCGCGAGCGGAAGTTGTGGCCGAGCGGCGGCGCCGGTTCGGCATCGGCGGCCGCGGCCAGGTAGGTCTGCACGTCGCCACCGCGGAAGCCGTAGATCGCCTGCTTGGGATCGCCGATCACGAACAACGCGGGTTCCAGCCCCGCCTTGCGCGCCAACTCGCCTTCGCCGAACACGTTGGAGAAGATCGCCCACTGGCGGTCGTCGGTGTCCTGGAACTCGTCCACCAGCGCGATGGCGTATTGCGCGCGCAGCTGCCGCGCCAGCGCTTCGGCCTGCGGACTGTCGGGCCGCAAGGCGTGGGCGACGCCATCGACCAGGTCGTCGTAGGTCTGCACGCGGCGCTGGCGCTTGAGCAGGCTCAGCCGTTCGACCGCGTCGTCGCGTAGCGCATGCAGCAGGCGGATGCGGCGCCTGGCGCGCGCTTCTTCCAATCGCGCCAGCGCGGCCAGATAGCCGTCCACTTCGTGACTCAGCGGCGAGGCCGGCGTGCGCCCGACGAATTTCTTGTTGGTGCCGGAGGCCAGTTCCGCGGCGGTGAGCTTGATCAGCTTGGCGTGCGGCGGGGAGCCGCCCGCAGGCGCGGCGGCGAAGCTTTCGCACCAGTGCCACAGCGACGCCAGCCACTCCGGCTTGTAGCTGACCTTGCTCAGCACGCCGTCTTCGATGGCGGCGGCGATCGCTTCGAAGAAGGCGGTGCCGTGCGCGTGGAACGCGGCGGCCAGCGCGGCGGCCGCGTCCTGCACCTGTTGCGCCACCGCGGCGACATCGTCGGCCAGCGCCGGCGCCGCCGGCAGCAGTTGCGGATGCCGCACCAACTGGCGCAGGTCGCTGGCCAGCGCGTCGGGTCCACCCGGCCACAGCGCGACCAGGTCCTCGGCCATCGTCGCGTCGGCGGCGCGCAGGCGCCACAGGTCGGCGGCGACTTCGCCGAGCAGCTCGCGGTCGTTGGCCAGCAGCTCGGGCGCGGCGAAGGTCTGGCCGCTCTCCAGCGCGTGCTCGCGCAGGACGCGCGCGCAGAAGCCATGGATGGTGAAGATGGCGGCGAGGTCGATTTCCTCCACCGCTTGCTGCAGGCGGCGGCGCAGCGCGGCGGGGGTTTCCTCGCTGACGCGCAGGTGCGCGTCGAGGATCGCGCGGGTGAGCACGGCATCTGGCGCGTCCTGTAGGAGCGGCTTCAGCCGCGACAGGTCGTCGGCGATCTCGGGCGCCTGGGCGCCTCGGATTTCTGTCGCGACTGAAGCCGCTCCTACAGGGGGCGCGGTTTCCGGCATGAGCGTCGCCGCCAGCGCCAAGCGCTCGCGGATGCGCCGGCGCAGTTCTTGGGTGGCGGCTTCGGTGAAGGTGACGGCGAGGATCTGGCCGATGCGTAGCCCACGCTCGACCACCAGCCGGGTGAACAGCGTGGCCAGGGTGAAGGTCTTGCCGGTGCCGGCGCTGGCCTCGATCAGGCGTACGCCGTGCAGCGGCAAGATCAAATACGGGTCGTCGATGCGGACGGCGCTCATTCGGCGTCCTCCTGCGCGCCACGCCACTGCCGCCAGCTTTCGGCCAGCCGCGCCGGATCCAGCGCGCTGTCGGCAGTGCCGCGTTCGAGCAGCGAGTACAGCGTGTGGCTGGTGGAAGCGAATTCGGCGAAACGCTGCGCGTCGGCGAACGGGTCGCGGCCGCGATGCACCAGGCGCAGTTCCGGCGTGGCCGCTTCGCTCCAGCCGAAGCTGGCCTGCCACTGCGCGGCAGCATCCTTGATCGCCTTGTCGAAGCCATCGTGGCGAACGGCCTGGTAATACTTCCAGCCGCTGTACGGGGCGAACGCCAACGGTGCCTGCAGGCCCTGCCGGTAGAGCCGCAGCAGCGCGGCCAGCGCCGCCTGCGCCTGCGCCTGCGGCAGCGGTTCGATCGCATCGCCGTGCATGGGATGCGGGCCGAGGCCGTCGTCGTCTTCGAAGAAGCGCACGTAGTCCGCGCGTTCGCCGGCGGCGCGCAGCAGCAACCATTCCAGGCCGTGGCGGATCGCCGCACGACCACTGGGCGCGCCGACCTGCACCCGGCCCACGCCGTTCGCGTACCAGCCGGGCAGGCGGCCGTGCAGATCGACGCCGTCGAGGTGCACCTGCAAGCGGTGCGACTGCGCCGGCGCGTCGCCGCGCCACTGCGCGAACGCCTGCGCGTACGGGCGCAGCTGGCGCAGGCGTTCGTCGAGCAGGCGCCGGCCCAGCGGCCCCGACGGCAGCAGCGCGCGCGCGCGCAGCCGCGCGTACAGCGCATCGGTGGCGCCACCCAGCACCGCCTCCAGCACCTGTTGCTGCAAGTCGTGCTGCTCCAGCCCGCTGCCCGGCGCCAGCAGCGGCTCCAGGTCGCTGTCCTCGCCAGCCGGGTCGGGCAGGCGCATCCCCAGGCGATGGCGCAGGAACTGCCCAGCCGGATCGGCGAACAGGCGGCGCAGGTCGTCGATCGAGACGCTTGGTTGCACCGCGGCATCGTCCACGGGCAATGCCGCGGCGACCCACGGCGACAGCGCCTGGCGCTGTCCGGCCAGGCTGTCCACCGCCGGCCGCCACTGCCGGCGATAGCTGAAGCGGCGCGGATCGGCGCCGTCTTCGCCGAGCGCACCGAACGCGGCGGCGGCGAACGGTTGCAGCGGATGCCGGACCACCAATTTATCGATCGCTTTCGGATCGGCGTGGTACTGCGCCGCGCTGGCCAGCAGTTCGCTGACCAGCACCGACGGTTCGCGCACCGTGCCGTCGCGCGCATCGGCACCGAGGTAGCTGAGGTAGAACGCGTCCTGCGCCGAGGCGAACAGCTGCAGGAACAGGAAGCGGTCGTCCTCGCGGGTGGAGCGGTCGCCGTGGCGGCGGCGCGCGCTGCCCAGTTCGGCGGTGAGGCGGTTGAGGCCGGCGGCCGGATCGCGGCGCGGGAAGTCGCCGTCGTTCATGCCGAGCAGGCAGATGACGCGGAACGGCAGCAGGCGCATCGGCACCATGCGGCCGAAGCTGATGCCGCCGGTGAGCAGCGGCGCGCGCGTGTCCGATTCGCCCAGTACCGCGGCGAAATGCGCGCGCACCACGTCGGCCGGGACCTTGCCGGCGTACTCGGCGCGCGCGGCGTCGCGGGCGAACTGGTCGATGACGCTGCGCAGCCGTTCCAGCGCGCGTTGCGCACGCGGCGCCGAGGGTGCCTGCGGGATCAGCGCGTCGAGCAGACCGAGCAGGCATTCGCGCCAGTCGGCAGGCGTCATCGGCTCGGCCAGCATGGCCTGGTGACGGTCGAGCACGCGCAGCAGCCGCAACAGCGTGTCCAGCGCCAGCAGTGCGCTGCCTTCCAGCTGCGGCCATGGCGCGACGCCGGCGATATCGTCCTCGGCGCCGCTGGCGTGGCCGAGCAGCAGCCGGTCCAGCGCGAAGCGCCAGGTGTAGGCATCGTCGGCCGGCGCCTGGTGCCGGTACCGGTGCGCCGCGTCCAGGCCCCAGCGCGCGCCGGCGGCATGCAGCCAGCCGCGCAGGCGCTCCAGCCCGGCCTCGTCCAGCCCGGCGGCCTCGGCGATCGGCGCGCTGGCCAGCAGATCCAGGATTTCGTGCAGGCCGAAGCGCGACAGCGGCAGGCCGAGCAGGGTCAGGAACACGTCGGCCAACGGCTCGCTGGCCAGCGGGCTGGCGTCGGCCAGCGCGTAGGGCAGCGCGTCGTCGCGGCCGTGGCCGCCGAACACCGCGTCCAGGTACGGCACGTAGGGATCGATGTCCGGCGACAGCACCGCGATCTCGCGCGGCTGCAGCGGCGGATCGAACCGCGGGTCGTCGAGCAGCGCGCGCAGCTGGTCGTGCAGCACCTGCAGTTCGCGCAGGCGGGTGTGGCAGGCGTGCACCTGCAGGCTGGGATCGGCCAGGTCCACCTGCGGCAACGGCGGCGGCGCGGCCGGCGCGCGGCGATGGAACAGGTCGCTCTGCATGCGCCGCAGCAGGCTGTCGCCGAGGCCGCCGTCGGCCAGCGGGCGCTGCCCGGAGGCCAGCGGATCGGCGTAGACCGCGATCTCGGCCAGCGGATGCACCACCTCGTAGTCGCCGACCAGCGCCATGAAGTCGCGCCCGGCCGCGCCCCAGGCCTGCAGCAGCGGATTTTCCTGCACCTGCGCGGCGAACAGATCGACGGCGCCGTTCTCGCGGCGGCGCTGCCACAGCGTCTGCAGGTCGCCCCAGTAGCCCTGCGTGGGCGTGGGCAGGTAGAAGTGCAGCGTGCCCACGCGCGCCTGCGTGGCGAGGACGCGCAGCACGTCGGGCGAGATGTTGAGGATGGCGAAGGCGAACAGCCGCTTGGGCAGGCCTTGCGGCAGCGGGCCGTCGGGGCGCGCGTAGCGGTCCAGATACTGGCCGATGCGGCGCGCGCGGTACTGGCGGCCGCTGGCGATCCGGCGCCACAGGCGCGCCTGCGGATCGTCGGCGTCGGCGCCGCCTTCCCAGCGCAACAGCCAGTCGCGGCGCCAGGCCTGGTATTTCTCGAACACGTTGCCCAGCTCGCCGGCCAGCGCCCAGGGTTTGAGCGTGTCGCCATCGGCCAGGTAGCCGGCCAGCGGGGCGAGGGCCGCATCGTGGCCGAGATCGGCCTGCAAGGCCGCGTACAGCCGCCACTGGGTGGTGGCCATGTCCAGATCGTCGTCGGCTGGGCCGAGGTTGGCATCCAGCGCGCGCGCGACGAATTCGCCGGGGGTGAGAAATTCCAGATTCGCGGCGACGCCGTGCGCGGCCGCCAGCGTGGACTGCAGCCAGCGCCGCATCGCCACCTGCGGGATCAGCACCACCTCCGGCGCCAGCAAGGGCTGCCCCGGCACCGGCCGGCGCAGCTCTTCGGCGATCAGGGCGGCCAGGGTATCCAGCGCGTTGGACGGGTACAGGCGAAAATCGGGCGCGGAAGGGGCGTGCATGCGTGCGGCATTGTGCCGGATGCGCGAGGGTGGCGTCGTTGCGCGAGGGTGATCGGTTGGCTGTGGCGCACGTGAGCGGAACTCCGCGCGCAGCTTGGTGCGCTTAAATGCAACGAGGCGCTTCGCGCCCGTACCCTCACCCCAACCCCTCTCCCGATGGGAGAGGGGCTAGCGGCTGTTCCCTTCTCCCACCGGGAGAAGGTGCCCCGCAGGGGCGGATGAGGGTACGGGCGAAGCCTCGCGCTCCCAAACGCCGCGAGTCGCTTTCGCGCCGTACCCTCACCCCAACCCCTCTCCCGAGGGCCTGATTAGCGCTGTGTCTCAGCTGGCGTGCGCAGTTGCTGCTCTGTGAGCCGTCCGGCGCCGGCCAAGGCCTTGGCCAGGCGCGGCACCATCGCGGCCAGGTTGAAGCGGCGGTTGAACCGGTAGGCGTGCGCATGCAGGTACCGCGCGCCGTATTTCGGGAAGTCCACCGCATGGTGGGTGCCGCTCAGCGCCGTCTTGAGATTGCCCAGGATCGTATTGACCCAATGCAGACGCGGCTGCTGGGCCCCTTTGCGGCCGCTTCCGGTCACGATGGCATCGTGGGTGAGGCCTGCCCAGCCCACCCCTGTGAACGCTGTCAGCCCATCACTGACGACGTGGGTGCCCGGTGCCAGTGCCTGCTGAGCCCACGTGTGCACGACGCTTCTTCGGAAGCTGGAGACCACATCCAGGCGCAGATAACGCGGGCGCCCTTGATGCAAGGAAACCGCTGCGATCAACGGCACTTTGTTGCGCCACTGCGGTTCGCCTGGACCACCGGCGCGTTCGCCGCCCAGATAGGCATCATCGATCTGGACCTCTCCGTCGAGCCGGCGTGACTGCTCGCGATCGGCCATCGCCGACATCACTTTGTGCTTGATCCGCCATGCAGTGCGATAACAGACGCCCAACTGCCGGGCCAGTTCCAGCGCAGCAACGCCATTCTTGGCTTGGCTCACCAGATAGATGGCCAGCCACCACACCCGCAAAGGGAGCTTGGTGTCTGCCATGGGCGTGCCGGCGGTCAAACTGGTTTGTACCCGACAGCGCGTGCACTGCCATAGTTGCTGGTGGCCTCGCTCAAAGCGACTGGCATGCGTGTGCCCGCACTGCGGGCACACGAAGCCATCGGGCCACCTGGCCTGAACCAACGCATCGACACATTGCGCCTCGGAGCCGTAGCGACTCAGAAAAGCTGGAATCGAAAGCCCCTTCTGGAACTGGATCCGATTAAACGTCATCGCCGTATCTCACTGAAGACCCTGCATTTTTAAACCCAGGCAGCATCACCAGCTGAGACACAGCGCTAATCAGGTCCCGAGGGGAGAGGGGCTACGGCTGTTCCCTTCTCCCATCGGGAGAAGGTGCCCCGAAGGGGCGGATGAGGGTACGGGCGCAGCCTCGTGCACCCAAACACCGCGAGGCGCTTCGCGCCCGTACCCTCACCCCAACCCCTCTCCCGGCGGGAGAGGGGCTAATCGGCTGTTCCCTTCTCCCATCGGGAGAAGGTGCCCCGCAGGGGCGGATGAGGGTACGGGCGCAGCCTCGTGCACCCAAACACCGCGAGTCGCTTCGCGCCGGACCCTCACACCAACCCCTCTCCCGGTGGGAGAGGGGCTTAGCGCGTCAGTACTTCTTTTCGACGTTGAACATCCAGGTCTGGTCGTTGCCGCTGTCGCCGTCGGTCACGCCGCGGTATTCGACGCGGGTGGACAGGCCCTGCTCGGTGGTGAACACCGCGCCCAGCCCCAGCATCAGCCGGTTGCGGTCGAACACGCTCACCCCGGTGCGGTACAGCGGGCCGCCGTCGACCAGGTCGGCATAGCTCAGCGTGGCGTCGCCGCGGCCCTGGAAGTCGCGCTGGTACTCCACGCGCAGCTGCGGGGTGAACTGGCCCCAGCTCATCTCGCGGCGCCACTCCAGGCGCAGGCCGAGGTTGCCGGTGGTGGTGGACACGTCCATGTCCGCGTAGTGCAGGGCGTACGGCACCATCGCCTCTTCGCTGTACGCGTCCAGCGTGGCGCGGGCCATGTCCACGCGGGCGTACGGCGTGATCTGCCAGTCGCCGTGCTGCAGGTCGGCACCGGTGGACAGCGAGGCGATCCACTGGCTGCCGTCGCGGCGGCCTTCGGCCAGTTCGCCGTTGCCGGTCACGTAGCGGCGCAGGTCGTAGGACAGCAGCTGGTAGCCGACCAGGGTGTCGAAGAAGAAATGCCGGCCCGGGTGGAAGCTCGCGTACACCGCCAGCGTATAGGCGGTGGCCTTGCTGTGGCTGCCGTTGCGGCCGACATCGCTGTCGTCGCGGCCCCAACCCACGCCCGCACCCAGCGCCAGCGCGTCCGAGGCACGGTAGTCGGCGCCCAGGCTCAGGCCGTCGGTCTGGAAGTCCACGCCGGCGCGCTGGGACTGCTTGTCCAGGCTGCCGGAGCGGATCGCACCGCCCACCCACAGGCCGAGGTCGCCGTTGACCGCGGTCCGGGCGGTCGGCGTCGCCGCCGCGTCGTTGGCGTCCGGATTGGCGTCCTTGTCCCAGGTGGCCTGGCTGCACGGCTGCGCGGCCACACCACGCTCGGCTTCGCGGCAATGCGAGCGCGAGGTGGACTGGAAGCTCAGGCTGTTGTCGAAGCTGCGATCGCCACGATGGGTCGCTTCCAGCCGGCGCTGGAAGTTGTCGATCTGCGCCTTGGCGAAGCGCCGGGTCGACTCGGCCTGCGCATCGATCAGCCCGCGCACTTCCGCATCCAGGCTCGGATCCGCACGCGGCGCGACCACGAACACGATGTCGGCGGGCACGGAGGTCGCCACCGCGTTGGACAGGGTGAAACGCACCGTGGCCTGGCCGGAGAACGCCGGGTTCGGCGTGAAGGTCAGGATGAAGCTCGGCCCATCGGCCGCGGCCGCGGTCGGCGTGCCGGTGCCGGCGGCAGACGCGCCGCCGCTGCGGGTGATGGTGGCGGTACCGGCATTGGCCGGCATGATCGCCACCAGCGCGGCGGCCACGAACGGCCCGCCGGTCGCGTTGCGGGTCAGGTCCACCGTCTGCGCTTCGCCGGGCACTGCGGCCGCCGTCGCCGACACCGCCACCGGGCGCGCGTTGACGGTGATGGTGACCGTGGCCGGCGCCGAGGTGCCGCCAGCACCGGTGGCGGTATAGCTCAGGGTGTCGACGCCGACATAGCCGGCCGCCGGCGTGTACACCAGCTGCAGGCCATTCACTACCGCGGTGCCGTGGCTCGGCGCGGTGGTCACCGCGATCGTGTCGATGCTGCCGGTGTCGTTGCCGGTCACCGCCAGGGTCAGCGCGGTCTCGACCAGCGTGGCGCCGGTGTCGTTCACCGCCACCGGTGCAGGCACCGCTGCGGCGATCGCCACGGTGTAGGCCTGCGTGGCGCCGAAGCCATGCGCATCAGTCGCGCTGACGGTGAAGGCGGCATTGCCGGCGGCGGTCGGCGTGCCTGCGAGCACGCCGGCGGCGGTCAGGGTGAGACCGGCCGGCAAAGTGCCGGCACTGATCGCATAGCTGTACGGCGCGGTGCCGCCACTGGCGCTCAGGGCCTGGCTGTAGCCGGTACCCACCGTGCCGGCGGGCAGCGTCGGCGGCGCGATGACCAGCGTCGGCGCGGCGATGCTCAAGGTGTAGGCATAGCTCGCCTGCGCAGCCACGCCAGCGGTGCTGTCGGTCGCGGTCACGGTGAAGGCGAAACTGCCGGCCACGGTCGGCGTGCCGGACAGCACCCCGCCCGTGGTCAGGGTCAGCCCGGCCGGCAGCGCGCCGGCACTGATCGTGTAGCTGTACGGCGCAGTGCCGCCGCTCGCGCTCAGGGTCTGGCTGTACGCGGTGCCGGCGATACCGGCCGGCAAGGTCGGCGGCGCGATGGTCAGCGTCGGCGAAGCGATGCTCAGCGTGTAACTGTGGCCCGCCTGCGCCGCCACGCCAGCGGTGCTGTCGGTCGCGGTGACGGTGAAGGTGAAGCTGCCGGCCACGGTCGGCGTGCCGGACAGCACCCCGCCCGTGGTCAGGGTCAGCCCCGCCGGCAGCGCGCCAGCGCTGATCGCATAGCTATACGGCGCAGTGCCACCACTGGTGCTCAGGGTCTGGCTGTAGGCCGTGCCGATGGCGCCGGCCGGCAACGTAGGTGGCGCGATGGTCAGCGTCGGCGAGGCGATCGCCAACGTGTAGGCCTGCGCGGCACCGAAGCCGTTCGCGTCGGTGACGCTGACGGTGAAGGCGAAGCTGCCGGCGACGGTCGGGGTACCCGACAGCACACCGCCCGTGGTCAGGGTCAGACCGGCCGGCAGCGCGCCGACGCTGATCGCGTAGCTGTACGGCGCGGTGCCGCCGCTGGTGCTCAAGGTCTGGCTGTAGACGCTGCCGATGGCGCCGGCCGGCAGTGTCGGCGGTGCGATGCTCAACGTCGGCGACACGATGCTCAGGCTGTAGCTCCGGCTCGCCTGCGCCGCGGTACCCGTGGTGCTGTCGGTCGCGGTCAGGGTGAAGACGAAGGTCCCGGCCACGGTGGGCGTGCCGCTGAGCACGCCGGTCGTGCTGTTGACCGTGATGCCGGCCGGCAACGCACCGCTGCTGAGCGCATAGGTATACGGCGCGATACCGCCGGTCGCCGGGGTGATCGCGGCCGTATACGCCTGGCCGGCAGTGCCGGCAGCCAGGGCGGTGGGCGGCAGGGTGATCGTCGGGCTGGCCACGGTCAGCGTGTAGGCGCGGCTGCCGCTGGTGGGGCTGCCAGCGCTGTCGGTGGCGGTCGCGGTGAAATTGAAGCTGCCGCTGGCGGTGGGCGTGCCGGACAGCACGCCGCTTGTGCTCAACGTCAATCCGGCCGGCAACGCACCGGCGGTGACGGCGAAACCGTAAGGCGCGGTGCCGCCACTGGCGCTCAGGGTTTGGCTGTAGGCCGTGCCGGCGGTGGCCGCCGGCAGCGACGTCGGCGAGATCGTCACCACCGCATCGTCGTTGAGGATGGTGCCGGTGCCGGTGGCGCGGGCGATGGACGCGTTGCTGGCGCCGGACAGGCCGACGCTGAAGGTTTCGTTGGGTTCGACCGCGGTGTCGCCATTGACGGTGACCGCCACGCCCTGCGCGGTCACGCCCGGGGCGAAGGTCAGCGTGCCGGAGCGCGCGACGTAGTCGCTGCCGGCGGTGGCGGTACCGTCGGCGGTGGCGTAGTTGACCGTGACCGTCTGCCCGCTGGCCGCGCTCAGGCTCACCGTGAAGGTGGCCGTGGTCGTGCCGCTGTTGCCTTCGTTCACACTGACGTCGTCGATCGACAGCGCCGGCTGCGCGTCGTCGTTGACGATCGTGCCCTGGCCCTGCCCGTCGCCGACGCTAGCGCCGACGACGTTGCTGACGTTGACGAAGAAGGTCTCGTTCGGTTCGTTGAGCGTGTCGCCGTTGACCAGCACGGTGAAGGTGGCGCTGCTGCTGCCGGCGGGGATGGTCTGCCCGGTGAGGCTGGAGGCGACGTAGTCCACGCCCGCGGTGGCGGTGCCGTCGGCCGTGGCGATGTCGAAGCTGACGCCGCCGGTGCCGGCCGGCTGGCTGAGCGAGACGGTGAAGGTGGCATTGGTGGTGCCGGCATTGCCTTCGTTCACGGAGACGTCGTTGATCGACAGCGCCGGCTGGTCGTCGTTGAGGATGGTGCCGGTGGCGCTGTTCGGCGAGCCGACGGTGTAGCCACTGCCGGTGTTGAGGCTGATCACAACCGTCTCGTCGGGTTCGACCGTGGTGTCGGGGGTGGGATTGACCGTGATGGTGCCGCTGGTCTGGCCGGCGGCGATCACCAGCGGCGAATTGACCGTGGCGTAGTCGGTGCCGGAGGTCGCGGTGCCGCCCACGCTGAAGCCGATGGACAGCGCCGAAACGGGCGCTTGGTCCAGGGTGACGGTGTAGACCAGGTTGCCGGCGCCGTCTTCGTTCACGCTGGAGGGCGAGACCGCGATGCTGGCGGTGGGCACATCGTCGTTGAGGATGGTGGCTGTGGCGCTGGACGGGCTGCCGATGCCGTAACCGGTGCCGCTTGTGACGCTGTAGATCACCGTCTCGTCCGGCTCCACCGTGCTGTCGGCGACCGGCGTGATGGGAAAGCTGGCGGTGGTGGCGTTGGCGGGCACCACGATGCTGGTGACCGCGCCGGTGTAGTCGGTGCCGCTGGTCGCGGTGCCGCTGCGGGTGAGGTTCACCGTGGTCGGCGAACTGTTGGCCTGGCTGAGCGTCACCGTGTAGACGAATGCCGCGCCGCTGTCTTCGTTGCGGCTGGACGGGCTCACCGCGATGCTGGCAGACAGGGCCGGGGTGATGGTGATGTTGACGGTGATGGTATCGCCGGCGCCATCTTCCAGCGGGAAAGTATCGCTGGTGGCGTTATCGCCATTGTGGGTATAGGTGACGATCTGCGTGCCCTGCGCTCCGCTCGGATTGGGGACGACGAGCGTTCCGTGCGGAGGCTGCACGCCGTTCCAGCCGACGCCAATGTCGTCCACTCCGGTGCCATCGCAGGTCGTGACGTCGATCTGAACCGAGCCTCCCTGCACTACTGTGGCATTCAACGTCGGGCAATACTGAGACGCTGCCGCTGCGGCCGCACCGGAATACAGGGTGCTCAACAACACCAGCGCAAAAACCAGCGGCCAACGCAAAACGATGCGAGCGCTCGCGGACACATTGGTGCAATTCGTAGACATATCCATTTCCCCGGAAAATCACGCCACCCCGCTGGCGCCGGCAACACTCCTGGTGCCTCAGACGGCGTGGATATAGGCCTGACAAGGCGTATTTCCCCTCCACGCTGCGGCGACATTTGAACAGCAAATTCACAGATCGGTAAAGCAACAAATATGCTGAGGCTGTCCGATTCAGCATTATCAAGATTTGCATCGCGCAAAAGACGTGCTTAAGTAGCCCAACGCCGGACACGATGTCCGGCGTCAAACAATTCGGGGGGAGATCCGCATGAGCGAGTTCTTCATCGGCCAGATCATGCTGACCGGTTTCGTTTTCGCGCCCAAGTATTTTGCGCAATGCAATGGCCAGTTGCTGCCGGTCAATCAGAACCAAGCATTGTTCAGCCTGCTAGGCGCGCGTTTCGGCGGCAATGGAAGCACCAACTTCGCGCTGCCGGACATGCGCGGACGCACACCCATCGGCTTCGGGCCCTCGGCCGATCCGAACTGGCAACCCTCGGCGCCGACGCTGGGCCAGACCGGCGGCGCGGAGAACGTCTCGCTGCTGCCCAGCAACCTGCCGGCGCACAGCCATCTGCTGGAATGCGCAAGCACTGCGGGAGACAACCGCAATCCCTCCGGCCGCTCGTTCGCCAACAACGCCAGTACCTCGGGGCCGGCGACGCCGCTGTATGCGGCGCCGGGAACGCTGGTGGCCATGGATCCGTCGACGGTGGCGGCGGCGGGCGGTAGCCAGCCGCATCCGAATCTGCAGCCGTACACCACGATCAATTTCTGCATCGCGCTGTCCGGCATCTTTCCGTCGCGCAGCTAGCCGCAGGCATTCCATGCGCGCTGCGTGCCGCTGGCATGCAGTGCGCCATCGACCAGGAAGGACACCATGGCGACTCCATTCATCGGCGAGATCCGCATGTTCGGCTTCGGCCGCACCCCGCAGGGCTGGCAGGCATGCGACGGCAGCTTGTTGGCGATTTCCGAGTACGAACCCTTGTACGTGCTGCTCGGCACGGCCTACGGCGGCGACGGCGTCAATACGTTCGGAGTCCCGGACCTGCGCGGCCGCCTTCCGATCCATCAGGGCCAGGGACCGGGCCTGAGCAATTACGTCATCGCGCAGAAGGCAGGCAGCGAGACGGTCGCGCTGACCGCCTTGCAGATGCCTGCGCATACGCACACGCTAGTGACCACGACCGCCGCGGCGACCGCTACCGCGCCGGCCGGCCTGTTGCCCGGCACGGTCAGCGGCGACGTGTTCTACGTGACCGACAGCAGCGGCGCCACCTCGGTGCCGATGGCCACGCAATCGACCACGATCACCGGCAACGGCCTGCCGCACGACAACACCATGCCCACGCTGACGGTGCAGTACTGCATCGCCACTACCGGCATCTTCCCGCAGCAGAGCTGACCCCATTCGCCGCGCCGCACTCGCCGCGGCGCCTGCCCGTTGTTCCACCGGAGGAATGCGTTCATGACCGAACCCTATATCGGCGAAATCCAGCTGTTCGGCTTCGATTACAACCCCGTCGGTTGGGCGCTGTGCAACGGCGCCACGCTGCCGGTCGCACAGAACACCACGCTGTTCTCGCTACTGGGCGCCAACTACGGCGGCAATGGCAGCAGTACCTTCCAGCTGCCGAACTTCTGCGCGCGCGCCGGCTGCGAACAGGGCCAGGGTGGCGGCTTGAGCGATCGCGACCTGGGCGACACCTTCGGCACGGCCACCGTAGCGCTGCTGACCACGCAGATCCCGCCGCACCAGCACGGGATCGTCGCGTTGTCGCAAACCGACCGGACCAAGAAGAGCGGCACGCCCGCTAACGGCGCGGCGTTGTCGGCGCTGGGCAGCAGCACGGCGCGTCCGTTCGTGACGATCGCCCAGCCCGATGCCCAATTCTCGCCAACCGCACTGACGCCCACCGGCAACGGCCTGCCGCACCAGAACCAGCAGCCCTACTTGGCCGTGAACTTCTGCATCGCGCTGTCCGGAGACTACCCGGTGTTCGACTGAGACCGGGTGATGGCCGCGGCCAGCTTCCCGGATCGTGGCGACAGCTTCGCCACGCCAGCGGCATTGCACGCGCGCGGCATCGGCCTGCGAATCGCGCGCGATGCCGATCTGCCCTGGTTGCGCACTCTGTACGCCAGCACGCGCAGCGCCGAGTTGGCCGCGGTGCCATGGCCGGAAGCGGCCAAACGCGCGTTTCTCGACCAGCAGTTCGCGCTGCAGCACGCGCACTACCTGCAGCACTTCGCCGGCGCAGACTTCCTGATCGTTGAGACCGCGCAGGCGCCGCTCGGGCGGCTCTACCTGGACCGCAGCACCGCGCCGCACGTGCTGGTGGACATCAGCCTGTTGCCTGAAGCGCGCGGACAGGGCATCGGCAGCGCCCTGGTCGCACAGGCGCAGGCACTGGCGGCCGCGGCCGGATGCGCGCTGTCGCTGCACGTGCTGCACGCCAATCCCGCAGCGCAGCGCCTGTACGCACGATTGGGCTTCGTCGCCGGCGACGCCAGCGACACCCATCTGCAGATGCACTGGCGCGCCGCCTGCGCGGCGCCAGCGCTCAGTTGAACACCGCCTGATACAGGAAGCCGTCGCGTTCGCGCGCCACCGGCACCAGGAAGATGCCCAACTCGCCCAGGCGCGCATGGCGCATGCGGTAGGTCTGCTGCGGGAACAGGAACGAGGACGTATTGCGGAACAGCAGCGAGAACGGCGCGCGCAGCATGTTGGGCCTGGCCGGCAACGGCCGCGCCTCGACCAGCACGAAGGGAACCTCGCCCTCGTTCAATTCCGCCGCGAAAGTCTCGTTCACGCTCCCGGCGAAATGCTCCAGCGTCAGCAGCTCCATCCACTCCTCCCTGTCGGCGGCGCGATTACCGCAATGCATCCTCGCGTTCCATCGCGCCCGACACAAGCATGGGCGCGCAACTGTCCACATCGGCGCAGCGAGCGCATGGCACTGGCGCAGCGCATGACGGCCCGCGGGCACCGCATCGAAAGGCGCGTGCGCGCCGCTGCACGCCGCATCGGGGTGGCGCATCGCGAGCTGCCGTCCAGGCGACGATTGCGCTGGCGCCAACCGGCGACCCTATCGTTCCTGCAGCAGTGGCTGTCAGCCGCCATCACGCCAGCGCACCGACTTCAGCCAGGCTTACGCATTTTGCCGATGGCACCCCATCGCCACCACCGACTTGCTCCATCGGTCCCGACGCCAGTGCGCGGCGCGGCGGCGCGAAGCAGGACGATCGGCCCGACGGCCGCGCGCCCATCCCGGCTGCCAGCGCGACGCACCTCGATACACGCTGTTGCATGTACGGCGTCGCGCGGCCTATGGGCACGCGAGCGCCGCGAGTGCGACAATACTGCACGGCCCAGTTCGGTTAAGTTCAGCGGACTGGTTCAATCCTATGTTGATTTTTCGTTAAAGGCCGCGATGGCGTCTTCCGAATCCAATGTGGTGCAACTGTCGGGCGTGCGCATCGACCGGGGCGGCCGCGCGATCCTGCGCGATGTCTCGCTGGCGGTGCCGCGCGGCAGCATCACCGCCGTGCTCGGCCCGTCCGGCAGCGGCAAATCGACCCTGCTGGCGGCGCTGACCGGCGAGCTGGTGCCGGTCGCAGGCACGGTCGAGGTGTTCGGCCAACCCTTGCCGCGCGGCAGCCGCGCGCTGCGCGAGACGCGCAAGAGCATCGGCGTGCTGTTGCAGGGCAATGGCCTGCTGACCGACCTGAGCGTGGCCGAGAACGTGGCGCTGCCGCTGCGCGCCCATACCCGCCTGCCCGAGCCGGTACTGCAACGGCTGGTGGCGCTGAAGCTGCATGCGGTGGGCCTGTTGGCCGCCGCCGACGCCTGGCCGCGCGAGCTGTCCGGCGGCATGGCGCGGCGCGTGGCGCTGGCCCGCGCGCTGGCCCTGGACCCGCCGCTGATGATCTACGACGAACCGCTGACCGGCCTGGACCCGATCGCCTCCGGAGTGATCATGAGCCTGATCCAGCGCCTCAACGACACCCTGGGCCTGACCAGCATTATCGTCAGCCACCACGTGCACGAGACCCTGCCGATCTGCGACCAGGCGGTGGCCATCGCCAACGGCGGGGTGGTCTTCGCCGGCACCCCGGACGCGCTGCAGGCCAGCGCCGATCCGCTGCTGCAGCAGTTCCTGCACGGCCGCCCGGATGGCCCGATCCCGTTCGATGCGCCGGCGCGCGCGCGGAGCGCCGCCTGATGGGCGCCGTCGCCTCGATCCGCGCGCTGGGCCGCGCCGGGCTGTTCTCGATCACCGTGCTGCGCGGCTCGCTGCCGACCCGCGATTTCCTGGCCGAACTGGTCCGCGAAATCTACAAGGTGGGCGCGCGCTCGCTGCCGATCATCGCCGTCGGCGGCGCCTTCGTCGGCCTGGTGCTGACCCTGCAGGGCTACCGCACGCTGCAGACCTACGGCGCCTCCGATGCGCTGTCCACGCTGCTGGGGCTGTCGCTGTACCGCGAACTGGCGCCGGTGCTGACCGCGCTGCTGTTCATCGGCCGCGCCGGCAGCTCGATCGCCGCCGAACTGGGGCTGATGCGCGCCACCGACCAGATCAAGGCGCTGGAACTGATGGCGATCGACCCGGTGGCCAAGGCGGTGGCGCCGCGTTTCTGGGCGGCGGTGCTGACCGTGCCGCTGCTGACCGGCATCTTCTGCTCGCTGGCGATCAGCGCCAGCTACTTCGAAGCGGTGCACGTGCTGGGCCTGGACAGGGGCACGTTCTGGTCGGCGCTGTCGAGCAGCGTGGATTTCTGGGACGACTTCGGCGTGGCGATGCTGAAGTCGGCGGTGTTCGGCGGCACGGCGGCGCTGGTGGCCTCGTATGTGGGCTTCCACGCCGAGCCGACCATCGAGGGCACCTCGGTGGCCACCACCCGTGCGGTGGTGAACGCGTCGCTGCTGGTGCTGATGTTCAATTTCGTCCTGTCGGCGCTGCTGTTCCAGTAAGGAACTGCGCGCCAACGCCGCCGCTCGCCGGCGGGAGCTTTCGCAACACCGGCCGCGGCACTGTCGCCGCGGCCCAGATGAATCAACAAGGTAGACACGTTATGGCTATCCGTGGTCCCCGTCTCGAGTTCGCCGTCGGCGCCTTCCTGCTGCTGGGCCTGGCCTCGCTGCTGGTGCTGGCGCTCGCCTCCACCAACCGCCAGTGGGGCTTCGGCGGCGGTCGCTACGAGCTGACCGCGCGCTTCTCGCAGATCGGCCAGCTGCGCCAGCAGGCGCCGGTGAAGATCGGCGGGGTGATCATCGGCCAGGTGGCGAAGATCGAGCTGGATCCGGCCAAGTTCGACTCGGTGGTCACCCTGGCCATCGACGACCGCTACAAGGACCTGCCGGCGGACACCTCGGCCGGGATCCTGACCAGCGGCCTGCTCGGCGAGAGCTATGTCGGCCTGCAGCCCGGCGGCGACCCGGACACGCTCAAGCCCGGCCAGGAGATCGCCTTCACCCAGCCGGCGGTGGACCTGATCCAGCTGGTCGGCAAATACATGTTCGGCGGCGGCAGCGGTAGCGGCGACAAGAACGCAACACCCGATGCGGCAGCCTCAGCGAACCCCGCCACTCCCTCTACGGAAACGGAACCCAAGCCATGACCAACAAACTGCTTTCCGCCGCGCTCGCCGCCGCCCTGGCCGCCGCCGCACCCGCCATCGCGCTGGCCCAGGCCGCGCCTGCCGCTGCCGCCGCCCAGCAGGGTTCGGCCAGCAAGGTCGTGCTCGACAACAGCACCCGCATCCTGACCACGCTGGAACAGCGCCGCACCGAGTTCAAGAACAACAACGCCGCGCTCAAGCAGTTCATCAACAGCGAGATGGACAAGTCCTTCGACCGCGACTACGCCGCGCGCCTGGTGCTCGGCGTGCACGGCCGCGGCGCCTCCGACGCCGACGTCAAGCTGTTCGCCGATGCGATGGCCGACAACCTGATGCAGCGCTACGGCACCTCGCTGCTGACCTTCGAAGGCAAGCCGCAGGTACGGGTGAAGTCGGAAACCCCGCTGCCGGGCGGCCGCGGCGCCAAGGTCTCCACCGAGCTGCTGCGCAGCGGCGGCGATCCGATCCCGGTCGACTACCTGGTGCGCAACGTCGGCGGCACCTGGAAGATCTTCGACGTGATGGTGGAAGGCGTGTCGTACGTGCAGACCTTCCGCAATCAGTTCGACACGCCGCTGCGCACCAAGTCGATCGCGCAGGTCGCGGCCGATCTGCGCAACGGCTCGATGCAAGTGGCACCGGCGAGCAACAGTGGCAAGTGAGCCACGCCTGCGTCGCGACGGCGACACGCTCGCGCTGAGCGGCGTGCTCGACCGCGCCGCAGCCACCGCGTTGTGGCCGGCGGCGCTGCCGTTGCTGGCCGGCGCGAAGGCGCTGGACCTGCGCGAGGTCGCGCAGGTGGACAGCGCCGGCCTGGCGCTGCTCGCCGAACTGGCCGCACGCCTGCGTGCGCAGGGCCAGGCCGAGGTCGCCATCCATGGCGCCCCGGCCGGCCTGACCGACTTGAGCGCCGCCTATCGGCTGGCGCCGACCCTGGATTTCCAATCTCCCCTGGCGGCGAGCTGACCCCATGAACGTGCTGCGTATCCTCACTTCCCTGGCCCTGGCCGCCGCCCTGGGCGCCTGTGCCGGCGCCCCCAAGCGCACTCCGCCGCCGCCAGCCGCGACCGCGGTGCAGGCGACGCCGGCGCCTGCCGACACTGCCGTCGCCGATAGCAATGCCATGGACGCGCCGCCAGCCGCCGATGCGCAGGCCGCCGTGCCGGCCCCCGCCGCCGGCGACACGCCGGCCGCACCGGCGAGCGTGCCGCCGACCGGTGGCGCGGCGACCGCCGCCGAGGACGACTACGCCGCGTTGTACGGTGGCGACCCGTACAACCCGGTCGCCGATCCGACCCTGCCGGCCGGCGTCGCCGTGCCGCAGAGCTACGATCCGTGGGAGAAGTTCAACCGCAAGGTGCACAAGTTCAACAACGTGGTCGACCGCACCGTGGCGCGGCCGCTGGCGCGCGCCTACGTCAACGTGGTGCCGCGGCCGGTGCGGCTGGGCGTGACCAACTTCTTCGACAACCTCAGCTCGCCGCTGACCATGGTCAACCAGTTGCTGCAGGGCCGTCCGCTGCAGGCCGGGCAGACCCTGGGCCGGTTCCTGATGAACAGCACGCTGGGCATCGCCGGCATCTTCGACCCGGCCAGCGACGCCAAGCTGCCGCGGCGCAGCGAGGACTTCGGCCAGACCCTGGGCGCCTGGGGCTGGCGCCGTTCGCGTTACGTGGAGCTGCCGCTGTTCGGGCCGCGCACGGTGCGCGACGTGTTCGGCCTAGCCGGCGACGCGCCGCTGTCGCCGCTGCGGCAGATCGAGGAAGACACGGTACGCATCGGCCTGCAGGGCCTGCAGCTGGTGGATACGCGCGCGCAGTTGCTGTCGCTGGACAGCATGCGCGACAACGCGCCGGACGAGTACCAGCTGACCCGCGACGCGTGGATGCAGCGCCGTACCTATCAGATCGAAGGCGACCTGCGCAGCCACAACAAGCGCCAGGACAACGATCTGCCCGACTATCTGCGCGAGGAAGAGACCAATCCGACCGTTCCGGTAGACGCGATGCCGATCCCGGAGTGGCGCGGCGGCAATCGCTGAGCGGCGCGCGGTTCCAGCGGTACACAAAGACCCGGCTTCGGCCGGGTTTTTTTATGGTGGATTCTTCTTGCCGTGGCCACGGTAGGCGCCTCGCGATCGCGATTAGGTGTTGGCGAACGGCGGGCCGCATAGCGCCGATGGCTACGACAGTCGCTATGCCCTCAGCGAACCCTTTGCTGTTGCTGTTGCTGTTGCTCCCGCTTTGCTTGTGCTGTTGCTTTGCTTTTGATCTACGGGTCCCCCCAGCGCGGCAGACCCGACGGGCGAATACCCGAAGGGCGGCGCACAGGATGTGCGCCGTTTTTCGTTGGCACATGGATGTGCCATCGAAAAATGCCCGTTGGGGCTGCGGACCTGGAGCGCGCAGCGCGGAAGGCGCGCTGCGGGGTGTGCTTTCTTTTGGTTACTTTTCTTTGCACAAGCAAAGAAAAGTGACCCGCGCCAGCGGAAGCTCTGGCTCTTGCTGTGGCTGTGGCTGTGGCTGTGGCTGTGGCTCTTGCTTCAAAGCTCTTCGTAGGAGCGGCTTCAGCCGCGACAGGCATCATCGATCACATTGGTCGCGGCTGAAGCCGCTCCTACAGTTCTGCTCATCCGGCACGCATATCTCAAGCAACAGCAAAAGCTTTCGCCTTGCGGCGAGTCACTTTTCTTTGCTCGCGCAAAGAAAAGTAACCAAAAGAAAGCGCGCCCTGCCTTGCGCCCTCCGCGCTGCGCGCTCCGGGTCCGCGGAGGCACCGGGGATTCGCGGAAGGGGCATCCTGCCCCTGCCGCGAACGGCGCACATCCATGTGCGCCGCCCCTTCGGGGTTTTTCCCCGGTCCCTCCGCCGCTGCGGAAGGGAACCCGGTAAGTCAAAAGCAACAGCACCAGCCACAGCAACGGCAACGGCAAAGGCAAAGGCAAAGGCAAAGGCAACAGCGACAGCGACAGCGACAGCGACAGCGACAGCGACAGCGACAGTGAAGGTGAGACCGAAGATCGTGGCGAACTACGCACAATCACGGCAATCAGCGAACGCCCTAGCAATAGGGCGCCAGCCGGAAACATGTCCTTAGCACCGCTGTGGAACTACTACCGATCAGCTCAGCCTTCGCTGCGGCGGGCGCATGGCACCCACGACGGCATCGGCGACACCATGGCCGTCGCCCGGCGTCCCCAGCATGCACCACCAGTCAATCGCAGCACGCGTGTAGGAGCGGCTTCAGCCGCGACGAGCGGAGCCGGATGCCGCGACGGCTTCGATGGCCTTGTGGTCCGATGGCGACCGAAGCCCGAACAGCGACCCGGATCGCCAGGCAGCGGCTCGCATCGAACGCCGCGCGCGGTCAGGCCAGCGCGGCCTCGATCGCCGTGCGCAGGCGCGGGTCCTCGGCGGTCACGTCCGGGGCGAAACGGCCCAACACCTGGCCGTCGCGGCCGAGCAGGAACTTCTCGAAGTTCCACAGCACGCCCGGCGCCGGATTCGGTTCGATGCCGTAGCCGGCCAGCTTCTCGCGCATCGGGCCTTCGCCCTCGGTGTGCGGCTGCGCGTCGATCAGCGCGCGGTACAGCGGATGCGTCGCCTCGCCGGTGACCGCGATCTTGGCGAACATCGGGAACGTCACATCGTAGGTGAGCTGGCAGAACTGCTGGATCTCCGCCTCGCTGCCCGGCTCCTGGCCCTTGAAGTCGTTGGCCGGGAAACCGAGCACGTCCAGCCCCGCGGCCTGCTTTTCGCGGTACAGCGCCTCCAGCCCTTCGTACTGCTTGGTCAGGCCGCACTTGGAGGCGACGTTGACGACCAGCAGCACCTTGCCGCGATGCGCGGCCAGCGAAGCGGGCTGGCCGTCGATGGTGGTCAGCGGGATGTCGTAGATCGATTGGCTCACGGGCAACTCCTGCAACAGGACGGAGCGCAAGCATAGGCGCATGGCCGCGTAACGGCTATCGCGCGGCGCACTCAGTCGATGCAGATCTGCGATCCGCCCACGCCACCTTGCACGGTCTGCCGGCAGCCGTAGTTCTCGCTGATGTCGCGCTGGCAGACGCCCTGCGCGGCAGTGCCGGCGGGCACCGGCGCGACCGCCAGGCAATCGCCGTGGCACTGGCTTTTGTCGCTGCAGGCCTTGCCGGCATCGGCGAACGGGACCACGCACTTGAGCAGTCCGCGCCGGCCGAGCGGGCGCAGGCTGCCGCCTTGCGCCGTGCATGCCGCGGCGTCGGCCGCAGCCGCGCCACCCGCACCCGCCGGGGGTGCGGATGCGGTGGGGCTCGCCTGCGGACGTGGACCGCTATTGCAGGCTGCCAGCAGCAGGCAGGACACAGGGGCAAGCACCATCGCATCGACATCGCTATCTCCATTGGGTGGGTCATACCGCGCAGTATCGCTACGCGCCTGTCGCCAGGCGATGCATGGGCGTGCGCGATGCCGCTACTCCTGGTCCTCGCGCGTGAGATCGTCATGCCGGTCGGCATCGCGATGGGCAACTCGAAGTGCCGAGGGCTGCGCACGCGCCAGTCTCGAACCGGCGTCCGCGCAGCGAGGTGCACTGCGCGCAATGCCGTCTACTCCTGCTCGTCGCGCGCCGGATCCTCGTCCGCCTCGGCATCGGCGATGGGCAACTCGAGATCGAACAGCGGCGTGACCTGCGCCTCGGCCAGCGTCTCCACCCCGCGCAGGCGGCGCTCGATGGTGCGGGTCTTGCGGCTGGCGTCGCCCAGGCTCTTGCCGACGGTGCCGATCTGCTTCTCGGCCCGTTCCAGAATGCCGGCGAACTTGCCGAACTCGCTCTTGACCGCGGCCAGCACGCCCCACACTTCGCTGGAGCGCTTTTCGATGGCCAGCGTGCGGAAGCCCATCTGCAGGCTGTTGAGCAGCGCGGTGACGGTGGTGGGGCCGGCGATGACGATGCGGTGCTCGCGCTGCAGCAGGTCGGCCAGGCCGGGCCGGCGCAGCGTCTCGGCATACAGGCCTTCGGTGGGCAGGAACATCACCGCGAAATCGGTGGTGTGCGGCGGCGCGATGTACTTGTCGCTGATCGACCTGGCCTGCACCCGGATCGCGCGCTCCAGCTGCGCGCCCATCGCCAGCACCTGTTCCGCATCGCCCTGTTCCTGCGCGTCGAGCAGCCGCTCGTAGTCCTCGCGCGGGAACTTGGCATCGATCGGCAGCCACACCGGCGTGTCCTCGTGGCCGCGGCCGGGCAGGCGCACCGCGAAGTCGACCACCTCGTTGCGCTCCGGGCGCACCCGCACGCCGCGTGCGTACTGCTCCTGGGTCAGGGTCTGCTCGAGGATGTTCTCCAGCTGCACTTCGCCCCAGCCGCCACGGTTCTTGACGTTGCTCAGCACGCGCTTGAGATCGCCGACGCCGGTGGCCAGCTGCTGCATCTCGCCCAGCCCGCGCTGGACCTGTTCCAGCCGCTCGGAGACCAGCTTGAACGAGGCGTCCAGGCGCGTGTTGAGGGTGGTCTGCAGCTTCTCGTCGACGGTGCCGCGCATCTGCTCGAGCTTGGCCGCGTTGTCGGCCTGCAGTTCCTTCAAGCGCGCTTCCAGGGTGCTGCGCATCTCGCCCATGCGCTGCTCGTTGCGCTGGATCAGTTCGTTGAGCCGCTGTCCGAGCGCGTCGGCGAAGCGCTGCTGCGACTCGGCGCCTTCCAGGCGGCCCTTGCGCGCGTCTTCGACCAGGGTCTCGCGCAGCGCAGTGAGGTGCGCGTCGATGCGCGCGATCAGCTCGCTTTGCTGCTGGCCGAACTGCAGCATGCGCCCATCCTGCTGCTGGCCGAACGCGTCGAGCTGGCCGCGCATCTCGACCAGGCGCTGGTTGAGCAGCTCGGCCACGCGTTGCTGCGCCTCGCCGGCCTCGACCCGGCCGCGCCGCGCGTCCTCGGTCAACGCTTCGCGCAGCAGGTCAAGCCGCTGGTCGGTGCGGGTGGACAGGTCGGCGAGATGGCGGGCGAAGCCCTCGCTGCGCGCGTCCTGCTGGCGCGCCAGGCTCTCGAGCTGCTCGCGCAGTTCGCCGCGGCCGCTGCGCTGTTCCTCGCGCAGGACCTGCTCCAGCGCGGTGTGGTCGGTCCGGCGCAGCAGCACCGCCAGCAGCAGCACGATGACGGCGCACAACAGGCCGGCCAGGATCAGGAAATGGGGATCGGTTTGCATGCCGCCAGTGTAGCCGGCCGCGTCTCAGGCGCTGCGCCGCGCGGACCCGCAACTGCGCACGACGGCCGACACGCGGCACGGCCACCGCCGGCGCGGCCGTCTTGCGCCGTCACCTGCGCCAGTGCACGCTGCCTCGCTCGTCCCCGCTCCGGATCGCATGCTCACCCTCTACGGCAAGTCGTCCTCGATCAACGTGCGCAAGGTGCTGTGGCTGTGCGCGGAGCTGGACCTGGCGATCGAGCAGCTGCCCTACGGCGCCGGCTTCGCCGCGGTGGACACGCCGGCATTCCGCGCGTTGAACCCGAACGCGCTGGTGCCGGTGCTGCGCGACGGCGACTTCGTGCTGTGGGAATCCAACAGCATCTGCCGCTACCTGGCGGCACGCCAGCAGCGCGCGGACCTGCTGCCGACCGCGCCGCAGGCGCGGGCAACGGTCGAGCAGTGGATGGACTGGCAGGCCACCGAACTCAACAACGCGTGGCGCTACGCGTTCATGGCGCTGGTCCGAGAGAGCCCCGCGCATCGCGATCCGCAGGCGCTGGCGCAGGGCGTGGCCGGCTGGCATCGGCACATGGGCATTCTCGACGCGCAGCTGCAGCGCACCGGCGCCTATGCGGCGGGCGCGGACTTCACCCTGGCCGACATCGTGCTCGGCCTGTCCACCCAGCGCTGGATGGCCACACCGATGGCGCGGCCGCCGCTGCCGGCGGTGGCGGCGTACTACGAACGCCTGTCGGAGCGCCCGGGTTTTCTGGCGCACGGACGCAACGGCATGCCCTAGCCGCGCTTCGTGCAGCGGGTGCCACGGCGGCCTCAGCCTCGTTCGCCGGGCATAGCATTGCTGCACCGCATTCGGCGACACTCGCGGGCTTGTCCCGTCGTTCCCCGAGGCCCGCATGTCGTTCCTGTTCCGGCGCAAGTCGCTCGATCTGGTCACCGTCCACGAAGCCGGGCGCCGGCTGGTGCCCACGCTGAGCTGGCCACACCTGGTGGCGCTGGGCATCGGCGCGATCGTCGGCACCGGCATCTACACCCTGATCGGAGTCGGCGCGCACCTGGCCGGGCCGGCGGTACTGCTGTCGTTCGCGGTGGCCGGGGCGATCTGCGCCTGCGCCGCGCTGGCCTACGCGGAGATGGCGACGATGATGCCGGCCGCCGGCAGCGCCTACACCTACAGCTACATCGCGCTCGGCGAGAGCATCGCCTGGGTGGTCGGCTGGAGCCTGATCCTGGAGTACTCGCTGGTGGTCAGCACGGTGGCGGTGGGCTGGTCGGGCTATGCGGTCGGCTTCCTCAAGGGCGTGGGCGTGGACCTGCCGCTGTGGCTGACCGCCGGGCCGCACGCCGGCGGCGTGGTCAACCTGCCGGCGGTGCTGATCACCTTCGTGGTCGCCGGCATGCTGATGCTCGGCACCCAGGCCAGCGCGACGGTCAATGCGGTGCTGGTGGCGGTGAAGATCGTGGCCCTGACCGTGTTCGTGGCGATCGCGCTGCCGCATTTCGACAGCGCGCGGATGGAACCGTTCATGCCGTTCGGCTTCGCCAAATCGATGGGCGCCGACGGCGTCGAGCGCGGGGTGATGGCCGCCGCGGCGATCATCTTCTTCGCCTTCTACGGCTTCGACGCGATCTCCACCGCGGCCGAGGAAACCAAGAAGCCCGAGCGCGACCTGGCGATCGGCATCCTCGGCTCGATGGTCGGCTGCACCCTGATCTACGTGCTGGTGGCGCTGGCTGCGGTCGGCGCGATGAGCTACACCGTGTTCGGCCAGAGCGCCGAGCCGCTGGCGCTGATCCTGCGCGAGCTCGGCCAGGGCGAGGCGGCGACGCTGATCGCCGCGGCCGCGGTGATCGCATTACCGACGGTGCTGCTGGCGTTCCTGTACGGGCAGAGCCGGATCTTCTTCGTGATGTCGCGCGACGGCCTGCTGCCGCGCGGCCTGTCCAAGGTCAGCGCACGCACCGGCACGCCGGTGGCGACCACGCTGTTCACCGCGCTGCTGGTGGCGGCGCTGGCCGGCGTGGCACGGCTGGACGAAATCGCCGCGCTGGCCAACGCCGGCACCCTGGCCGCGTTCATCGCGGTAGCCGCGTGCCTGCTGGTGCTGCGCGTGCGCGAGCCCGACCGCGAGCGCAAGTTCCGCACGCCGCTGGCGTGGGTGGTCGCGCCGCTGGCGATCGGCGGTTGCATGTACCTGTTCTGGAGCCTGCCGCACAAAACCCAGGGATGGTTCGCGCTGTGGAACGGCATCGGCGTGGTCGCCTACCTGCTGTACGGGCAGCGCCACAGCCTGCTGCGCCGTGAACGGCAGCAGCCCTGACAGCGTCCTTGCAGCGCGCCACATCGGCAGCGCCTTAGCCCAGCAGATGGCGCTGGCCGACCTGCTCGGCAGAAGGGAACAGCCGCTAGCCCCTCTCCCCCCGGGAGAGGGGTTGGGGTGAGGGTACGGCGCGAAAGCGACTCGCGGAGTTTAGGTGCACGAGGCTTCGCCCGTACCCTCATCCGCCCCAAGGGGCACCTTCTCCCGATGGGAGAAGGAACAGCCTTAGCCCCTCTCCCACCGGGAGAGGGGTTGGGGTGAGGGTACGGCGCGAAGCGACTCGCGGTGTTTGGGAGCGCGAGGCTGCGCCCGTACCCTCATCCGCCCCTACGGGGCACCTTCTCCCGATGGGAGAAGGAACAGCCTTAGCCCCTCTGCCACCGGGAGAGGGATTGGGGTGAGGGTACGGCGCGAAGCGTCTCGTGGAGTTTGGGTGCGCGAGGCTTCGCCCGTACCCTCATCCGCCCCAAGGGGCACCTTCTCCCGATGGGAGAAGGAACAGCCGAGTACATCAGCACACACTCAACGCACCGGCACTACCGCCCGCCGGAACTCGCTGAAATAGAACAGCAGCGCGGCCGTGCCGAAGCCGGCGCCGAGCACCGACAGTCCCGGCCAGCCCGCATAGGCGAACACCGCCGCGGCCAGCAACGAACCGGCGGCGCCGCACACGAACACCGAGGTCATGAACAGGCCGTTGAGGCGGCCGCGCTGCTCCGGTGCCAGCATGTAGATGCTGCGCAGGCTCAGCACCTGGCACACCTGCACCGCCGCATCCAGGACCAGCGCGGCGACCACCAGCCACAGCAGCGCATGCGCGTGCGCGGCCCAGGCGCCGATGCCGAACGACAGCACCGCGGCAGCCAGCGCCCAGCCGGTGGCCGGGCGGGTCCAGCCGCGGTCGGCCATGCGTCCGGCCAGCGGCGCGACCAGGGCGCCGGCGGCGCCGGCCAGCGCGAACAGCGCGATGTGCCGCTGGTCCATGCCGAAGGACTGCGCCAGCAACAGCGGCGAGCCGGTCCAGAACACGTTGAACGCGGCGAACATCATGCCCTGGTAGAACGCGCGCCGGCGCAGCAGCGGGGTGTCGGCATACAGGCGCGGCAGCGAAGCCAGCACCGCGGCGTAGGACGCGCGCTGCGCGGGCCGGCGCTGCGGCAGGCGCCAGCGCAGCACCGCCATCAGCAGCAGCATCATGCCGGCGGACAGGAAGAACACTGCGCGCCAGCCCAGGGTGGCGGCGACGAAGCTGGAGAACGGCCGCGCCAGCATGATCCCGGCCAGCAGCCCGCCCATCACCGTGCCGACCACGCGGCCGCGGCTGGCCTCCGGCGCCAGGTGCGAGGCGAACGGCACCAGGATCTGGGTGGCCACCGCGCAGACGCCGACCACGAACGAGCCGATCAGGAAGCCGGCCGCCGACTGCGACAGGCCGATGCCGAGCAGGCCCAGCACCACCCCGCCCAGCAGCAGAATCGCCAGGCGCCGGTTCTCGGCCACATCGGCCAAGGGCACCAACAGCAGCAGACCGGCGCCGTAGCCGAGCTGGGTCAGCGCCACGATCAGCCCGGCCAGGCCCGCGTGCAGGCGCAGTTCCGGCGCGATGATGCCGATCAGCGGCTGCGAGAAATAGATGTTCGCCACCGCCAGGCCGCAGGCGGTGGCGAACAGCGCGATCAGACCGGAGGACAGGCCGGCGGGTGCCGCATCGGCCTGGGGAGCGTGTGGGGACATGGGGGAGCCTGGCAGCGAAGGCGCCACGGTAGGCGCCGAGGCCGGTGGACTCAAGCCGACCCGCCACGACACAGCGTTGCGTCGTGGCCGGGGCGTGTGCTCAGCCACCGCGCGGGCAGCGGCGGCATGCCCTGGGCGCGCCGCGCGGGCTCAGCCGGCGCGGCGCGGCCGGCGGGTTACCACCAGCGCATGCCTTCGAAGGGGTTCCAGCTGGTGCTGCCCTTCCTCACTTCCAGGTAGTAGGCGTAGTTGGCGATCATGCCGACCAGCACCGAATACGCCACGCCCAGGCCGTTGACGAACATCTTCGGCAGGAACAACGACAGCACGCCGATCAGCAGCGAGATGCCGATCAGCACGATCGCCTTGCGCCACAGGCCGAGGATGAAGAAGTAGATCCAGCCGAAGAAGAACGCGAAGAAGTTCATGTTGATCTTCAGGCGGTCGCCGAACGACGGCAGCGCCTTGAACGCCGGCTTGAAACCGGGCGAAGCCGGCCCGCCGTGGCGGTCGAAGAAGTCGAAGCGGAACTGCCACTTCGGGCTGAGCGGCGCGCGTTCGGGAAGATTCTGGGTACTCATGGAGAGGCAATTCCTTTTTTGTAAACGTTTACATTGTAGCTGAATAGGCTTGCCGCGCACCATGCGTGGTCGGGTTGGCACCAAACTGGTGCGCATGGCACGTCGATGCTGCGGGTTGCTTAGAGATCGGGCTCCTCGGGTCGCTTTCGCGCCGTACCCTTACCCCAACCCCTCTCCCGGTGGGAGAGGGGCTAGCGCGAGCCCAGGCCGCGCCCGATCCGGATCGCCTCGGCCACGTTCCTAGCCGCCAGGCGCAGGTTCGCCGCGGCCTCGGCCAGCGCCTGCTCCAGCGTGCAGGCGCGCTGCACCGCGCCGAACATCGCGTCGATGCCATGCGCATGCACGCGCTCGGCGCCGGCCCCCAGCCCGCCGGCGATCGCGACCACCGGCTTGCCGTGGCGCCTGGCGATGCGGGCCACGCCGAGCGGCGCCTTGCCATGGACGCTCTGGCTGTCGAGGCGGCCCTCGCCGGTGATCACCAGGTCGGCATCGGCCACCAGCGCGTCCAGGCCCAGCGCCTCGGCGACGATGTCCGCGCCCGGCCGCAGCTGCGCGCCCAGAAACGCGACCAGCGCTGCCCCCAGGCCGCCGCCGGCCCCGCCGCCCGGCACCCCTGCGACCGCGATCCCCAGGTCGGCTTCGATCAGCGCGGCGTAGTGCTGCAGGTTGGCGTCGAGTTGGGCGACCAGCGCCGGCGTGGCGCCCTTCTGCGGCCCGAACACCGCCGAGGCGCCGGCCGGCCCGGTCAGCGGAGTGTCGACATCGCAGGCGACCTCGATCGCGCACTGTCGCAAGCGCGGATCCAGGCCGTTGGCATCGATGCGCGCCAGCCGCGCCAGCGCACCGCCGCCCACGCCGGGATCCAGCGCATGGCCCTGCGCGTCGAGCAGGCGCACGCCCAGCGCCTGCGCCATGCCGGCGCCGCCGTCGTTGCTGGCGCTGCCGCCGACACCGACGATGAGCGTGCGTGCGCCGGCCTCCAGCGCCGCCAGGATCAGCTCGCCGACGCCGTAGCTGGTGGCGGCCACCGGGTCGCGCCGCGCCGGCGGCAGCAGCGCCAGCCCGCTCGCCGCGGCCATTTCGACGATGGCGGTGCGGCCGTCGCCGGTGATGCCGAAGAAGGCCTCGACCGGCACGCCCAGCGGCCCGGTCACCGTGCGGCCGACGATGCGCCCGCCGGTGGCCGCGACCAGCGCCGCGACCGTGCCCTCGCCGCCGTCGGCAACCGGGACCTTGACGTAGGTCCACGCCGGAAAGACCTCGCGAAACCCCGCCTCGATCTGCCTGGCCACCTCCAGCGCGGACAGGCTTTCCTTGAACGAATCGGGGGCGATGACGATCTTCATGGTCGCTCCGATGCTAGCCGATGCGACGGCGCCGGTTCGGCGCATGCGCCAATGCGCACGCCGACGACGCGACTGCGCCGGCCTCAGGCCATCGGCGGGCGCGACCCGCGTGCCGGCCGCGCCGGCGCAGACCTCAGGACGCTCCGGCCTGCTTCTGCGCCGCCGCCCAGTCCTGCGCCTGCTGCATCACCCGCAGCACGTTGCCGCCCCAGATGGCGGCGATCTGCTGCTCGCTATAGCCCTTGCGCAGCAACCAGGCAGTGATCTTGGGCAGGTCGGACACGTCCTCCATGCCGACCACGCCGCCACCGCCGTCCCAGTCCATGCCGATGCCCACGTGCTCGGGACCGATCAACGTCAACACATGCTCCAGGTGCGCGAAGAAGTCGTCCAGCGTCGCCTGCCGCACCGGATATTTGGCGTCCAGCGCCTTCATGGCTTCGCCGAGCTTGAGTCCGTCGGCCAGTTGCAGATGCTCCCAGCCGCCGTATCGGGCGAGCAGCGCCTGCTCGGCCGCCTTGCGCTCGGGACTGGCGCCGTTGTCGATCAGGTAGCCGCCATAGGAATTCATCTGGATCACCCCGCCATGCGCGGCCAGCACCTTCAGCCGCGCATCGTCGATGTTGCGCGGATGCGCGTGCACCGCGCGCGCGCCGCTGTGCGAGAGCAGGATCGGCACCGGCGACAGCGCGATCAGCTGGTCGAACACCGCATCGGAGGCATGCGACTGGTCGATGACGATGCCGAGCTTCTGCGCCTGTTGCACCAGCTCCCGCCCGGCGGGACTCAGGCCCTGCCATTCCGGCCCCTTCGGATCGGTGGCCGAATCGGCGAACTCGTTGTTGAGGAAATGCGCCGTGCTCATCAGCCGCAGGCCTTGCGCGTAGTAGAAGCGCAGCAGCGTGGGATCGGCGACCAGCGGGCTGGCGTTCTCCATGCTCAGGTAGACCACGCGCTTGCCGGCGGCCTTGATCCGCGCCGCGTCGGCCGGCGTGGTGGCCATGCCGAACTGCTTGGGATAGGCCGCGAGCAGCGCGTGGATCGCCATCAAGCGCTGCAGCCCGGCGTCGCGATCGTCCAGGTGCGCCTGCGCGCTGCGGTCGCCCTGGCCGGTGTAGATCGCCCAGAAGCCGCCGTCCAGCGCGCCAGCCACCATGCGCGGATAGTCCACCTGCGCCAGGCGATTGCCAGCATGCGCGGCCATCATGTCGAAGTCGCCGCGCTCGAAATTGGCCGGCGTATCCAGATGCGAATCCAGCGTCAGCAGGCGCTGTTGCAGCGCGGTGGCGCGCGCCAGCTCCGCTTTGGTGAACTCGACGGCATGCGCCGGCAACGCCGCGGCCAGCGCCAGCGACAGGGAGAGAGCAAGGGCGTGCAGGTTCATGCGCAGAAAGTCTCAGAGAGAGCGGCGGTTCGATGATAGCCATGCCGCGCCTGCCGCGACCCGCCCCGGCGGGTAGGTGCGCGCATCGGGGTGGTAACGCCTGCCGTCCGGTTCGCTAGGTTCGGGCTGTTGCGCGTGGTGTAAATCAGCCAGACGCATGCGGTGTGCGGGCTTCGCAACAGCACGCACACCCGCCGCCAGCATCGCCCCGTCCAGCGTGAGTGCACCGCCTAAGACCAGGCAACGCTTACGGCGCTACCGGTCGATCCCGTGCGTGCGTGACGCAAGCGGCGCGACCTGCGCGCCGGCATGCACACCACTGCGCGTCATGCCAATGCCGACGCCGCGACAGGGGTCCGCCCTGCCCATACCTCCGGCCCGGCCTGGCAGTAGCGCGCGATGAAATCCTGCTGCGACGGCATCTGCGCCACCGCGCGGTCGATCGGCTGGCGGATCGTGTCGAGGAACTGCTGCAGTTGCTGGTCCGGCAGCGCGCGCGCCAGCAGGTGGTGCTGCGCCGGCACGATGCCCTGGCCGAGCAGCACGTGGATCCACGAATCCACCCGGAACAGTTCGTCGGCGCCCTGCCAGGCATGCGCGCGCTCGCGCCAGGCGCGCAGCCGCTGCTGCAGCGAGTCGGGCAACGCCATCTCGCGGCAGGCCTGCCACATCGGTTCATCGCGCTGGTTGGCGTGGTAGTGCAGGATGATGAAATCGCGCACATGCTCCATCTCGGCGCGGCTGACCTCGTTGTAGATGTCCACCATCGACGGCGCGATGCCGTCGGTGGGAAACAGCGTGAGCAGCCGCATCACTGCGGCGATGGTCAGGTGGATGCTGGTGGATTCCAGCGGTTCGATGAAGCCGCTGGCCAGGCCCAACGACACCACGTTCTTGTTCCAGGCCTTGAGCCGGCGGCCGGTGCGGAACGGCACCAGCCACGGCTCCTTGATCGGCGGCGCGGCGGCGTCGTGCAGCAGCTTGGCGCGCGCCTCGTCGTCGGACAGGTGCGCGCTGGAAAACACCAGTCCGCAACCGACGCGGTGCTGCAGCGGGATATGCCAGCGCCAGCCGGCGGCATGGGCGATGGCGCGGGTGTACGGCACCGGCGCCGTCACCGCCTCGGTCTGCACCGCCACCGCGCGATCGCACGGCAGCCACTGCTTCCAGTCTTCGTAGCCGGTGTGCAGGGTCTGCTCGATCAACAGGCCGCGGAAACCGGTGCAGTCGATGAACAGGTCGCCTTCGATCAGCGTGCCGTCTTCCAGCAGCAGCGCCTCGACGAAGCCGCTCTCGGCGTGCTGCCGCACCTGCTGGATCTTGCCTTCCACGCGCTTGAGGCCATGGCGTTCGGCGCGGCCGCGCAGCAGGCGCGCGTACAGCCCGGCATCCAGGTGGTAGGCGTAGTTGACCGGCGGCGACTGCTGCAGCGCGAAGCGGTCCACGCGCGAGGCCACCGTTTCCAGGCAGTAGTCGCCCAGCTCGGAGATCATGCCGCGCCGTTGCGCCTCCAGCCAGAAATGGTGGAACGCGCAGACCAGGGTGCTTTGCCCGGTGATGCCGAACGGGTGGATGTAGCGCTCGCCGTGCCGGCGCCAGTTCTCGAAGGAAATGGAGAGCTTGAAGGTGCCGGCCACGGCGCGCAGGAAGTCCTGCTCGTCGATCTGCAGGAAGCGATGGAAGCTGCGGATCGGCGGCACCGTGGATTCGCCGACGCCGACCGTGCCGATCTGCTCGGATTCGATCAGGGTGATGTCCAGCAGGTCGCGGAACTGGTGCGCCAGCGCGCAACCGGCGATCCAGCCCGCCGTGCCGCCGCCGGCGATCACCACCTTGCGTATCTGGGCCATTGCGTCGTCTCTCCTGCGGTGATGGATGGGGGACGCACGCGGCAGCGCGCGGCCTTGGGATGGGTCCGTGGTCAGCGGTTGAGCTTGGCCAGCAGCATCGCGCGCAGCTGCCGCGCCTGCGTGTCGTCGATCGGTCCGAGCAGCTGCCGCGCCGGCGCCGGCAGGTGCGCGCCGGCGCGCTCGGCCGGGCCGAACACGTAGTAGTCGAAGATCTCCCGCCACGCCGCCTTCTCCGCCGCGGGCCGGTCGCGGATCGCCCACAGCGCGTGATACAGCGCCTGCATCGGCGCCGGCAGATGGGCCGGCGCGCTGCTCCACCAGTAGTTGACCAGCACGTTGAACGGCTCCAGCCCTTCCACGTGATGCCACCACAGGCTGGGCAGGAACAGCGCGTCGCCGGGCTCCAGCACCGCGCTGCGGCCATGCGCCAGCGCCTCGCCGAAGCGCGGATAGCGGGCGAGGTCCGGCGCGGCGAAATCCACCACGCTGATCGCCTGTCCGCCCGGGGTCGGCTCCAGCGGGCCGGGATACAGATTGCCGATCTGCTCCGGCGGGAACACGGTGAAACGGCGCCGGCCGACCGCGCAGCAGGCCAGGTTGTTCGGCGCATCGTAGTGGCAGGACGCGGTGATGCGGTTGCCGATCCAGATGCTCGGCCGCACCTGCATGCCATGCGCGGCGAAATCCACATCGTTGCCGTCGCGCAATCCCGGCAGGCTGTCGTCCACCGGCAGCGAGGCCAGGTAGTAGGCCGGCGGCCGCGGATCGTCCAGGTGCGTGGCGATCGCCTCCAGCAGGCCGTGCAGATCGCTGCGCCGCACTTCGAAGTTCAATGCGGTGAAGTCGTCGTTGTAGAACGGCCGACCGGCGATCTCCGGCGCGCCGTAGGAATATTGCAGCGGGCGGCCGTTGCTGTGCCCGCGCAACAGGTCCATCGCCTCGCGCGTGCCGCGCAAGCCGGCCTGCACCAGCGCCCAGTCGCGCACGACGCCACGCAGCACCACCGGCTCGCCGGCGGCGAGCAGGTCGGCCAGCGGCAATGCCCCGGCCCGGCAATCGTGGCGCTCGGCAATCGCCGCCAACGCGTCCACGCCGCTCAGGCGGCCTGCCCGGAGGCGACCGCGTCCGCGCCCACATGCTGCAGGCGGCGCTGCTTCTCGGCCATCAGCCGGCGCATGTTGTGCAGCGAGGCCAGCAGCAGATAGGCGCCTTCCAGGTAGCCGGCGCGATGCAACCCATGCAGCGACGGCGCATCGAGCGCCGCCAGCCGTTCGCGGTCGATGCCGTACAGCCCGGCCAGGTGCACGTTGTGCGCCTGCCCGAGCTGCACGTCGATGCGCAGCGGCTGGATCAGGCCCAGCGCATCGAAGGCGGCGAACATGGCCTCGCCGCCCTCCACGCCGTCGCGGATGCCGCGCAGCACGGTGATGATGTGCTCCAGGTACGGGCTGTGCCCGCCCTGCGGCAGGAACACCCGCTCGCCTTCGCTGAAGCTGACCCGCGGATGGTCCAGATCGACGTGGATCACCGGTTCGCGGCGCAGCGCGCCGTCCTCGAGCTGTTCCTGGAATCCGATCAGGAACGGGCCCTTGGCGACGATGCCGGGCAGGTAGGCCGCATTCCAGTGCGCGCCCTGCAGGAACAGGTTCTCCTGCTGCTCGAAGCCCAGCAGCGCCACCGACTCGAAGCGTCCGCCCGGGTCCTTGCGCAACAGGATCGGATACTCGCGCTGCAACTCGGCGTATTCGGTCGGGAACGCCTGCACCACGCCGGTGGCGTCGCCGAACTCCGGGCCGAAACGCAGGATCACGCGCAGGTCCTGGTGGGCCACGTTGTTGAGCAATTCGTATCGGGCCATCTGGACTCCAGCGGATCGGTGGCGGAACTGGGTGGGGCGCCACGCGACCATTGCAGCAAAGCGCCGCGGCCGCAAGACGCACTGCGGCGCGGTTACCGTTGCCGCACGCGGCCGCCGCCGCGTGCGTGCTGCCGGACTCAGAAGTTGTAGCGCACGCCCAAGGTATAGCGCGGGCTTTGGTCCAGCACCTTGATCACCTGCTTCTTCGAACGCCCGTGCCAGCGCACGTCCTCGCTGGTGATGTTGATCGCCTCGAAACCGATCGACAGGTTGTCGGTGATCGCATAACTCACGCTCAGGTCCAGCTGCTGGTACGGCTCGACGTAGTACGGGTTGCGGTTGGACCCGTCCTGGTTGGCCGCGATCAGGTATTCGTCGCGCCAGTTCCAGGCCAGGCGCGCGCTCCAGCCGTACTTCTCGTACATCAGCATGGCGTTGGCGGTGTCGCTGAGGCCGAGCAGCGCGAACTGGTCGCGGTCCAGCACGGTGTTGTCGAAGCCGACGTCGCCCTTGACGATGGTGTAGTTGGCGTAGATGCCGAACCCGGTGTCGCCGAAGAAGTACTGCCCGCCCAGTTCCCAGCCGTGGATCTTGGCCTTGTTCTGGTTGACCGGGCGCGACACGTCGAACTCGTACAGCGGATCGTCCGCCTCGCCGACCAGGTCGTAGGCGTTCTCCAGCGCCAGGCTCTGCGCCGAACTGCCGTTGTACGCGCCCAGTCCGCCGGTGGCCGCGGCATTGCGCAGCAGCGCCATCGCGGAGAACAGCGAGGTGTCGTTGGCCGAACAGGCCGCCGCCACGTCGTTGCCGGCGGCGCCGACCTGCGCGGCGCAGGCGCCGCTCTGCAGGAACGCCAGCGCCGCCTGCGCGTCCGGCCCGGAGGTGGGATCGCGCAGGCCGTAGAGGTTTTCGCGGGTGACGCTGGTGCCGATGAAGTTGGATACGCGCTTGTCCCAGAACGTCAGCGACACGTAGCTGGCGTCGGCGAAGTACCACTCCAGCGCCAGGTCCAGGTTGTTCGATTCCAGCGGGTCCAGGGCGGGATTCTGGGCGCTGCCGGACGCGCGCGTGGAGGGATTGATCAGGATCGAGCCGCTCGGCGTGCCCGGCGTCGGCCCGGCAAGCAGGTTGCTGTACGGGGCGCGCGCGATGCTCTGCCCGAACGAGGCGCGGGCCTTCAGTTCGTCGGTGAGGTTGATGCTGAAATCCAGGTTCGGCAGCACGTAGCTGTAGCTGTGCTTCTCGCTGAACGGCTGTACTTCGTCGGAACGCAGCAACTGGAAGTCGTTGTTGGCCTGCCACTCCAGCGCGGTCGGGGTCGCGACCTGCGAGGTGGAGACCACGTCGGTCTTCTCGTAGCGCACGCCGATGCGGGTGTTGGTGGTCATGCTGCCGAGCGTGCCGTCGAATTCCAGCTGCATGTACGCGGCGCGGGTCTTTTCCTCGACCTGGTTGTCGGCGCTGAACAGCGGGTTGTAGCGCGTGGTCGCGCCGTAGGTGTCGCCGGCCCACTGCGCCAACTGGTCGGCGTTGCCGCGCCAGGCATGCGGTGCCGCGCCGGATGCATTGAAGTCCTTGAACATGCCGGTGATCCCGACCGGCTGCAGCAGTGCCAACATGCCCGGCTCGTTGCCTGCATTGGCCACACCCCAGTCGCCCAGCGCCGAATAGGTGTCGCTGGTCCGCCGGTTCATGGTGGTCTTGGCGCTGTCCACGCCGAACTGGAAGCGGCCGTTGTCGAAGTCGAACTGGCCGTCGACGCGCCCTTCCTTCACCTCCGTCACCTGGCTCTGGTAATAGATGCGCAGCACCTGCGAGCCGAGTTCGGCCGGGCTGAAGTCCTGGTTGACCAGGCCGTTGGTCCCGGCGATGGAATCGGCCGCGGTCGGATACCAGGTGCGCGCGCCGATCGGCAGGCTGTTGTTGAAGAACAGCTCCTGCGCCCACTGGCCGCCGCATTGGGTGCCGCCGGTGCAGTTGTTGGTGCCGGCGAAGCTGAAGTAGGTGGCGCTGCCGCCGGTGACCGGGTCGTTGGGCAGGCTCTCGGTCTTGGAGTTGTGCGCATCGAAGGTCAGGCGCAGGCGGTCGGTGGCCTGCCAGTCGGCGTTGAAGCCGAGCGAGCCGAGCTTGTACTTCTGCATGTTGCGCTGCTGCTCCATGCCGAAGTCCTTGGCGCCGTTGGGCACGTCGCGCAGGTACACCGGCGTGGCCACCGCCTGTCCGGTGTCGAACACCAGGTCGGTGAAGCTGTTGGCGCGCTGCAGCCAGATGCCCTGCTCGCCGCGGTCCTCGCGGATCTCGTTGCTCGAGTAGGTGTAGTCCAGGGTCAGGGTCAGCGCGTCGGTCGGCGCGAACTGCACCACCGCCTGGCCGTTGAGCCGCTCGCGTTCGAAATCGGCGAAGGCGTAGCGCAGGTCGTTGGGCATGCCGTACAGCTGGCCGATCGCCGGCGCGTTCTGCACGTTGGCGTCCGGACGCAGCGCCGGATCGGTGCCGGTCCAGCGCTGGATGTTCCAGGCGTTCTCGGTCGCCTGCACCGAACCGCCGCGGCGCTTCTGGTAGCTGCCGCTCAGGCCGATGCCCCAGGTCTTGTCCGGGTTGGTGTAGCTGAAGATGCCGGACACTTCCGGCGTGACCTTGTTGTCGAACGGTTGCGAGTCGTCGTACGCGGCCTTGACGCCGGCGCTGGCGACCACGCCTTTGTGGTTGAACGGACGGTCGGTGAGGATGTTGATGGTGGCGCCGATGCCGCCGCTGGGCGCGTTGGCGCGGCTGGTCTTGTACACCTCCAGGCCGGTGATCGCCTCGGACGCCAGCTGCGCGAAGTTGAATGCGCGGGTGCCGCCGTCCACGCCGCCGATCGGCACGGCACCCGGCGCGCCGAACGCGTCGGCGCCCGGGATCACCCGGCCGTTGAGGGTGACCGCATTGAACTGCGGGCCGAAGCCGCGCGCGGTGACCTGCGCGCCTTCGCCGTCGCGGCGCTCGATCGAGATGCCGGTGATGCGCTGCAGCGACTCGGCCAGGTTGGTGTCGGGAAACTTGCCGATGTCCTCGGCGCTGATCGCATCGACCACGCCGGCGTTGTCGCGCTTGATCCCCATCGACTGGTTGAGGCTGTTGCGGATGCCGGTGACGCTGACCGTGTCCAGGGTGGTGGCGTCGGCCGAGGATTGCTGGCTGGTCTGGGCCTGCGCCTGGGTCTGCGGCGCCTGCTGGGCGAACGCCGGATTGATCACCAGCACACCGCCGACGAAGGTGAACATGGCCTTGGAGCGGAACTTCTTCAACTGCTGACGCATCAGAATGTCCTCGGTGCTGGAGTCGGACGGACATCGCCGTCCGCGGCGTACGACGCGGCGAATGCCGACGTCGAAGCGGTCCCTGGTACGTGACACGCATCGCTGCATGCCTGCATGTGATCCCCTTCGTCTCGAGCGATGGATGGATCGCGCCTTCCCCCGAAGGGCGCCGGGCGCCATCGCATGCCCGTTTCCACACCGGACGCCGACCAAGCCGTCCGCTACAGCGAATGCCGATACTCAAACCAGAAGCGAAATCATGCGGCGCTGCCGCCGCGGCAAACGAGAGGCGACGACCGCAGATCCCGGCGCAGGGCCGAGAGTGATAGCGCTATCACCCGACCGCGCAAACCTAATCCCGTGTGGCAACGTTTGTCACCGTGCGCCGCAACAAAGCTAAGTTGTGCGTACATCGGCTGGGATGCAGACCACGATGTAAGCGTTATCAGTGACGAACGCTGCGCAAATGGCGTGGCGTACGGCGGCGCATGGCGCGACGCATCGCATGCATACAGCGCACCAATCACCTGCGGTTCGCCGACGCTGCGCGGTAGCGGCCACCGCAGCTACCGGAGCGTCATGCAGCGTCGTCGGCCGCCGCGGCATCAGGCACGCGATGGCGTGTCTACGTCGACGTGTCTACGTCGACGTGTCTACGTCGGCGTGGGTAGCGGGTGCGGAGCGGGAGCCTTGGTCTGCAACCACTGGCAGGGAGTGCCGGTGCATCCAGCATGCCGAAGCGGTTCTGCCGAAGTGCTCGAACTCGACCAGGGTGGCGCGTACTGGCGTGCGACAGCGCGCGCCTCAGCCCGGCGGTGGCGGCCGATCCTCGAGCGTCTCGGCATCCGGCGAGAAGCGCGGATCACCGGTGGCAAAGGTCAGCGCCCGTGCGCCGACCAGGTCTTCCCAGCGGCGATGTCGACGAAGCGATCGTCGCCGCCGATCGGCGACAGCCGCTCGTCGATCGAGCCCGGAGACTGAGCCCAGGTCAGTTCAGCACGCGGCAGAACACCGCTTTCAGATAGCGCGATTCCTGCACGTGGGCCATGAACGGGTGGTCGGCGCCGGCGCCGGCCACCTTCAGGATCTGGATGCTGCGGCCGGAGAAATACGCGGCGCGGCGCAGCATGTCCAGGAACTCGTGCTCGGCGACCAGGCCGGTGCAGGAGAACGTGGCGAACAGGCCGCCTGGCGCGACCACGCCCAAGGCCAACTTGTTCATGTCCAGGTACTTCTTCAGCGCCGGGATCACCTGGTCGCGGTCGCGGGTCATCTTGGCCGGGTCCAGGATCACCACGTCGTAGCGGTCGCCGCGGGCCGCGGCATCGCGCAGGTACGGGAAGATGTCGGCCTGCACGAACTTGAGCCGCACGTCGTTGAGCTTGGCGTTGCCCTTGGCGATCTCGATCACTTCCTCGTCGATGTCCACGCCGACCACCTCCTCGGCGCCGCGCACCTTGGCGTAGACGGCGAAGCCGCCGGTGTTGCAGCACAGGTCGAGCACGCGCTTGCCTTCCACCTGCTGGCTCAGCCACTGCCGGTTCTCGCGCTGGTCGGCGAAGAAGCCGGTCTTGTGCGCGCCGGCCGGATCGGCGCGGAAACGCACGCCGTACTCGCTGATGATCGCCGGCTCCGGGCGTTCGCCGCTGCTGGACACCGGGCGGTAGTCGAAGCTCTCCTGCTTCTGCACGTGCTCCTCGGCGAAGCTGTAGAAGCGCGCGCCGGGGAACTGGGTGCGCAGCGCGGCGTAGATCCACTCGCGGTAGCGGAACATGCCGGCGCTGAAGAACTCCACCACCAGCAGATCGCCATAGCGGTCCACCACCAGCCCGGACAGGCCGTCGCCCTCGGCATGCACCACGCGCCAGGCGTCGGACACCGCGTCCAGCTTGAGCACGTCACGGCGCAGCGACACCGCCTCGGCGATCTTGCGCGCGAACCAGGCTTCGTCGACCGCGATCTCGGGATCGGTCTCGAGGATGCGCACGGCAATGCGCGAATGGCCATTGTAGAAACCGCGGCCGATCCACTCCCCGTCCACCCCGACCACGTCGACGAGGCTGCCCGGCTTGGGCTTGGCGGCAGGTTTTTCGACCAGTTTCTGGAAGATCCACGGATGGCTGGAGCGCCAGGCGTTCTTGAGGCGGACTACGGGCAGGGGAGTATTCATGAACGCCATTGTATCCGCCCCGATTGACGCCACCGCCGCCAGCCGCAAGAATGGGCGCAGAAGGGGAGTAGCTCCCGACGTTGTCGCCGTCAATTCGAGCCAGCAGGCTCCGGTGCAACGGCAGCCAGAGCATCGGCTGCGAGCGAGACCTTCGCCGCAGTGGCGAAGGCATTCCCTGGAACGAACCCCATCGTTTCCGTCCAGGACGCCTCGCCGCCGCGGCCCGAGGTTCAACCTTCACTGACGGGAATTCCCATGCAAACGATAGGCAACGTGTGGTTGTGGAGCGGTTTCGCGATCGTGGTGATCGCGGCGCTGCTGGCGGATCTGGTGCTGATGCGCCACGGCGGTCCGCACAAGGTCACCTTCAAGGAAGCGCTGTGGTGGAGCATCGGCTGGATCGCCCTGGCGCTGGCGTTCAACGCCGGGCTGTGGTGGTACCTGCGCGAGACCATCGACGTGGCCACCGGCAACCAGTACGGGCTGGAGTTCCTGACCGGCTACCTGGTGGAGAAGTCGCTGGCGGTCGACAACATCTTCGTGTTCCTGATGATCATGAGCTACTTCGCGGTGCCGGAGGAGCAGCGCCAGCGCGTGCTGGTGATCGGCGTGCTCGGCGCGATCGTGCTGCGCGCGGTGATGATCTTCGCCGGCTCGGTGCTGCTGACCAAGTTCCACTGGCTGCTGTACGTGTTCGGCGCGTTCCTGCTGCTGACCGGCATCAAGATGTGGTTCTCGGCGGGCAAGGAGCCTGACCTGGAAGCCAATCCGGTGCTGCGCTTCATGCGCAAGCACCTGCGCCTGACCCCGCAGTACCACGGCAACGCGCTGAGCATGACCCAGGAAGGCAAGCGCTGGTTCACGCCGCTGTTCGCGGTGCTGATGCTGATCGCCATCACCGACGTGATCTTCGCGGTGGACAGCATCCCGGCGATCTTCGCGATCACCACCGACCCGTTCCTGGTGCTGACCTCCAACGTGTTCGCGGTGCTGGGCCTGCGCGCGATGTTCTTCCTGCTGGCGGGCATGGCCGACCGCTTCCACCTGCTGCCGTACGGGCTGGCGATCGTGCTGGTGTTCATCGGCACCAAGATGCTGATCATCGACCTGTACAAGATCCCGGTGCTGGTCTCGCTGCTGGCGGTGGCGGTGGTGATCGGCGCGACCGTGGTGCTGAGCCTGCTGCGCCCGGCCAAGCCGGCGCACTGACCCGGCGCCGGCGCCGTGGCCGCGGATTGTCCCGCGGCCGCGGCCAGTCCCTCCCACCGGCGGCGCCTTGCCCTGGGCGCCGGGCGCCGCCATCCAGGGAACATGGACACCTCTTCGCTTCCCTCGCCCCAGCCCGAGCACGATGCGCAGGGCCGTTTCGATCGCGCCCGGATCCTGCGCGCCTTCAATGCCAGCCTGGCCTTGGTCGCGTTGCTGGTGGCGGTGTTCGCCAGCCAGAGCCTGTTCGACTGGCGGCCGTGGTCGGTGGGGCCGCAGCAGGCCAGCGGCCTGCTCGGGCTGCTGACCGCGCCCCTGCTGCACGGGTCGCTGGAACACCTGGCGGCCAATGCCGGCGCGCTGCTGATCCTGGGCACCCTGGCCGGCAGCGTGTACCCGCGCGCCACCCTGGCCGCGCTGCCGTTGCTGTGGCTGGGCTCGGGCCTGGGGGCGTGGCTGCTCGGCGAACCGGGCAGCCACCACCTGGGCGCCAGCGGCGTCACCCACGGCCTGCTGTTCCTGGTGTTCGTGCTCGGACTGCTGCGCCGCGACCGCGCCGCGATCGCCGCCAGCATGATCGCGTTCCTGTTCTACGGCGGCATGCTGGTGACGGTGCTGCCGCACGAGGCCGGCGTGTCCTGGCAGTCGCACCTGGGCGGCGCGCTGGGCGGCGCGGTCGCTGCCCTGCTGCTGCGCCACCGCGACCCGCTGCCGCCGCGCCAGCGCTACAGCTGGGAAGACGAGGAGGAGGACACGCTGGTGCCGCTGGACCAGGAACTGGAACCGCCGCCGCCGGCGCAGGTGCCGGTGCTGTGGCAACCGGCGTCGCCGCCGCGCGGCGTGGTGCTGCGCTTCCCGCCGCGGCAGGAGCGCGACGAGGGCTGAGGCCTGCGCTGCGGGCATGGCAACCCCGTTCCGCAGCACGGCAGCGGCGCCTGGCCTGCCGCGCTTCGCCGTGGGAGGCGCCGCGCTGGGGTATCCGCCGCAGGTGTTTACGGTTGGCGCAGGCATTTGTGGGAGCGACTTCAGTCGCGACGCATTACCGGTAAGGCCCGTCGCGACTGAAGGGCACCTCTAATAACCCCAAAAGCTCAATCCAAGCAGTCACAAGTGATTGATGTGTCTAGCGTGCAATTCTCGTAATTGAGGTTATTAGAGGTGCCCTGAAGTCGCTCCCACAGGTTCGCCCCTCGCGGTGTGATGGCTGCTGCCCTCATGGTCCAGCACCGCCTCGCGCGCACGCCGGACGCGGCGACCCGGCTGCTGCAGGCGGTCCCGCTCCGGCCCCCACTGCGCCATGGCTGCCTGCCGCGCCACGGCACCGGCCGTACACTGGCCGATCCGTCGTCGCCCCGCTCGAGATCGCATGCCCGCGTCCCCTGCCTTCCATTTCCGTTCTGCCGCCTTCGCCCTGCTGGCGCTCGCGCTCGCCGCGTGCAGCACCTCACCCACCCGCGCGCCGGCCGCGGCACAGGCGGCGGCCGAGGCCGAACCGGGCAAGGCGATCGGCTACCTCGCGCCTGCCGCGGTTCCGGCCAGCCTGCAGCTGCTGCCGGCGCCGCCGGCCGAGGGGTCGCCCGGGCAGGCGCTGGACCAGGCGGTGAACCGCGAGGCGCTGGCGCTGCGCGGCAGTGCGCGCTGGCAGCAGGCCGCGCGCGACGCCGATCTCAGCTTCCCGGCCGGCGCCGGCCAGTTCGCCTGCGCGCTGGGCGTGGCCATCGATGCGCAGCGCACACCGCACCTGTACACCCTGCTGGAACGCAGCCGCATCGACGCCAGCGCCGCGACCAAGGCGGCCAAGAACCACTACCGGCGGCCGCGCCCGTTCATGCTCAACCAGCAGCCGGTCTGCACCCCGGACGACGAGGACGGGCTGCGCCACAGCGGTTCCTATCCGTCCGGGCACAGCGCCATCGGCTGGGCCTGGGCGCTGATCCTCGGCGAGATCGCGCCCGACCGCGCCGACGCCTTGATGGTCCGCGGCCGCAACTACGGCGAAAGCCGGCTGGTGTGCAACGTGCACTGGCAGAGCGACGTGCTGGCCGGCCGCTTCATGGGCGCGGCGACGGTGGCCCGCCTGCATGCCGACCCGGCGTTCCAGGCCGACCTGGCGGCGGCGCGGCGCGAAATCGCCCACGCGCCGGTGCAGGGCACCGTGCCGGGCGAGGACTGCGCGGCGCAGGCGCAGACGCTGCAAGTACGGCCGGCTAGCGCGCTGTAGGGCGTTGCCGTTGCGCGTGCCTGGCGTCCGGTCGCGGCTGAAGCCACTCCTACAGAAGCCGCATCGCACGCTCTTGTAGGAGCGGCTTCAGCCGCGACACTTCGTCCCCGGCACACGTACCACTGGCATCGCTCCTGCCACGAGATCCGCACTGGCCATCGTCCGGTGCCTTGAGCGGGAGCGAAACCTCTACGGCAGCGACCTGCGCAGCGCAGTACCACCGAGCAGCCGCAGCCATGATCCAGAGCCCGACGCATCGAACAAACCCATGCCACCCGCTGGACAGAAAAAAAGAGCCCGGCTAGGCCGGGCTCTTTGTCCGTCGCGCTGCTCCAGCAACTGCCTCAATCGAACCGGTAGACGACCTCGGCAGCCACCTCGCGTCCCACCGGATTGGACACGCAGAAGGCGAAACCGCCGCACCACTTGTCCTGGTAGTGATCGTCGAGGATGTTGTTGACGTAGAGATTCAGGCGCAACGCATCCGTGGCCTGATAGCCGAGACTGGCGTTCCAGTAGATCCGGTCCTGGTTGTAGTAGCCCACCCGTTCGCTCTTCTGCCCGTAACTGATGCTGCGCTCGCCTGCCGCGTTCGTGCGCAGGTCGGTGCAATCGGTGGCCACGTCCGGACGGAAGCCATTGGGCAGCGCGGTGCAACCGCCGAAGCGGTCGCTGCGGGTCCCCGCGGTCCAGTCCACGTACAGCACCGCGGTCCACGGATCCAGAGTCCAGGTCGCGCTGGCGCGGCCGCGGTAGCGGATCTGGCGTTCGCGGTCGCGGGTGTTCTCGAACAGATCGCCGTCAAACTGCGCGTACTTGTAGGTCAGCTGCCGGGTGTAGTTGAGCGCGAAGTCGAAATTGCCCCAGCGTGCGGTCTGCACGCTGTAGCGCGAGGCCAGGTCGACGCCGCTCACGCTCTGCTTGGCGCGGTTGATCGGGCCGATCTCCACGCGCGTCACCACGCCGTTGGCGTCGCGCGTCACCCGGCTCAGCTGCAGGTCGCACAGCGCCTGGCTGGGCGGCGTGCGCGCCGGCTTGTCCGCGGGTTGCTGGCCGGTGATGCAGTACGCCTCGTCCAGCAACACCTGGTCGGCGCCGACGTCGTCGATCGCGTCCTCGATGTTGATCCGCCAGTAGTCGACACTGAGCGAGAAGCCGTCGAACGCGTCCCAGACGAAGCCGTAGGTGAGCGAGTCGCCGGTTTCGTACAGCAGGTCCTGCGAGCCCTGCCGGGCGATCACCGGATTGTCGATGTGGTACGGGTCGCCGTCGCCACCGGGGCAGTTGCTGGTCTGGCGATTGGGATCGGTCAGGCAGGCCAGGTAGTCGACCTGGTCGGCCACGCTCTCGCTGGGATCGGCATAGACGTAGTGCATGTCCGGCGCGCGGAAGCTGGTGGCGTAGCTGCCGCGCAGCAGCAGGCTGGTGAACGGACGCCACTCCAGGCCGGCGTTGTAGGTGGTGGCGGCATCGTCGGCGACCGCGTCGTAGCGATCGTAGCGGCCGGCGGCCGACAGGATCAGGTTCTTGAGCAGGGGGATCTTGAATTCCACCCCGGCCGCATAGCGCTTGCGCTCGCCGCCGCCGGTCTCGACGTTGCCGAACGGCGTTTCGTACACCGGGTTCAGGCCCTGGGTGTTGGGATCGGGGGTCAGCTTGTAGCCCTGCTCCGCCGCTTCCAGCACGCCGGCAAAGCCGATCGGGCCGGCCCAGCCGTCGAACAGATCGCCACTGAGCACGGCGCTGGCCTGGCTGAGCCAGGTGCGCGCCTTCTTGTCGCCGACGGCGCGGATGCTTTCGTAGTCGCTGGGCGAGGCCGGATTCCATAGCCGGTCGTAGTTCGGCGCGTAGATCTGCAGGCCGCTCGCCGCATCGGTGCCCAAGGAGGAGCCCAGGAAGTAGTCCGTGGCACGGAGGTTGTGGATGACCGGGAAGCGCTCCTGGATCTCGTATTCGGCGCGCCCGCCCATCACTTCCCAGTCGAAGCGATCGCCGAAGACGGTGCCGCGCAGGCCGGCGCTGAAATCCCAGTTCTTCTCCTTGGACTTGGTCAGCGCGCGGTCTTCGCCGCCGATCTCGCCGGGCGTGAAGTAGCGCAGCAGGCTGCGGCGCTGGCCGCTGTCGCGGTCGATGTAGTCCTGGCTGCCCCAGGCCGGCATGAAGGTATTGCTCTTGCCGGTCGAATCCCAGTAGCCGTAGGTCGCCCAGGCTTCGACGTCGCCGAACTGCTTGGTGCCGTACAGGTAAAGCGAAAGGTCCTTGCTGCCGTTGCGCAGCGTCCAGTGCTGGAACACGGCGCGATTGGCGCACTGCCAGCCGGTATCGGTCTGCGCGCCGGTGAAATCGTTGTACACAATGCGGTTGTGCTCGTAGAACTCGCCACCGAAGCGATCGCAGGCGCCGGTCGGCGGCCTGATCCGCACATCGTTGGTCACGTCGTAGAGACGGATGCCGGACTGCGGGGTATTGGTCGCGGTGTTTTGCCGCACGCCACCGTAGCTCCAGTTGCGGCGCGGCGAATCGGATTCCTCGTCCATGAAGGGGCGTTCGTGCGACCACAGCGGTTTGCGGTCGAAGTACTGCATCGTGTACGCGACGCTCCAATCCTCGCCGTGGCGGCCGCCGGACCAGGACACATCGCGGACGTCGCGCCCGCCCTCGGTGGTGGTGCCGTAGCGCGCGCGCAGGGTGTCGCCGTCGATGTCCTTCTTCAGGATGACGTTGACCACGCCGGCCACCGCATCGGATCCGTAGATCGCCGAGGCGCCGGTGGACAACACCTCGATGCGATCGACGATGCCGGTGGGAATGTTGTTGTAGTTGGCGAAGTTGCTCTTGCCCTGGTACGGCATCGGATAGTCGGCCACACGGTGGCCGTTGATCAGCAGCAGGCTGCGGCCGGGGCCGAGATTGCGCAGGTTGAGCGGGCTGGCGTTGACCGAGCTTTGGCCCCAGTCGTAGTCGTTCTGCACGTTGCCGGTGACCTCGGTGAGCGAGCCGAGCGCTTCGTACACCGTGGTGAAGCCTTCCTTCATGATCTGCGCGCCGGTGATCACCGTGACCGGCGCCGGGCCTTCGACCTCGGCGCGCTTGATGCGCGAGCCGGTGACCATGACCGAATCGAGCGTCTTCGCCTTGTCGTTGGCCCCAGCCGTGGCGGACGGGTCGGCCCGTTCGGCGGGCGCTGGCGGCGCGTCCTGCGCCTGGGCCAGCGCGGCCAGCGGCGAAAACAACGCCAGTGCGAGCGCGCTCGCCATGGCGTTGCGGTGCAGTGATGAGTGATGCATACGTCCCCTCCGACGTTGAAAGGCCTGAACGGTCCAACACGCTGGACAGGTCCACCCCGATGCCGCCTTCGCTCGAGGTGCGAGATGTCAGCCGCGTGTCATCGATCCCCTGGGCGCGAACATACGTCAGATAAACAAATGATAAATGTGATGCGCATTGGTGTTTGGAACGATCCAAGCGATCGGTCGACGCCTGGTGTGGGCTACGGCAGTCGCAGGTTCCGTGTCGCGTTCGTTGGTGCGGCAAGGGATTGGCGCTTCACCGACAGGTGCCGTCGCTCGCCGCACCCTGCCTACGACCCGTATGACCAGGCGGGCCGGCAGCGCCCGTCGCGCGCAACGTTGCATTGCGCGCAGGCGTCTCGGTCCAATCGCGCCACCGCCCCTGGGGCGGCCGGCCGCCCCCATGCCTTGAGACAGATGCGGACGCCCCCGGCGCGCGGGCTAGACTCGGCACGGATTTTTTGCCCATCAGGAGCTTCGCCATGACCCAGTGGTACTTCCTCACCGGCAGCGAACAGGCGCGTTCCGGCCCGCTGGACGACGCCGACGCCATCGCCTTCGCCCGCACCCACCCGGCCGCGCTGGCCTGGCGCCAGGGCCAGAGCGGCTGGAAGCCGGCCAACCAGATCGACGAACTGCGCGGCGCGGATGCGGCCAGCCTGCCGCCGGGCCTGCCGCCCCCGCCGGGCGGCGGCGGCCGCGCCGACGACATCGATTTCCGCATCGTCGGCCACGAGATGCAGTTCGTGGAGATTGAGCTGGATCCGGGCGAGAGCGCGGTGGCCGAAGCCGGCGCGCTGATGTTCAAGGACGCCGTGGTGCAGATGGACACCGTGTTCGGCGACGGCTCCAGCAGCCAGGGCGGCGGCCTGATGGGCAAGCTGTTCTCGGCCGGCAAGCGCCTGGTCACCGGCGAGAGCCTGTTCACCACCGTGTTCACCCATCAGGGCCAGGGCAAGGCCAAGGTCGCCTTCGCCGCGCCGTATCCCGGCACGGTGCTGGCGATGAAGCTGGACCAGCACGGCGGCCGCCTGATCTGCCAGAAGGACAGCTTCCTGGCCGGCGCGCGCGGCGTGTCGCTGGGCATCCACTTCCAGCGCAAGATCATGACCGGCCTGTTCGGCGGCGAGGGCTTCATCATGCAGAAGCTGGAAGGCGACGGCTGGGTGTTCGTGCATGCCGGCGGCTGCGTGGTCGAGCGCGAGCTGGCCGCCGGCGAACGCCTGGACGTGGACACCGGCTGCGTGGTCGCGTTCCATTCCACGGTGGACATGGACGTGCGCCCGGTCAGCGGCATCAAGAGCATGTTCTTCGGCGGCGAAGGCATGTTCCTGGCCACGCTGACCGGCCCGGGCAAGGTGTGGCTGCAGTCGCTGCCGTTCTCGCGCCTGGCCGGACGCATGTTCGCCGCCGCGCCGCAAGGCGGCGGGCAGAACCGCGGCGAAGGCTCGGTGCTCGGCGGCTTCGGCCGGATCCTGGACGGCGACAACAACTTCTGAGGGCGCGCCGGCGCCAGCGTGCACCGCTCACGCTGGCGCGATCGCTTCCAGCAGTTCGTCGCGCAACCACTGCTCCAGCACGCGCCCGATCGCCGCCGGGTCGGCGCCGGACGCGTGCCGGCACACATCGCCGAAGGACATCCCGGCGAGCGCCTGCTGCAGCATGCGCGCCTCCAGCGGCGACATGCTCTGGAAATACGGCGACAAGCCCTTGCGCCAGACCCGGATCGCCACCGCCGCGGGCAGGCGCAGCGCCGCAGGCGGCGCACGCCCCTCCGACAGCGCCGCCCAGATCGCGGCGGCGTTGCTGCGCATGCGGCGGCGGCGCAAGGTCGGCACGAAGCGCAGCCGCGCCTGCTCCCAGTCCACGCCGGCCAAGGCGGCCAGCGCCACCGGCGCCGCGTCGGTCCCATCGAAGGCGCGGCGCAGGGCCAGGTCGAGCCAGGCCAGGTCCGCCAGTTCCGGACGTTCTGGATGGCGCGCGGCCAGGTAGGCGCCGAACCGGTCGCCGTAGGCGCCAAGGGTCCAGGCGGAAGGCGGATGCTGCGCCACGTAGCCGGCCGCGGCCGCATCGAACGCCGCCTCGCCCAGCCAGGCCAGCGTGGTGGCGTAGGTGTCGCGCAACGCGTCGCCGAGCTGTGCGCGGTAGGCATGCCGATAGACGCGCAGGCCCGGACGCTGGCCCGCGTCCAGACAGGCGTCCGCATCGGCCGCCGGATCGCGCAACCAGCCCGAGAAGCGACGCTGCAACTCCAGCAGGCTCATGCCGCCGCGCGAATCGCATTGGCGGCGATACGCCGCGCGATCTGCAGTTCGTCCAGCAACTCCGGCAACGGCGGAATCCGGTCGTCGCGCTCGATCATGGTCGCCACCGCGCCGATGCGTCGGCACACCTGCGCGTACAGCGCCCACACCGGATCGCAGACCGGTTGGTCGTGGGTATCGATCAGCAGCTCGCGGCCCTGGCTATGCCCGGCCAGATGCACCTGGCGCACGCGCTCCCACGGCAGCGCGTCCAGATAGGCCTGCGGATCGGCGCCGTGGTTCACCGCGCTGACGTAGACGTTGTTGACGTCCAGCAGCAGATAGCATCCGGTGCGCGCGCACACCTCGCGCAGGAAGGCCGCCTCGCTCATGGTGGCGCCTGCGAAGGCCAGATAGGTGGAAGGGTTCTCGAGCAACAGCGGCCGCTCCAGCACGTCCTGGGCATGGGCGATGTTGGCGCAGACGACGTCCAGCGCTTCGCCGTCGTAAGGCAAGGGCAGCAGATCATGTGAATTGAATCCCGCCACCGCGCTCCAGCTCAGATGGTCGGACACCCACAGCGGACGCACGCGCTGCGCGAGGCGCTTGAGCCGCAGCAGATACTCGCGATCGAGGCCGTCGGCCGAACCCACCGACAGGGAGACGCCGTGCAGCGCCACCGGATAGCGTTCGCGCACCCGATCCAGCACGTGCAGCGGCCGGCCGCCGGACACCATGAAGTTTTCCGAAATCGCCTCGACGAAATCGAGCGCGGGCGGTTCCTCGAGATACAGCGGATAGTGCGGCGGGCGCAGGCCCAGCCCGACGCCGTGGAACGGCGCGATCGTGTCCATCTGGCGCAAGGTCTCGTTGGTCGTCCCGGCCGGCGCGCAGCGCCGGCCGGGACTGGGAGTCGCCTCAGGCGGCAGGAGCGGTCAGCGAGCCGCCGGCCGATTTGCACTGCTTCACCGTCACTTCCTTGAAGCCCTGGCCCTTGCACGCGTTCTGGCCCTTGCATTCGTGACTGCCGGATTTGCAATCGGATTGGCCCTTGCAGCTGTTGATGCCGTAACAGGCGACGAGCTTGGCATCGCCCTTGGCGGCGGCGGTGGCGGTGGCCGGAACGCTGGCGGCGGCGACGGCGAGCAGGGCGGCGGTGGCGGCGAAACCGGTAGCGGTGCGGGTAGCGATCATGGACGTTCCTAGGAGTGGACAAATGCCGAATTGGCGGCAGGTACTTCGCCGCCGGCGCCGCCACGGTTACACCTCGATGCGCTGGTCACGCGATGCGCAACAGCCGGTCCAGCGACAGCGCGCCCGCACCGCGCAACAGCAGGTAGGACAGCAGCGCGGCCCAGCTCAGGTGCGTGGGCCAGGCATCGGGATAGACGAAGATCTCGATCACCGCGGTCATGCCCAGCAACGCGAGCGCCGACAGCCGCGTGCACAGGCCCAGCACCAGCAGCAGCGGGAACAGATGCTCCGAATAGGTGGCCAGGTGCGCGGCCAGTTCCGGCGCAAGCAGCGGCACGCGGTAGTCCTCGCGAAACAGCGCGTAGGTGCTGTCGCTGATGGTCAGCACGCCAGTGACCTTGGTGCGTCCGGACAGGAAGAAGATCGCAGCGATCGACAGCCGGAACAGCAGTGCCAGCGCGGAGTGGCCGACCCGCTGCGATAGCGCGGCGGCGAGGCGGTTCCACGCTGTGCGCAGGTCTGGGGAAGCGAGGGTGGGCATCATGGAATTCCTTGCGCAGAAGAAAGGTCGAGGGAAGAAAAAGCGCCGGCGCCCAGCAACGTCGCGAACGTGGCCGCCAGCGCCAGCGTGGGCTCGGCCCGCTGCGCCTGCTCTGCCGCGGCATGCAAGGTGGCGCCATCACGGCAGGCCTCCAGCAGCACGCAACCGCCCAGGCCCAGCGCATGCCGATGCACCTCGCCGGCGCGCCGCAGCAGCACGGCGCCTTCGCCGCTCCATGCAAGTTCGGGCAAGGGCGTCGCATCGCGCTGCGCGCACCAGATCGAATACACCGGCAACGCGGCGAACCAATACCAGCGCACGCTCGGATGCACGGTCAAACGCAGGTCCGCCAATCGTTCGCGAGGCAAGGCCGCCACGGCCTGCGGCTCGAGGACGGCGGCATCGGCGGCGACATGCGCTTCGCGCCAGCTGCGATCCAGTTGCGCCACGCCCGGCAGGTAGGGCAGTTGCGCGGCCTCGGGAAGTGCGGCCAGAAACGCATCGAAGTCATCGCCGTAGTGCAGCAGGCGCACATCCTGCGGCGGGCAACGCTGGACATAGGCACGCGCCACCTCCTCGAACCAGGCCTCTCCGACCAGCCGCTGCACGCTCGGATAATTCGCTTGTAAGGCCTCGATGCAGGCGCGCAGCACGGTGTTGCGATAGACGCGAAATCCCGGCTGCGCGGCCAGTCCGTCGGCGTCGCCATCGCCGTACAGCGCACGCGCGAACCCGTCCTGGAACTGCGCCAACGCGCTCATGCCGCCTGCCGCCGACGCGCCGCGGCCCGCTCCAGCAGCCGCTGCGCGCGGTCGCGTTCCAGCAGCAGCGCATCGAATGCCGGAATGTCGCCATCGCGCTCGATCAAGGTCGGCCGCGGCCCGGCGATGTCCAGGAAATGCGCGTACATCTCCCAGACGGTGTCGTCCACCGGCGCGTCGTGCGAATCGATCAGCAGCGTCTGCGCGTTCGCAGTGTCCGCGGCATGGCCGGCCAGATGGACTTCCACCACCGCGTCGGCAGGGAAAGCGTGCAGGTAGGCATAGGCATCGAAACCCAGGTTGTGCGCGCTGACATGGACATTGTTGAGGTCCAGCAGCAGCCGGCAACCGCTGCGCCGCACCAGTTCGGACAGGAAATCCGGCTCGCTCCACGCGTGCCCGGGCAGGGCCAGGTAGTGACTCGGGTTCTCGATCGCCACGGCGCGACCGAGCGCCTCCTGCATCCGCTGCACATTGGCCACGACGCGCGCCAGCGCCGCGGCGCTGCGCGGTACCGGCAGCAGGTCCGGATGGTAGCGGCCGCGCCAGGCCGACCAGGCCAGGTGCTCGGACACCTGCCACGGCTGGACACGCTCGGCGAGTGCGGCCAGACGGCGCAGCTGCCGCGGGTCCGGATCGGCATCGGCCGCCAGCGACAGCGACACGCCATGCAGCGACAGCGGGTGGCGCGCGGCGATGGCCTCGAGCCAGGCGAGCCGCGGCCCGCCCTGCACCAGGTAGTTCTCCGGGTGCACCTCGAACCACAGCCCTGGCGCTGTGCACTCCAGCGCCTGCGCGTAGTGCTGCGGCTTCAGGCCGATGCCGGCGCCGAGCTGCATCGCCGCGGCGCCGCGCTCAGGCGCCGACCGGGGTCAGCGTGCCGTGGCCCTTCGGCGTCTTGATGCCGACGCAGGTGCCGGCCGGCACGTTCTTCCAGGCATTGCCCTGGTAGTCGCGCTTCGACGTGCCCGCGCAACTCGTCCCCGCGCCGGCCTTGCAATCGTTCTGGCCGGCCTTGGCGATGCCGTAGCACTTCTCCATCGGCTTGGGCTGGACGGAGGCATCGGCGCCCTGTGCCATCGCGGCTCCGGCGACCAGGGCGGCCAGGGTCAGGGCCGCCGTTGCGGCGTTGCGTACGTTCATGGGAATGCTCCTGCGGAAAAGGGAAGGGACGGACCGGGCCGTAAGCGCACGTTGCGGCCGGAACCGTTGTGCATTCGCGGCGAACGCCGCAGCGGTTACAGCCGATCGCCGCTGCGGGCGAAAAATAATTCGCCGCCGGCTGTAACCGCCGCGGCGGAGACGCCGAACTATGGCCGACATGTCGACAGGCGGGGAAGCAACCGTGAACAGCCAGACGCCGGTGGCGGCCGTGGGGATGGGCTGCGCCTGCAGCGCCGCGCGTCGCGGCGCGTGGCGCTGCCAGTTGGCGGCAATGCCGGGCCGGCGCCCGGTGCCACTCCTGCGGCCGGGGCAGTGCCGTCGTATCCTGCCTGTCCGGCGTCCGCCAGGCCGCCCTGGAGAACGCCGCATGTCCGTCCGCCGTTTCCGCCGCGCCTGTCCCCAGGCCGCCGGCCGCGTGGCGCGATGAGCCGCCTGGATGCGCTGCAGGCGGTGGAAGTGCGCCTGCGCCTGTTGTTCGTGGCCGGTCTGGACGGCAAAGCCTGCGACTACCGCGTGTTCCTGGAAGAACTCGGCGCGCACTTGCGCGGTTTCCTGCGGCGCCGCCTGCACCACGCGCCCGATGACGTGGAGGACATCTTGCAAGAGACCCTGTTGGCCATCCACAACAGCCGCCATACCTACCGCCGCGGCGAACCGCTGACCGCGTGGGTGTATGCGGTCGCCCGCTACAAGCTGCTGGACTTCTACCGGGCGCATGCGCGCAAGCGTCCGCTGCAGCTGCCGCTGGAGGCCGCTGAGGATCTGTTCGCGCATGCGGACGATGCGCCGGCGCACGCCCACCATGAGATCGGCCGGCTCCTGGAGCAATTGCCGGACCGGCACCGCCTGCCGATCGTGCACGTGAAGCTGCAAGGCCTGTCGGTCAGCGAGACCGCCAGGCTGACCGGCATGTCCGAATCGGCCGTCAAGATCGGCGTGCATCGCGGACTCAAGGCGCTGGCACGCAAGATCGGGAGTACCACATGAAGACCGATGAGCTGATCGCGCTGCTGGCGCAGGAACCGTTGCGCGTGGACCGGCATGTCCCCGCAAGGCGCTTCGCGCTGGCGCTGCCGTGCGGGATGCTGGGAGCGCTGCTGCTGGCGGCGGCGGTGTTCGGTATCCGCCCGGATTTGGCCGCGGCGGCCGCCGATCCCGCGTTCTGGGCGAAGCTGGGCTTCGCCGCCTGCATGGCTGCCGGCGCCGGCCTGGCGACCTGGCGCCTGGCCACGCCGGGGCGCAAGGTCGGCGCGGCCACCATCGCGATCGGCGTCCCGGTCGCGGCGTTGTGGATCGCGGCCATCGCGGCGCTGTGGACGGCGCCGGCGGAACTGCGCCTGCCGTTGCTGCAGGGCCAGAGTTGGCGCAGCTGCCCGTTCAACATCGCGCTGCTGTCGATTCCGACCTTCGCCAGCGTGTTCTGGGTCCTGCGTGGGCTGGCGCCGACCCGCCTGCGTGCGGCCGGCGCCGCCGGCGGTCTGCTCGGCGGCGCCCTGGCGACCATGGCCTATTGCGTCCATTGCCCGGAAATGGCGGTCCCGTTCTGGGCGCTCTGGTATGTGCTGGGGATGGCGCTGCCGACCGCGCTGGGGGCCGCGCTGGGGCCGCGCCTGCTGCGCTGGTAGCGGGCGGCGCGTTCGCCCGGGCCGATGCATGCGTCGATCGGCATGACCTCCGGTCGTGGGCGGTGCAGGCCGATCCCGGTATGCTCGCGCCGGCTCCGCCCCCTCCTTTTTCGACGCCTCGTCCATGACCGCCTTCCGTTCCCCGCGCCTGCTCCTGTCCCTGTCCCTGTTCGGCCTGCTCGCTGCATGCGGCGGCGAGCCCAAGCCAGCGCCGCCGGCCCCGGTGGTGGTGGCGCCGGCGCCGACCCCCGCGGCCAAGCCGCTGCGCATCGGCATCGCCCTGGGCGGCGGCGCGGCCAAGGGCTTCGCCCATATCGGCGTGATCAAGATGCTGCAGGCCAACGGGCTGGAGCCGGTGGTGGTGTCCGGCACCAGCGCCGGCAGCGTGGTCGGCGCGCTGTACGCCAGCGGCATGGACGCGTTCCAGATGCAGCAGGCCGCGGTGGCGCTGGACGAGAGCAGCATCCGCGACATGCGCCTGTTCTCCGGCGGCCTGGTGCAGGGCCAGGCGCTGCAGGACTACGTCAACGCCCAGCTCAAGGGCAAGCCGATCGAGAAGCTCACCAAGCCGTTCGCGGCGGTCGCCACGCGCCTGGAAGACGGCGAGCGCACCGTGTTCGTGCGCGGCAACGCCGGCCAGGCGGTACGCGCCTCCAGCAGCATTCCCGGCGTGTTCGAACCGGTCGCCATCGGCAAGTTCCACTACGTCGACGGCGGCGTGGTCAGCCCGGTGCCGGTGGACGCCGCGCGCCAGCTCGGCGCCGATTTCGTGGTCGCGGTGGACATCTCCAGCAAGGCCAGCGGCAAGAATCCGGGCAGCATGCTCGGCACCGTCAACCAGTCGATCGCGATCATGGGCCAGCGCCTGGGCCAGCAGGAGCTGGGGCGCGCGGACATCGTGATCCGGCCCAAGGTCAACGACATCGGCGCCGCCGATTTCGCCCAGCGCAACGCCGCCATTCTGGAAGGCGAGAAAGCGGCGCTGGCGGCGATGCCGCAGATCAAGGCCAAGCTGGCGCAGCTGCAGCAACAGCGCGCGGCGGCCGCTGCCGCTGCAGCCAAGGCGGCACAGCCGGCGCCGCCGCCGTGCGAACCGCGTTCGCGCCTGGGCCGCCTGATCGGCCGCGACGATCCGTGCAAGAAGCAGGACTGAGCCGGCGCAGCGCATCGGACGCGAGAAGTAGCAGCCGCGCTGCATAGCCCCTCTCCCCCCGGGAGAGGGGTTGGGGTGAGGGTCCGGCGCGAAGCGACTCGCGGAGTCTGGGTGCACGAGGCTTCGCCCGGACCCTCATCCGCCCCTGCGGGGCACCTTCTCCCGATGGGAGAAGGGAACAGCCGAGCCCCTCTCCCACCGGGAGAGGGGTTGGGGTGAGGGTCCGGCGCGAAGCGACTCGCGGAGTCTGGGTGCACGAGGCTGCGCCCGGACCCTCATCCGCCCCTGCGGGGCACCTTCTCCCGATGGGAGAAGGGAACGGCCGAGCCCCTCTCCCCCCGGGAGAGGGGTTGGGGTGAGGGTACGGCGCGAAGCGACTCGCGGAGTCTGGGTGCACGAGGCTTCGCCCGGACCCTCATCCGCCCCTGCGGGGCACCTTCTCCCGATGGGAGAAGGGAACAGCCGAGCCCCTCTCCCGCCGGGAGAGGGGTTGGGGTGAGGGTACGACGCGAAGTGAACCTGTCCCGCCTGAGCGGACGCCAGGAAGCGATACATTCATCGCACCCTGGAGGTTCCATGCAAGGCATCACCCGTCGCCGCTACACCGAGGATTTCAAGACGCAGGCCGTCGCCCTGGCCGA
>Ga0209371_1000166_pt1 | contig 100164 bp, 89 predicted proteins | sample AgamicAtAmrz_FD_187165 | JGI IMG/M metagenome (GOLD analysis project Ga0209371, IMG submission 187165) | Agave microbial communities from Guanajuato, Mexico - At.Am.rz (SPAdes) (version 2) | ecosystem: Host-associated > Plants > Roots > Rhizosphere | place: Guanajato, Mexico | collected 2012-06-07 | reverse complement strand
CGCACCAGAGGCCGGCCATCCCGTCGATCACCTTGTTGCCGTCCGAGTCCCACAGATAGACGCCGTCGGCCTTCACGATCACGCGGCTGCCGGCGCGGTTGAGCGCGCCCATGTCGGAGAACGGGTGAATGTGGTGCGCGGCGTCGAGCGCGCGGTATTCGGCGGTCGTGCGCGCCTGCGTCGCGCGCGGCGCGGCGGCCGCGGCGCTCGGCGCGGCCGGCTGGACCCAGGCAGATTCGTTGCGGTAAGTCATGTTTCCTCCGTGATTCCGTATGCGGTGATGCGCGCTTACACGTGCAGCAGCAGATGGCGGCGTTCCCACGAGCTGATCACGCGGAAGAACGCTTCGTATTCGGTTTCCTTCAGCGCGAAATACGCCTTGAGGAACTTGGGCCCGAGGATCTCGCCGAGCGGCTCGCACGCGGCCATCAGCGTCAGCCCTTCCTCGAGGTTGCGCGGCAGCTGGTACGGCAGGCTGTAGCCGTCGCTCACCAGCGGCTCGGTCGGCTCCAGGCGCTGCGTCATGCCGAGATAGCCGGCCGCCAGCGTCGCCGCGAGCGCGAGGTACGGATTGCAGTCGACACCGGGGATGCGGTTTTCGATGCGGCGCGCGGCCGGGCCCGAATGCGGAATGCGGAACCCCACCGTGCGGTTGTCGTAGCCCCACTGCACGTTGATCGGCGCGGCCATGAAGCGCGACAGGCGGCGGTACGAGTTGATGTACGGCGCGAAGATCGGCATCAGCGCCGGCGTGTACTTCTGCAGCCCCGCGAGGTAGTTGTAGAACATCGACGTCGCGCCGCCGGTTTCCGGCGACGTGAACAGGTTCTGGCCCGTTTCCTCGTCGACGATGCTCTGGTGCACGTGCATCGCCGAGCCCGGTTCGTCTTCCATCGGCTTGGCCATGAACGTCGCGTACATGTTGTGACGCAGCGCGGCCTCGCGCACCGTGCGCTTGAACAGGAACACCTGGTCGGCCAGCGACAGCGCGTCGCCGTGCATGAAGTTGATCTCCATCTGCGCGGCGCCGACTTCGTGGATCAGCGTGTCGATGTCGAGGTTCTGCGCTTCGCAGTATTCGTAGATGTCCTCGAACAGCGGATCGAATTCGTTGACGGCTTCGATCGAATACGACTGGCGGCCCGTTTCGGGGCGGCCCGTGCGGCCGACCGGCGGACGCAGCGGCAGATCGGGGTCCTTGTTCATGTCGACCAGATAGAACTCGAGCTCCGGCGCCACGACCGGTTTCCAGCCCTTCGCCTTGTACAGGTCGAGCACGCGGCGCAGCACGTAGCGCGGCGAGATCTCGACCGGCGAGCCGTCGAAGTGCACGCAATCGTGGATCACCTGTGCGGTCGGGTCCACGGCCCACGGGATCAGGCGGATCGTCGACGTGTCGGGCACGCACACCATGTCGGGGTCGGTCACGCCGGTGAGCGAGCCGTCTTCCGGATAGTCGCCGGTGACGGTCTGCACCATCACGGCTTGCGGCAGGCGCATCGATTCGCCGGACGTGAACTTGTTGCGCGGCGTGATCTTGCCGCGCGCGATGCCGGCCATGTCGGGAATGATCGCTTCGATCTCGGTGATCCGGTGCTGCTTCAGAAAGTCTTCGATGTCTTGCATGTCTGTTCTCGTTGTCTGGTGGGCGCGCTCAGGCGAGCGCGGCGGCGGCCATAGCGCGCGTGCGGGCGGCGCGGCGGGCGCGGCAGGCATCGCCGAAGGCGCGGAAGATCGCGCTCGACAGCGGGTCCTGCGCATGCCGCCATTCCGGATGCCACTGCACGGCCAGCGCGAAAGCCGGTGCGTCGACGACGCTCACGGCCTCGATCAATCCATCCGGCGCGACCGCCTCAATGGCGAGGCCGGAGCCGAGCTGCGCGATGCCCTGCTTGTGCAGCGAGTTCACGTGCACTTCGTCGCGGCCGCCGGCGAGCGCATGCAGCTTGCCGCCGGGCGTCAGGCGCACGACGTGCGCGGGGCCGTATTGCGTGTCCATCGGCGCGTCGTCGTCCTCGCGGTGATCGGCGAAGCCGGGCACTTCATGCACGCGCTGGTGCAGCGTGCCGCCGCAGACGACGTTCAACTCCTGGAAGCCGCGGCACACGGCAAGCACGGGCACGCCGGCGACGATGGCCGCGCGCAGCAGCGGCAGCGTCGTCGCGTCGCGCGCCGGGTCGTGCTTCGTGCCCGGTGCGCTCGGTTCGCCGCCATAGCGATGCGGCTCGACGTTCGAGTAGCTGCCGGTAAACAGCAGCCCGTCGACCGCGTCGAGCACGTCGGCGCTCGACTGGCGCTCGCCGAGGGCCGGCAGCACCATCGCGAGCGCATGCGCGCCGTCGACGATCGCGGCGACGTACTTGTCGCCGACCGTATGCGACGCGTGCGCGCCGATCTGGGTGAGGTCGGCGGTGATGCCGACGAGAGGTTTCCTTTCCATGACGTCTTCAGTAATCCGTAGGGACGTGACGTGCACCGAGCCGGATGCGGCAAAACGCAGGCGCGACACGACCCCGCAGCCGGGCGCAAGGCGCACGGCCGCTGGTGAATGGGCGCAACGGGATGGCGTGGCGATCCGCGCTGCGCGCGACGGTCAGGCCGTCGTTCGTTTCATCGCGATATGCGACGCGCAACGCATGCGCGAACGCGTGCCGTCACCGCATGGACGATGCGGTTGGCGAATCGACAGAAAAAACGAACGACGTGAAGAAAGGAGAGGCGCTACGGCAGCAGCGACGCCACTTCGTCGGTATCGACGGCGACGAATGCGCGTGCGGAAACGGCGTTGTGGCGCCGAACGGAACGACGGGACAGGATGGTGTAGATCGACAGGTGAAGCAGGCGAGGACTATGCCAGCCGCAACTGCCGTCGGAAGCGGGAACGGCGCTGCGCAAACTTCGCACATCGCCTCGATCCCACCTCACCAGAGGGCCACGGACTCTCACGATTACACTCGACTGGTTTGTTGAAAGTATTGAACACCCGATCGTTTCGACGCGCTGGGCGTTTAAAATAATCAAGGTGCCGGCCCCGCATCATTTACATTCGGGGGCATCGAATTGTTGCGTTGCGATAACGCTTTTCGATGCCTGTGAAAGCCTGATGACGCTGACCTGAGAGCCAGCATATACGAGCCAATAACGGCGTCAAATGTTTTTTTAAGGTCCTGCATCAGGGCTTTCCCGAGCGTGAAAACAAAAGATTCATAAAAGGAATAATCGACACGGTGTCCATTATTTCGAACGCCTTTCAGGGTTTTCCCCGCTGATGTGCGGCATAAAGTGATTAGAATATTCAACGGCAGTCCACCGCGTCGTTTCACTTTGTCATCGCACTTATCGTGTCCGAAACCGAATCGATGTCCACCGAAGTCGCCGAGCGCCTGCGTTTCGTGCGCAACAAGCATGGCCTGTCGCAGCGCGAACTCGCGAAGCGCGCCGGCGTCACCAACGGCACGATCTCGCTGATCGAACAGGGCCGCGTGAGCCCGTCGGTCGGCTCGCTGAAGAAGCTGCTCGAATGCATCCCGATGAGTCTCGCGGAATTCTTCACGTTCGAGCTCGTCGAATCGCGCGCGGTCGTGTCGCGTCGCGACGAGATGCCGAACCTCGGCAACGAGTCGCTCGCGTTTCATCTGGTCGGTGCGAACGTGAAGGATCGCAACATGTGCATCCTGCGCGAGATCTACCAGCCGCTGGCCGACACGGGGCCCGAGATGCTGGTGCACGCGGGGCACGAGGGCGGCGTCGTCGTGTCGGGCCGGCTCGAGCTGACCGTCGATAGTGCGACGTGGCTGCTCGACCCCGGAGACGGCTACTACTTCGAAAGCCGTTTGCCGCATCGTTTTCGCAATCCCAGCGCGGAACTGATCTGCGAGGTCGTCTCGGCCAATTCGCCGGCGACCTTCTGACCGCGCGTCACCGCATTCGCTGCAGGCCGGCAGCGTGCCACGCGCACGGCGTGCCGCATCGCGAATGCCACAACATTGAGGCATCCTGATGAACAAGTTGACTTTGGCTGACTGGCAACACAAGGCGGCGTCGCTCGAGATCGAAGGGCGCGCATTCATCGACGGCGCGTCGCGCGACGCGCACGGCGGCAAGACGTTCGACTGCGTGAGCCCGATCGACGGCCGCGTGCTGGCGAAGGTCGCCGATTGCGGCGAAGCGGACGTGAACGCGGCCGTCGCGGCGGCCCGCCGCGCATTCGACGCGGGTGTGTGGGCCGGCTTGAGTCCGCGCGAGCGCAAGGCCGTGCTGCTGCGCTGGGCCGCGCTGATGCGCGCGCATCTCGACGAACTGTCGCTGCTCGAGACGCTCGACGCGGGCAAGCCGATCGGCGACACGACGACGGTCGACGTGCCGGGCGCCGCGTACTGCGTCGAATGGTTTGCGGAAGCGATCGACAAGGTCGGCGGCGAGGTCGCGCCGGCCGATCATCATCTCGTCGGTCTCGTCACGCGCGAGCCGGTCGGCGTGGTGGCCGCCGTCGTGCCGTGGAACTTCCCGATCCTGATGGCCGCATGGAAATTCGGCCCCGCGCTCGCGGCCGGCAACAGCGTCGTGCTGAAGCCGTCGGAGAAATCGCCGCTGACCGCGATCCGCGTCGCGCAGCTCGCGTTCGAAGCCGGCATCCCGGCCGGCGTATTCAACGTCGTGCCGGGCGCGGGCGAACCGGGCAAGCTGCTCGCGCTGCATCGCGACGTCGACTGCATCGCGTTCACGGGCTCGACGGCGGTCGGCAAGCTGATCATGCAGTACGCGGCGCAGTCGAACCTGAAGCGCGCGTGGCTCGAGCTCGGCGGCAAGTCGCCGAACATCGTGCTGCCCGATTGCCCCGATCTCGACCGCGCGGCGCAGACGGCGGCCGGCGCGATCTTCTACAACATGGGCGAGATGTGCACGGCCGGCTCGCGGCTGCTCGTGCATCGCGACATCAAGGACGCGTTCATCGAGAAGCTCGTCGCGGCCGCCCGCGCGTACGTGCCGGGCAATCCGCTCGATCCGTCGGTATCGATGGGCGCGATCGTCGACGGCATCCAGCTCGAGCGCGTGCTGGATTACATCGAAGCGGGACGCGGCGAGGGCCGGCTCGTCACGGGCGGTGCGCGCGTGAACGCGGAAACGGGCGGCTTCTACGTGGAGCCGACGGTGTTCGAGGTGAAGCCCGATGCGAAGATCGCGCGCGAGGAAATCTTCGGGCCGGTGCTGTCGGTGATCGTGTTCGACGACGTCGACGAGGCCGTGCGGATCGCGAACGATACCGAATACGGGCTGGCCGCGGCCGTGTGGACGTCGAACCTGACGACCGCGCACGACGTGTCGCGCCGGCTGCGTGCGGGCACCGTGTGGGTGAACTGCTATGACGAGGGCGGCGACATGAACTTCCCGTTCGGCGGCTACAAGCAGTCGGGCAACGGCCGCGACAAGTCGCTGCATGCGCTCGAGAAGTACACCGAACTGAAGTCGACGCTGATCCGGCTGCGCTGACGCGATACCGGGGCGGGCGCGTCGCCGTGCGGCGTCGCGCCCGCCGCCTTCGGCGCGCGTTACGCGGTGCGCAGCGCGGGATGGAAGCCGGCGGCCTCGATGATCGACTGCACGCGCTCGGCGCCTTGCGCCGAGTCGACCTTGACGATCTTCGCCGCGACGTCGATGTCGAGCTTCGCGGCGGGGTCGGCGGCCGTCACCGCGCGCGTGATGGCGTTGGCGCAGCCGCCGCAGGTCATGTCCTGGACTTCGAATTCCATCGTGTTCTCCCGGGTTGATGGTTGACGAATAGGTTCAGCATGAAGCTTGCCATGGTGGGAAGGTCAAGCGCCGCATGCGGCGACGTGCATCGCATCAGCCATTTGTAATGCTGAGGTCTGACGAATCGTCATTCGCGTGCGCGCGTCAGTCCGAATTTTTCCCGATTGACGACCGCCCATTATCGGCGAAATCCGGCGGAGCCTTGCGTGGCAAAGGGCGTGCGGGATCGACTGCCCACGATCTCCCTGAGCGGAGTAAGGGTACTCCGAGGTGAAAATGCGAATCGATCTTAGTATCGATTCCCTTCGATATTTCAAACCATTTCAAACCATTACGCACATGACCCGTTTCGCTCTCGGTTTCGCACTGGCCCTGCTGGGCGCCTCGGCAACGTCCGCCTTCGCTGCCGACGACGTCGTCAATCTGACGTTGAAGGACCACAAGTTTTCGCCCGATGGCGTGACGATCCCCGCTGGCAAGAAGGTGAAATTCGTCGTGAAGAACCTCGACGCGACGCCCGCGGAATTCGAAAGCGACGACTTCAAGGCCGAGAAGGTCGTGCCGGCCGGCAAGTCGGTCGAGATCCTGGTCGGGCCGCTGAAGGCCGGGACCTACGAGTTCCACGATGAGTATCACGAAGCGCAGTCGAAGACGCACCTGACCGTCAAGTAAGCCGATACCGACATGCTGTCTACCGCCCTGATCGTCTTTCGTGAAGTGCTCGAGGCCGCGCTGGTGGTCTCGATCGTGATGGCCGCCACGAAGGGCGTGCCGCGGCGCGGCTGGTGGGTGGGCGGCGGGCTGGTCGGCGGCGTGGTCGGCGCCGGCCTGATCGCGGCGTTCGCCGACGTGATCTCGCAATGGGCTTCGGGCATGGGCCAGGAAGTCTTCAACGCGGGCGTGATGTTCGTCGCGACGCTGATGCTCGCGTGGCATTGCATCTGGATGAGCCGGCACGGCCGCGAAATGGCGCTGCACATGGGCGAAGTCGGCCGGGCGGTCGCCGCCGGCAGCCGGCCGCTGACGGGGCTCGCGATCGTGGTCGGCGTCGCGGTATTGCGCGAAGGCTCCGAGGCCGTGCTGTTCCTGTACGGGATCGCGGCGGGCGACCCGGGCCAGACGCCGCAGATGATCGTCGGCGGGCTGCTCGGCGTGCTCGGCGGGGCGGGGCTCGGCTACGCGATGTATGCGGGCCTGCTGCAGATTCCGTTGAAGCGCCTGTTCTCCGTCACCAACGGGCTGATCGTGCTGCTCGCCGCGGGCATGGCGAGCCAGTGCGTGGGCTTCCTGCTGGCGGCCGGCCTCGTGCCGTCGTGGGGCGATGCGGCCTGGGACACGTCGTGGCTGCTCAAGGAATCGAGCATCGTCGGCAAGGCGCTGCATACGCTGATCGGCTATACCGCGCGGCCGGCGGGTATCCAGATCGCCGCGTACGTCGCGACGCTCGTGGCGATCGTCGTGCTGACACGGATCGTCGGTCGGCCGCAGCAGACGGTGAGGCCGCCGCACGCCGCGGCGTGAGAGTTGCCGGATTTCCGGGTTCGAATGAAAGAAGGGGCGTCATGGACGCCCCTTCTTTCATTTGCGGTGCGCGACGCGCCTGCGCTCGGTCAGCTGTGGTTGTCGATCCACGCGCGTGCCCACTCGAGCCCGGCATCGCGCGCGTCGTCTTCGGTGTCGAACACGCCGAGCACGCCCGACGCCTCGACGAGCCGGTTGTTCTGCGTGATCGTGCCGCTCGCCGCGAAGCGCTCGGGCTGCATGATCTCGTCCTGCTGCAGGATCGCGTGGCCCCAGATCTGGTAGCCGTGGTAGGTCTGCGCTTCCATTATCGAGTCACCTCCGCGGAGCGGCCGTGCGTGCCGACCTGCAGCACGTTGCCGTCCGGCGTGTATTGACGCGGGATGTCGGAGAAGGTGAGCGCGTGCGTCGCGTCCGGTGCGGCCGGCTGCATCACCGTGAGACGCCCGGGCGCGGGTTGCGCGACGGGGCGCGGGGCGGCACGGGTTTCGGTCGCGGTGGCGGCCGGGCGGTGCGAGCCCGCTTTCACGGCCTGCGCGACGCGGCGCTTGGGCGGTTTCGCGGCGGCTTTCGGCGTGGCGCTCGCGTGCTTCTCCGCGCTCTTGCCGGTACGCGCGTCGGCGCCCGTACGGGCAGTCGGCGTACGGGCTGCCGGCTGCCGCGCCTCGGGCGGGTTCCAGACCTCGACATAGTGCTCGGCGGCCCAGCCCGTCGACGCGAACGTCAGCGCCAGCAATCCGCATCCAAACAGTCTTACCATTGTCTCTCCGTCATATTCGTTGCGGCGCGTCCGGTCGGGGCCGTGCAGGGGCATTCGGGGAAGCCGGCTCAGGAGAACACCTCGAGCCCGTGTTTCTCGACGATCTGGAGCATGCGCGCGGCGATGCCGCTCGGCCGCTTGTCGCCCTGTTCCCATTGGCGGATCGTCGACGTCGTCGTGTTCAGGTAGAGCGCGAACACGCTCTGGCTGACGTTGACCGACTTGCGGATGCGGGCGATCGCTTCCGGATCGAACTGCGGCGCGGCTTCGATGCAGAGATCGTCGTATTCCCGCATCGTCTTCTTGTCGATCAGTTGCGCACGATACAGGCCGGACGCGGCGCTGTGGATCGCCTCCGTCGCATCGCTCTTGAACCGACTCTTAGCCATTGCAAATCTCCACAAGCTCTTTCAGTGCGACCAGCGTCGCGATGTCGCTGTGTCGACCTACGTCCGCGGCGAGCTTTCTGAAGGCACGCAGTTCGCATGCGTCGATGTTGTCGCGGTCGCATTTCGCGAACAGGAACACGAACACCCACGTGTGCCCGACCTTGCCCAGCACGATCCCGCGCTGCCGATTGCCGTCCAGACGCTTCTTCCAGACGTTGCCGCCGAGATCGACGCCCTGGCCGCGGGCCAGTTCCCGCACCGCGCGGCAGAGCTCGCCATCGGCGATTCCCGCTTTCCCGGCTGCCTTGTGAAACCACTTCGTCTTGAAGACGCGTCGTACGGAAGCAGACATGTCGAGCCGGTCGAGTTAGCACAGGATTATATACCACTACGTGGTACATATTTCGACCTGGCCAAACGGCCTGCCTTACACCCGCAAGCGGTCGGGAGGGCCCGGCGAGGGGCCCTCCCGTCGCCGCGTATTACTCCACCGTCACCGATTTCGCGAGGTTGCGCGGCTTGTCGACGTCGGTGCCGCGCGCACACGCGGTGTGATACGCGAGCAGCTGCAGCGGCACGACGTGCAGGATCGGCGACAGTTGCCCGTAGTGCTCCGGCATCCGGATCACGTGCAGGCCGTCGTCGTTGACGATCTGCGTGTCGGCATCGGCGAACACGTACAGCTCGCCGCCGCGCGCACGCACTTCCTGCATGTTCGACTTCAGCTTTTCGAGCAGCGTGTCGTTCGGCGCGACCGTGACGACCGGCATCGCTTCCGTGACGAGCGCGAGCGGCCCGTGCTTCAGTTCGCCGGCCGGATAGGCCTCGGCGTGGATGTACGAGATTTCCTTCAGCTTCAACGCGCCTTCGAGCGCGATCGGGTAGTGCAGCCCGCGGCCGAGGAACAGCGCGTTTTCCTTGCGCGCGAATTCCTCCGACCACGCGATGATCTGCGGCTCGAGCGCGAGCACGCTGTTCAGCGCGGCCGGCAGGTGGCGCAGCTCCTTCAGGAATTGTGCTTCCTGCGCGGCGTCGACGTGCCCGCGCAGCTTGCCGAGCGTCGCGGCCAGCACGAACAGCGCGACGAGCTGGGTCGTGAACGCCTTCGTCGACGCGACGCCGATCTCGGTGCCCGCGTGCGTCAGGAACTGCATTTCGGTCAGGCGCACCATCGCGCTCGTCGCGACGTTGCAGACGGCGAGCGTGTGCGTGTGGCCGAGCGACTGCGCATGCTTGAGCGCGGCCAGCGTATCGGCCGTCTCGCCCGACTGCGAGATCACCAGCACGAGCTGGCGCGGGTTCGGCACCGACTCGCGATAGCGGTATTCGCTGGCGATCTCGACCTGGGTCGGGATCTTCGCGATCGATTCGAGCCAGTACTTCGCGGTGAGGCCCGAGTAGTAGCTCGTGCCGCACGCGAGGATCAGCAGGCTGTCGATGTCCGCGAACGCGGCGGGCGCGGCCTCGCCGAACAGCGTCGCGTCGAAGGCTTCCGTCTGCGGCACCGTGTCGCCGATCGCGCGCGGTTGCTCGAAGATTTCCTTCTGCATGAAGTGGCGATAGGGGCCGAGCTCGACCGCGCCGCCGTATGCGCTGACCACGCGGATTTCGCGCTGCACGGTGGCGCCGTGGCGATCGACGATCGTCACGCCGTCGAGCGACAGCTCGCACACGTCGCCTTCCTCGAGGAACGTGAAGCGGTCGGTGCTGCCCGCGAGCGCGAGCGCATCGGACGCGAGGAAGTTCTCGCCGTCGCCGTGGCCGACGACGAGCGGCGAACCCTGGCGCGCGCCGACGACGGTGTGCGGCTGGTCCTTGTGGATCACCGCGATCGCATACGCGCCGTGCAGCTGCTGCACCGCTTCGCGCACCGCGTCGAACAGGTTGCCGCGGTACAGGCTGTGCACGAGGTGCGCGATCACTTCGGTGTCGGTCTGCGACACGAATTCGTAGCCCTTGGCCCGCAGCGCGTCGCGCAGCGGCTCGAAGTTCTCGATGATGCCGTTGTGCACGAGCGCGAGCGCGTTCGACGAGAAGATCGGGTGCGCGTTGTGCGTGACGGGCGCGCCGTGGGTGGCCCAGCGCGTGTGCGCGACGCCCGTCGTGCCTTCGAGGTGCGTGTCGCGCACCTGCGTGTCGAGATCGGCGACGCGCGCGACGCTGCGCGCGCGCTTCGGTGCACCCGGCTCGAGCACGGCGACGCCGCACGAGTCGTAGCCACGGTATTCGAGGCGCCGCAATCCTTCGATCAGCACCGGAACGATATTACGCTGCGCAACTGCGCCGACAATGCCGCACATGAATGGTCAATCCTGTCAGTCGAAGCGGGCGCCGCGTGGGCGCCCGCAAAAGGTTCAGCTCTTCTTCTTGACCGGGCGGACGTAGCCGCTCTTCGCGGTCTGCGTCTTCTCGTTCAACGCGAGGACGCCCTCGGCGACGTCCTTCCAGATCGTCGTGCCGGCGGCGATCGTCACGCCGCGGCCGACGCGCACGGGCGCGACGAGCTGCGTGTCGGAGCCGACGAACACGTCGTCCTCGATCACGGTGCGGAACTTGTTCGCGCCGTCGTAGTTGCAGGTGATCGTGCCCGCGCCGATGTTCACGCGCGCGCCGATGTCGGCGTCGCCGATGTACGTGAGGTGGTTCGCCTTCGAGCCGTGGCCGATCACCGCGTTCTTCACCTCGACGAAGTTGCCGACGTGCGCTTCGTCCGCGAGCTGCGCACCGGGGCGCAGCCGCGCGTACGGGCCGATCACGGTGTGCGCGCCGAGTTCGGCGCCGTCGATGTGCGTGAACGCATCGATGCGCGTGCCGGCGCCGACCGACGCGTTGCGGATCACGCAGTTCGCGCCGATCGTCACGTTGTCGGCGAGCGTCACGTTGCCTTCGAACACGCAGTTCACGTCGATCGACACGTCGCGGCCGCAGCGCAGCGTGCCGCGCACGTCGACGCGCGCCGGATCGGCGAGCGTGACGCCGTCGACGAGCAGCGCGTCGGCGACGTTGCGCTGGTGAATGCGCTCGAGCTCCGCGAGCTGCGCCTTGCTGTTCACGCCGAGCGTTTCCCATTCGTCGTCGGGCTGCGACGTGACGACCTCGAAGCCGGCCTCGATCGCGAGTTCGACGACGTCGGTCAGGTAGTACTCGCCCTGCGCGTTTTCGTTCTTCAGCGCGCCGAGCCACATCGACAGCTGCGCCGTGGGCGTGACGATGATGCCGGTGTTGATCTCGGCGATCTTCAGCTCTTCCGGCGATGCATCCTTCTGCTCGACGATGCGCGTGACGAAGCCGGACGCGTCGCGCACGATGCGGCCGTAGCCGGTCGGGTCGTCGAGCGTGACGGTGAGGATGCCGTAGCGGCCGTCGCGCGCGGCATCGACGAGACGCTGCAGCGTCGACGCACGGGTGAGCGGCACGTCGCCGTACAGCACGAGCGTCGGTTGCGCGGGATCGAGGAGCGGCAGCGCCTGGCGCACCGCGTGGCCGGTGCCGAGCTGCTCGGCCTGCACCGCGAACTGGACGTCGGGTGCGGCGACCGCAGCCTGAACCTGCTCGGCGCCGTGGCCGACGACGACGACGAGCCGGGACGGCTGCAGCGTGCGCGCGGTGTCGATGACGTGGGAGAGGAGCGGCCTGCCGGCCAGCGGGTGAAGCACTTTCGGCAGCGCGGAACGCATGCGCTTGCCGGTGCCTGCCGCCAAAATCACGATATTCATGGCGCGCGCGTGGGTCAGAGTTCGAAGCCGTCCATTTTAGCATGCGGCCCTTGTCGCTCCGGGCCTGTCGCGGCGGGGCGACAACGCCGAAACGAGGCCGCCGGCCCCGGTTTCGGCGGGTATTCCGTCCCTGCTTACAGGTCGTCGAACTGGACGATCGAGATCGGTTGGGCGGCGCCCGGCGCCGCCGCGTCGTCACCCGATGCGCACGGTTCCTCGTCGAACGCGATGTCGCCTTGCGGATCGGCTTCACCCGTCGCGCGCAGCGACTGGAACGGGTACAGCGTCGTGTCCATCAGGTGCGACGGCACGACCTTCGCGAGCGCGTTGAACATGTTGTCGACGCGGCCAGGGAAGCGTTTGTCCCATTCGCGGATCAGCGCCTTCATTTCCGCGCGCTTCAGGTTCGGCTGGCTGCCGCACAGGTTGCACGGGATGATCGGGAATTCGCGCAGCTCCGCGTATTTCTCGAGATCGGTTTCCTTCACGTACGCGAGCGGGCGGATCACGATGTTCTTGCCGTCGTCCGACTGCAGCTTCGGCGGCATCCCCTTCAGCTTGCCGCCGTAGAACATGTTCAGCAGCAGCGTCTGCACGATGTCGTCGCGGTGATGGCCGAGCGCGATCTTGGTCGCGCCGAGCTCGCCGGCCACGCGGTACAGGATGCCGCGGCGCAGCCGCGAGCACAGCGAGCAGGTCGTCTTGCCTTCCGGCACGAGCCGCTTGACGATGCTGTAGGTGTCCTGGTTCTCGATGTGGAACGGCACGCCGACCTGCTTCAGGTATTCGGGCAGTACGTGCTCGGGGAAGCCCGGCTGCTTCTGGTCGAGGTTCACCGCGACGATGTCGAAATCGATCGGCGCGCGCTCGCGCAGGCGCAGCAGCACGTCGAGCATCGCGTAACTGTCCTTGCCGCCCGACAGGCACACCATCACCTTGTCGCCCTGCTCGATCATGTTGTAGTCGCCGATCGCCTGGCCGACCTGGCGCACGATCCGCTTGAACAGCTTGTTGTTCTCGTACGCTTCCTTCTGCTCGCGGCGTGTCAGCGCGGGGCGGCCGGCCGGCGCGGCGGCGTCGTCCAGCGTGGCGGCGTCGGCCGCCGTGTCGTTCATGTGGGGGGCGTTCATTGGCGCTCCTCGTCCTTGATGCGAAAGACTTCGACGCCGACGGCGTCGCAGTCCGGATAGGCGTCCGGTTTCTCGGTACGGACACGTACCGCGCGCACGGTATCGTGCGCCAGCAGGTGCGCGGCGATCGAATCGCACAGCGTTTCCTGTAGGTGGATGTGGCCGCGCGCCAGGCTCTGCGCGACGCTCTGCTTCATCAGGTCGTAGTCGACGACTTCGTGCAGCCGGTCGTCGACGGGGGTGGACAGCGCGAGCGGCACGAACAGGTCGATGTTGATGACGACGCGTTGCTCGCCGCGCTTCTCGTGTTCGAAGGCCCCGATGTTGATGTGCACCTCGTAGTCGCGCAGGTAGAGCCTGCGGCAATCCGCGAGGCGGGGGTGCAGGAGAGCGGAAAACATGGTCGTCCCAGTCAAATTGGCGTGCGCGCACGCAAAGCGGCGCGGGCGGCGGCGGCGAGGCCGCGCCCGCGCGGTTCATTCATTCGGGCCGGCGGCTGGCGGCACCAGGTGCTCGCCGCCGTCGACGGTCAGCGTCGCGCCCGTCACGCCGGGCGCGCTCGCGAGATAGCAGGCGGCCGCCGCGATGTCGTCCGCGTGCGGCGCGTGGCCGCGCACGAGCGCCGCGACCCGCACCTTCGGTGCGAGCGCCAGCGCGAGCGCCGACGTCGCGCGGTTCAACGCGGCCTGCATCAGCGCGTGCGACAGCTGCGCCGGTGCCGGGTGAAACAGGGCCTGATCCAGCACGTGGATCGCGCACGCGCGCAGCGTTTCGTCGTCGCGTGCGGCATCGGGCGTCGCATCGGCGAGCGCGCGGGCCAGCGCGAGCGGCGCCGTCACGTTGCGGGCGAGCGCGGCGGCGAGCGACGCGCCGTCCACCGTGTGCGCGTCGTCGGCGCCTGCGCTGGCGCTGACGAACACCGCGCACGCGGGCCGGCCGAGTGCTTCGCCGCACGCGGCGACGAGGGCCGCGGCATCGGCTTCCAGGGCCGGATCGGCGTCGAGCACGGCCGCGCGGCGGCCCAGCGCCGCGACTTCGGCGACGAGCGCGTCGGCGGCCGCGCGCGGCGCGCCGTGACTGCGCTGCAGCGCGACGTCCCAGCCGCGGCGGGCGAAACCCGTCGCGAGCGCACGGCCGATTGACGCGGCGTCGGCCGCGCTGCCCAGGGCGCCCGTGACGAGCACCACGCGTGGGGTCGACGTATCGGCTGAAACGGTCATTTACAATGCCGGGATGAACCCGAAAGCTCACGAACCCGCTAGTTTACCTGCTCCCGGCCCTGACGCGCTCGCGCAGTCCGAAACCCTCGCCGCGCAACTGCGCGACGAGATCGCGGCGGCCGGCGGCTGGCTGTCGTTCGACCGCTTCATGGAACGCGCGCTGTATGCGCCGGGCCTCGGCTATTACAGCGGCGGCGCGCGCAAGTTCGGCCGCCGCGCCGACGACGGCAGTGACTTCGTCACCGCGCCCGAGCTGTCGCCGCTGTTCGCGCAGACGCTCGCGCAACCGGTGGCCGAGGCGCTTGCGGTGAGCGGCACGCGCCGCGTGATGGAATTCGGCGCCGGCACCGGCAAGCTCGCGGCCGGGCTGCTCGCGGCGCTCGACGCGCTCGACGCCGAACTCGACGAATACCTGATCGTCGACCTGTCCGGCGAACTGCGCGAACGGCAGCGCGACACGATCGAAGCCGCGGTGCCGGCGCTGGCCGCGAAGGTGCGCTGGCTCGACGCGCTGCCCGAGCGGTTCGACGGCGTCGTGGTCGGCAACGAGGTGCTCGACGCGATGCCGGTGCGCCTCTTCGCGAAGGCGGATGGCGCATGGCGCGAGCGCGGCGTCGCGCTCGACGCGCGGCACGCGTTCGTGTTCGACGACCGGCCGATCGGCGCGGCCGGCCTGCCGGCGGTGCTCGCGACGCTCGACGTCGGCGACGGCTACGTGACCGAAACGCACGAGGCCGCGCTCGCGTTCACGCGCACCGTCTGCACGATGCTCGGCCGTGGCGCGGTGCTGCTCATCGACTACGGGTTTCCCGCGCACGAGTACTACCATCCGCAGCGCGACCGCGGCACGCTGATGTGCCACTACCGTCACCACGCGCACGACGATCCGTTCGTCTACCCGGGTCTGCAGGACCTCACCGCGCACGTCGAATTCACCGGCATCTACGAGGCGGCGGTCGCCACCGGCGTCGACTTGCTCGGCTACACGTCGCAGGCGCGCTTCCTGTTGAACGCGGGCATAACCGACGCGCTGGCCGCGATCGATCCGTCCGACGTCCGCGCGTTCCTGCCGGCCGCGAACGCGGTGCAGAAGCTGATCTCGGAAGCCGAGATGGGCGAGCTGTTCAAGGTGATCGCGTTTTCGCGCGGGATCGACGGCACGCTCGACGCGTTCGCGCGCGGTGACCGCTCGCACGCGCTCTGACGGGCCAGGGCCTGTTTCCGTATGGAACGCACATGCTCCGCTGGCTATTGACGACGTTCATCGCGGTGATGATCCTGACGCGCTGCTGGCCGTGGCTCGGCAAGCTCGGCATCGGGCGGATGCCGGGCGACGTCACGCTGACGCTCGGCGGGCGGCGCTACCCGTTCCCGTTCATGTCGACGCTGGTGCTGACGATGCTGCTCTCGATGGTGGCGCGGCTGCTCTGAGCCGAAGACGGCGCGGCCGGGCCGCGGCGCGCGCATGACAGTTCGCGCGTTACAGCTCGATTTCGCCGAGGATCCGGTGCGCAAGCGCCTTCGCCTCCTCGAACGCTTCTTCCTCGCTCGAACTCGTCGTGTGAACGTCGTAGCGCATGTTCTCCGTCTCGTCGCCGTCGTCCCGCGCGAGGATCACGTAGCCCTGAAACTCGCCGTTGTCCGCGCGGTGCGTATGCGCCTTGGCCGTATAGATGCCTTTGGTGAACGTGTTCGTGTCCATCGTGCTCTCCCGCGAAAAGGACACTTCATCGTAGCACTGCGGCGCAACATGTACAGCGCCGCTTATCGGTGACCGATCGGCGATCGGCCACCGTACTGCCGGCGTCGTTCCTTCAACGTCCCTTCATCCTTCGAGCAGCGCGACGACCTCGTCGAGCGTCGGCGCGTGCGCGCCCGTGTGCCGGCACGCGGCGGCGCCGGCCGCCACCGCGAACGCGAGATGCTCGCGCCAGCCGCGCTGCGGCGCGGCCATCAGGCTGAACAGCAGGCCGCCGATCGATGCGTCGCCCGCGCCGACGGTGTCGGCCACTTCCACGCGCGGCGGGCTGGCTTCGTGCACGTCGCCGTCGGCGTAGAGCGTGGCGGCCTGCGCGCCGCGCGTGACGAGCACGGCCGCCCGCGGGTTCAGCGCGCGCACGGCCGCGATCGCGTCGGGTCCGTCGCCGCCGAACAGGTGCCGCAGGTCTTCGTCGGACACCTTGATCAGGTCGGCGAGGGCGGCCATCTTCTCCAGCGTTGGCCGGTACGCGGCCGTCATCAGGTTCCGCACGTTCGGATCGAAGCTGATCTTCACGCCGCGCGCGTGCAAATCGGCCGCGAGCGCGGCCAGCGTGCCCGCGAGCGGTTCGCGCACGAGGCTGATGCAGCCGAAATGCGCCCATTGCACGTGCTCGGTCCAGCCGGCCGGCAGCCGCGCCGGGTCGAACGCGAGATCCGCGCTCGCTTCGCCGATGAAGAAGTACGCGGGCGGGCGCGTCTCGTGGACGATCGCGAGCAGCGGCGGCCGCGCGACCCGTTGCAGGAAGCGCAGGTCGAGGCCGGCCGCTTCGCTCGTGTGCCACAGCACGTCGGAGAAGCAGTCTTCGCCGATCGAGCCGGCGAGCGCGCTCGGCACGCCGAGCCGCGCGACCGCGCGCGCGACGTTCCAGCCGGCGCCGCCCGGCACCGACGTCCACTGCGCGTCGCCCGCGCGCACCATGTCGGTCAGGATGTCGCCCGCCGACACGAAAGCCGGAAACGTGCCGCCGCTCATTGCGTCGGCTCGCTGCGTTGCGTGCGCGCGAGGGTCGCGAGCACGTCGTAGCAGGCGCCCATCGTGTGATAGTCGGTCTTGCCGGCCGGGCTCTTCTCGTCGCTGTACTTGCGGTTGTCGCAGGTGAGGATCCGGTACCACGCGCCGTAGCGGTGATCGACGAAATACGCCCAGCTGTAGCGCCAGATCTCGTCGTACCAGTCCCAGAAGCGTTCGCTGCCGGTGCGCGCGCCGAGCATCGCGGCCGCCGCGAAGGTTTCCGCCTGCACCCAGAAATACTTGTTGTGGTCGCAGATCGTGAAGTCGGGGCCGAAGCCGTAGCAGAGGCCGCCGTGATCGGCGTCCCACGCGTGCGTGAGCGCCGCGTCGAACAGCTCGGCCGCGCGCGGCGCGAGCCAGTCGAGCGGGCGGTGCCGCTCGAGGATCAGCAGCAGCTTCGCCCATTCGGTCTGGTGCCCGGGCTGGAAGCCCCACGGCCGGAAGATGTTCGAGCTGTCTTCCTTGTTGTAGTCCCAGTCGACCGACCAGTCCGCATGATAGTGCTCCCACACGAGGCCGCCCGACAGCGCGGCCTGGCGCTGCGTGATGTGCGAGGCGAGCTTTTCCGCGCGATCGAGGTACGTGAGGTGGCCGGTCGCCTCGTAGGCGGCGAGCAGCGCTTCCGTCATGTGCATGTTCGCGTTCTGGCCGCGATACGACGACACGATCCAGTTCGGCGTCGCGTCGTCCGCGTAGAGGCCTGCGGCCGCATCCCAGAAGCGATGCTCGGCGAGCTCGTAGGTGGCGGCGATCAGCGGACGCGCTTCGTCGATGCCGGCCATCGTCGCGTGCGCGGCGGCCAGCAGCACGAACGCGAGCCCGTAGCAGTGGCGCGTGCCGTCGAGCGTCGCGCGCTTGCCGCCGTCGCGCCAGTCGAGCTCCCAGTCGTAGCCCTGCAGCGCGTCGTCCCAGTGCGCGTCGCGCAGGAAGCGCAGCCCGTGGCGCGCGTAGTCGAGGTGACGCGGATCGCCGAAATGGCGGTACGCCATCGCGTAGTTGAAGACGAACCGGCAGGTGCTGACGAGGTGGCGCGACGTGCGGTTGTAGATGCTGCCGTCGTCGCGGAAGTAATGGTAGAAGCCGCCCGTCGGGTCGAATGCGTTGGTCGCGTAGAAGCGCAGCGTGTCTTCGATGTGCGACAGCAGGAACGACGGATCGCGGAAGCTCGCGACGAACGGTACGGCGGGCGTGTGGGCGGCCGGCGCGGCCGTGCAGGGTTGGACCGGGGGCATGTTCATGATTCGGTGGCCGTTACGGTATCGAGTGCCGGGGAGCCGGCGGGCTGGCTGCTGGCCCGCACGATCAGCTCGACGGGCAGGGAAATCTCGGTGCGCTCGGGCGCTTCGGCGAGCAGCAGCTCGACGCCGCGGCGGCCGAGCGCTTCCTTGTCGACGGCGAGCGTCGTGAGCGGCGGGTTCGCGTGCGCGGCGGCCGGGATGTCGTCGAAGCCGACGATCGCGATGTCGTCCGGAATCCGCAGGCCGCGCGCGATGCACACGCGCTGCGCGGCCAGCGCGGCCGCGTCGTTGTACGCGAACACGGCTTCGGGCCGCGGGCCGGGCGCGTCGAGCAGTTGCTCCATCGCACGCGCGGCGCCCGTGTCCGGGTCGAGCCCCGCGTCGATCGTCACTTCGTACGCGGGATCGAACAGCCGTCCGGCTTCGAAGAACGCGCGCCGGTAGCCGATCGCGCGCTGCGCGATGCTGTAGTGCGCGGCCGAGCCGCCGATGAAGGCGATCCGCGAGCGGCCGGTGGCGAGCAGGTGGCGCATCGCGAGCGCCGCGCCCGTCGCGTTGTCGATGTTGACCGAGCGCAGCCCGGGCGCCCACAGGTCGATCAGCACGAGCGGCCGGCCGGTGGCGGCGAGCGCCTCGATCGTCTCGGGCTCGATGAAGCCGGCGACCGCGATTGCGTCGGGCGCGTGCGGGCGCATCTGGCGCAGCACGTCGTCGTTCGGGCCGACCGTGAGCAGCGTCGGCACGATGCCGCGCTCGCGGCACGCGTCCTCGACGCCGTGCAGCACGTGCGAAAAGAACGGGCTTGCCGGAAAGCGGTTGTGCTGGCGGTGCAGCAGGAAGGTGAGCCGGCGGATGCGCGGCCGCAGCTGGGCGGGATCGTAGCCGAGCTGCTGGGCGATCCCGACGATGCGCGCACGCGTGGTTTCGGACAGGCCGGGCTGGTTTTTCAGCGCGCGGGAGACGGTGCCGATCGAGACCTCTGCCGCCCGCGCCACATCGCGAATGGTCGTACCCATCGTTCGGGGTCCGGTTTGTTTAGGTTGAAAGCGATTGTATAGTAAAACGGATGGCGGAATTCGGGCCGAATAACCGGGGAATACCCGCGAATAACGGGTTTTTAAGCGCTAATCTGCGAAAACGCCGTTACTAAAAATACTAAACAAAACGCGAAAAAGGCAAGGTGGGGGTGCGGGTGTCTGGCGGGGCGGATGGCGCCCGCCGGAAAGGGCAACGGCGCGGCTGCGGGGCAGGGGCGAACATGAGGGCGCGGCGCTCCCTGGCCTGCGCGCGTGGCGACGACGTGCCGTTGCGCAACGGCCGAACCTTGCGCCGCCCCCGCATCGGCCCCGTCGCACGATGCTCAGGTGCTTCCGTGTTCCGTGCATCCCCGGCGACTGGCGCGCCGTTCAGCCCGCCCCCGCCACGGCCGGCGGTTCGCCGCGATCGCGCAGCGCGGCGCGGCTGGCATCGAGATCGACGACCGCGAGCCCGTCCGGCTGCTGCTTCGCCCGCCGCTTCGCGAGCGCCGCGACCGACGCGATCTCGTCGCTGCCGTAGCGTTTCGCGCCGTGCGCGCCGGCCGGCACGCCGACCGCGCCGATCGCCATCGTCACGAAGCCGAAAAATGCCGGGTTGCCGTGGCGGTCCTCGCCGCGCAGCCCGCCCGCCTGCCGGTCGACCTGCGTGTAGAAGAGTTGCGCGCCGTCGTTGAAGCGCGCGATCGCGTCGGCGGCGCGCTCGCGCCAGTCGTCGCGCTGGAACAGCACGAGGAAATCGTCGCCGCCGACGTGGCCGAGAAAGTCGCGTTGCGGATCGCACACGCCGGCCAGCACCGTTGCGGCGAACTTCAGCACTTCGTCGCCCTGCCAGTAGCCGTACTGGTCGTTGAACGGCTTGAACTGGTTCAGGTCGACGTAGCACGCGTGAAAGCCGGCGTCGCGCTGGAGCAGGCGGTCGATGTGCGCGCTGATCGGGATGTTGCCGGGCAGGAAGGTCAGCGGATTCGCGTAGCGCGCGGCCTCGATGCGCATCTCGGTCACCGCGCGTACCAGGCTCTCGCCGGTGCCGAGCCCGACATAGCGGCCGTGCTCGGTGATCACGAAGCCGTCGGCGAGATAGCGCTGGTCGTGGCTCGCGAGCAGCATCGCGAGCTGCTCGAAGGTGGTCGCGTTGTCGATCATCAGCGGCGCATCGTTCGCGAACTGCAGGCACGGTTTCTTGCCGAACACCTCGCGGTGATACGGCAGCGCGAAGCGGTCGATGAAGCCGCGCCGATTCACGAGCGCGACCGGCCGCCCGCGTTCCACGAGCGCGACCGCGTGCAGGTCGGGCATCCGGTTGAACAGCTCGAGCACGTCGTTGCTGGTCGCGTCGCGCGGCAGCGCCGGGGCCGGCACGAGCATCTTCCCGGCGATCGTGCCGGCCGGCCGCACCGCGCGCGTCACGCCGGGAAACACCGCGATGTGCGGCGCGCGGATCGCGTCGCGCGCGGCCGGCGCGACCACCCGCGACGGCTGCGCGTTCGGCCGGCCGAGCAGGAAGCCCTGCACGCAGCAGATGCCCATGTCGCGCACGACGATCAGGTCGCATTCGTTCTCGATGCCTTCCGCGATCAGCTTCGCGCCGCTCGCCTGCGCGAAGTGCTGCATCGCCTTCACGGCTTCGAACTTGAGCGGATCGCGCGCGATGTCGTGGATGAAGAAGCGGTCGATCTTCACGACGTCCGGATGCAGGCGCAGCCACAGGTTCATGCTCGCATTCGCGGTGCCGTAGTCGTCGAGCGCGAACTGGACGCCGGCGTCGCGCAGCGACGCGACCGCCGGCCCGATGTCCGCGAGATCGGGAATCGCGTTCTGCTCGGTGAGTTCGATCACGATGCGCTCGGCGCCGATCCGCGCGCGGCCGAGGAATTGACGGGCGCGCTCGCGTTCGCTGGCGAGCGTGAGGATGGTGCCCGCGCTGAAATTGAGGAACAGCTTGCCGTCGCAGCCGAGCGCCGCGAACGCGTCGAGGCAGGTGAGCGCGGCGGCCCGTTCGAGCGCGATGGTTTCGCCGTCGCGCGCGGCCTGCGCGAACAGCGCGGCGGGAGGCTCGAGTTCGGTGCCGCGCGGGCCGCGGATCAGCCCTTCGTAACCGATGACCGTCCCCGATCCGAGGTCGACGATCGGCTGGAACACGGCGGCGAGCGCGCGTTCCGCGATCAGGCGCGTAGTGCGGGCGACAGCGGAATCGGAGGGGAGCGCGGGCATGGGCGAGGGCAGCCGAATCGACGGGACGCCCGGCTTAACGGCACCGCTCGCGGAGAGTTGAATGAAGATTTCGTGACACGAGGGGGCGTTGCCGGTGCATCGCGCCGGGCCCGCGCGGGCGCGTGGTGCGAAGGGGGCGGACGGGAGGCTGCGTGTGAAAGGCGGAGGGCCGGGTGCGGAAGGCGGAAGGCCGCCACCGGCGGCCCTCGCGCCCCCCGACGCGTCAGCGCTTGCCCGTGCTCAGCGCACCCGACGCGGCTGCCGTGTCGCCCTCGTCGTGCTCGCCGCTCGTGTCGCGTGCGCCCCAGCGCTGCGCGAGCGCCGCGCACGCCATCAGTTGGATCTGGTGGAACAGCATCAGCGGCAGCACGATCGCGCCGACCGCGTTCGCCGAGAAGATCACCTTCGCCATCGGCACGCCGGCCGCGAGGCTCTTCTTCGAGCCGCAGAAGATGATCGTGATCTGGTCCGCGCGGTTGAAGCCGAGCCGCTTGCTGACGAACGCGGTCAGCAGCAGCGCGATTGCCAGCAGCACAAGGTTGACGACCAGCAGGCCGCCGAGCGCGCGCGGCGGAATCTGGTGCCACAGCCCCTCGTTGACGGCCTCGCTGAACGCGACGTAGACGACCAGCAGGATCGAGCCCTGGTCGACGAAGCGCAGCACGCCGCGATTGCGGTCGATCCAGCCGCCGATCACGGGCCGCAGCAACTGGCCGGCGATGAACGGCACGAGCAGCTGCATCACGATGCTGCCGACGGTGCTCCACGGCGACGCCGCGGCGGCCGACTGCGACGTGATCATCAGCCCGACGAGCGCCGGCGTGACGAAGATCCCGAGCAGGCTCGACGCGGAGGCCGCGCACACGGCGGCCGGCACGTTGCCCTTGGCGATCGACGTGAACGCGATCGACGACTGGACCGTCGACGGCAGCGTGCACAGGAACAGCACGCCCGCATACAGCGTCGGCGTGACGAGCGGCTGCAGCACGGGTTTCAGCGCGAGGCCGAGCAGCGGAAACAGCGCGAACGTGCTGAGCAGCACGACCGCGTGCAGCCGCCAGTGCGTCGCGCCGGCAACGACGGCTTCGCGCGACAGTTTCGCGCCGTGCAGGAAGAACAGCAGGCCGACGGCGAGGTTGGTCGCCCAGTTGAACGCATGGGCGGCCGGGCCGCGGCAGGGCAGCAGGCTCGCGAGCACGACGGTGCCGACGAGCGCGAGCGTGAAGTTGTCGGGCAGAAAACGGGGACGGGCCATCGGGAACTCGATTCGGAAATGGCGAAGGCGCGCGTCGCGCGCGCGGATGGCGTTATTGTCCCGGTTGGCGATTCACTACACAAATTCATTGTGCGAATCGATTGATGAACCGATTGCATGAAGTGGCGGCCGCCGCCGTTGCCCGGCCGCACTCGAAACCGCAGAAGAATGTTCTGTCGCGACCGCCCGTCGAAGCGAAAAAACCTAGCAGTAACATGGTGTTACACCGATGCCGGCGACATAACACTTTTTGGCTCGACACTCTTTCCCCCCGCCCATAAATTACTGCTGAAAGCCTTGGGTCGGCCGAAAGGAACCGACGGCGGGCGTCGATGGGCACGGAACGATGACGGAACGGGTGAAACGGAAGATCGGACGATGGGTGGCAGGCGTGCTCGGCGCGCTGCTGATGCCGCTTGCGCTCGCCCAGCCGCCCCATGGCGGTCACGGGTTCGGCGGCCACGGCTTCGGCGGTGGCGACATGCGCGCGTACGGCCAGCCGGCCGGCGGCCCCGGCGCGGGTCCCATCTGGCGCCGCGCTGCGCCGCCCGCCGGCGTGAGCGGCTCGGGTTCCCGCTGGGGGCTGCGCCCGACGCCTTCGTACGGCCATTACGCCGCGCAAAGCCCGTATCGGCCGATCAGCGCCGAAGTCCGCCAGATGCCGCGCCCGCCGGGCGGCGGCAACGTCCCGCTGCGGGCCGGTTCGATCCGCGCCGACGTCGCCCGCTACAACGAGGAGCGCGGCGGTCGCCCGATGCCGCCGCCCCGCTCGCAGGAAGAGCCCGCGCACTCGCCTTCTTTCTCCCCGTTCTACCGAAACTGAGCGCCTCGGCGCTCGTCCCCTGGCCGGCTGATGCGAATTCGCCACAGTCGCGCGCAGATTTCCGCTGATTTTCCGACCGCATTGCGCTATCTTTCGCGCCCGGCACGCGTATGCCTCGCCGCCGCCCGCCCGCGCGACCGCGCTTGCGCCGGGCCGCTGCCGTGCGTCCGGCCATGGATGCATTCCGCGAAGTTAATGCCGGCGCTATACCCGCAATAAGTGTGCGCAATTTTGACCGGACGAATGATCCGTAAAGATGGCTGCGCCCCATACGACGCAAGCACTCGGCTCCAAACAACAACGCTCGCGCCACTTATCGACTATCCGACAAAACCTGGAGATCCCATGAAAGCATTCGCTCGCCGTGCGTCGCGCACGTCCGTCAAGCTGATCGCCGCGGCCGCCTGCGTGGCGGCCGCCGCACCCGTCCATGCGCAATCGAGCGTCTCGCTCTACGGGCAGGTTGACGAATGGGTCGGCGCCACCAAGTTCCCCGGCGGCGATCGTGCGTGGAACGTGTCGGGCGGCGGCATGTCGACGTCGTACTGGGGCCTGCACGGCGCAGAGGATCTCGGCGACGGCTACAAGGCGATCTTCACGCTGGAGAGCTTCTTCCGTGCGCAGAACGGCCAGTACGGCCGCTTCCAGGGCGACACGTTCTTCGCGCGCAACGCGTACGTCGGCATCAGTTCGCCGTACGGCACGGTGACGGCGGGCCGCCTGACGACGCACCTGTTCCTGTCGACGATCCTGTTCAACCCGTTCTACGACTCGTACACCTTCTCGCCGATGGTGTATCACGTGTTCCTCGGCCTCGGCACGTTCCCGACCTATCCGAGCGACCAGGGCGCGGTCGGCGATTCGGGCTGGAACAACGCGGTGGGTTATACGTCGCCTTCGTTCGGTGGCCTGAACTTCGGCGCGATGTACGCACTCGGCAACCAGGCCGGCGACAACCGTTCGAAGAAGTGGAGCGCGCAGTTCAACTACGCGAACGGCCCGTTCGCGGCGACCGCCGTGTATCAGTACGTGAACTTCAACAACGGCCCGCAGGACCTGAGCGCGCTCGTGACCGGCATGAAGAGCCAGGGCATCGCGCTGGTCGGCGCGACCTACGACCTGAAGCTCGTGAAGCTGTTCGGCCAGTACATGTATACGAAGAACGACCAGGTCGCGGGCAGCTGGCACGTCAACACCGCGCAGGGCGGCGTGTCGGTGCCGATCGGCGTGGGCAACGCGATGGCGTCGTATGCGTATTCGCGCGACGCGGGCGGCCTCGACCAGACGCGCCAGACCTGGGCCGTCGGCTACGACTATCCGCTGTCCAAGCGCACCGACGTCTACGCGGCCTACATGAACGACCACATCAGCGGCCTGTCGACCGGCAACACGTTCGGCGCAGGCATCCGCGCGAAGTTCTGACGCGCACGCGCGATCGGTGTGCCGGACGCGCGCGTCAATCGCGCGTTTTGGCTGCATGTTTTCCGCCCGTCATTGCTACCCGAAACGGCGCCGTCACCCGCGGCGCCGTTTTGCCTTTCTTGACCTTTCTGTTTCCTCGCCTTTGTTACCCTATCTCGTAATTGGTTGATTCCCCCGGGATTGCGAGCTAGTTCGATGGATACCCTCGTCAGCATGAATGTGTTTCGCTACGTCGTCGAAGTGGGCAGCTTCGTCGGCGCGGCGGAGCGCATGCAGATGTCGGCGGCGATGGCGAGCAAGCACGTGATGCACCTCGAGCAGCAGCTCGGCGCGCGGCTGCTGCATCGCACGACACGACGCGTCGCGCCGACCGAGGCGGGACGCGAATACTATGAGCGCCTCGTGCAGGCGCTGTCCGAACTCGACGAAGCCGGCCAGGCCGTCGGCGCCGCGAGCGTGGTGCCGCAGGGGCGGTTGCGCGTGACGTCGCTGTCCGCGTTCGGGCTGCGGCACGTGATGCAGGCCGTCACCGATTACGCGGGCCGGTTCCCGGACGTGACCGTCGACATGACGCTGTCCGATCGCGTGGTCGACCTGATCGAGGAAGGCTACGACGTCGCGGTGCGCGCGGCGCCGAACGGATTGAAATCGTCGTCGCTGGTCGCGCGCCAGATCGCGACCGCGCACATCCTGCTGGTCGCGTCGCCCGAGTATCTCGAGAAGCACGGCACGCCGCAGACGATCGCCGATCTCGCGAACCACAACTACCTGCGGCGCGATTCGAATTCGACGATGCTCGATTCGCTCGTGATCGACGCGGCCGCTGCTTCGCGCGTGAGCCTGAACGGCAACCTGATCGTGAACCATCTCGAAGGGCTGCGCGCGGCCGTGCTCGCCGGCGCGGGCATTGCGCTGCTCGGCACCGAAGTGGTCGGCGACGACATCGAATCGGGTCGGCTCGTGCCGGTGCTGCTCGATTCCGTGCCGCCGCACGAGGCGCCGATCTATGCGGTGTACGCGAGCCGTCGCCACGTGTCCGCGAAGGTGCGCTCGTTCGTCGATTTCCTGGCCGCGCGTTTCGAAGGGCAGTCGCTGTGCCCGTCGATCGAATCGCGGCTGCGCGTGCTGCCGATCACGCGGATGAAGCGCGCGGTCTGAGCCAGATCGTCGGCCCGTCCACCGCGGCGGGGCAATAAAAAAGCGCGAACCGCAACGGTTCGCGCTTTTTCGTTTGGTTCGACGATCTCGCGTCGATGGCGGCCGCGCCGGCCGCCGCTTCCGTCAACGCGGGATGCCGAGCCGCGCCTTCGCGTCGTCGTATTCGCGCTTGAGCCGCTCGACGAGCGCACCCACGCTCGGCAGGTCGTCCATCAGGCCGACGCCCTGGCCGGCACCCCAGATGTCCTTCCACGCCTTGGTCTTGTCGCTGCCGAAATTCATCTTGGTCTTGTCGGATTCCGGCAGCGCGTCCGGATCGAGGCCGGCCTTCTCGATGCTCTCGCGGATGTAGTTGCCGTGCACGCCGGTGAAGAGGTTCGTGTAGATGATGTCCGACGATTTCGCGTTCAGGATCGCGTGCTTGTAGTCGTCGATCGCGTGCGCTTCCTGCGTCGCGATGAAACGCGTGCCCATGTACGCGAAGTCGGCGCCCATCGCCTGCGCGGCGAGGATCGAGCCGCCGTTCGCGATCGAGCCGGACAGCACGATCGGGCCGTCGAAGATCTTGCGGACTTCGCCGACCAGCGCGAACGGCGACGTCGTGCCCGCGTGGCCGCCGGCGCCGGCCGCGACGAGGATCAACCCGTCGACGCCCGCTTCGAGCGCCTTCTGCGCGTGGCGCAGGTTGATCACGTCGTGCAGCACGATGCCGCCGTAGCTGTGCACCGCGTCGACGATCTCGCGCGCCGGTGCGCGCAGGCTCGTGATGAAGATCGGCACCTTGTGCTCGACGCACACGCGCACGTCGTGTTCGAGCCGCGCATTCGACTGGTGGACGATCTGGTTGACCGCGATCGGGCCGATCACCGCGTCGGGATGTTTTGCCTTGTGGTCGGCGAGTTCCGACTGGATCTGCGTGAGCCACGCGTCGAGCAGTTCGGCCGGGCGCGCGTTGAGCGCGGGGAACGAACCGACGATGCCCGCCTTGCATTGCGCGAGCACGAGTTCGGGGTAGCTGACGATGAACATCGGCGACGCGATGACGGGCAGCGTCAGGTTCTGCAGGACGGTGGGCAATGCCATGTGATGTCTCCAGTCTCCGGGGGCGTTGCGGTCGGACGGTGATTCGAGTGTATTGAGTGTAGCGGCGGAACGCGTTCGTTCATATTAATACGAACGGTCGTGCGATTCTACGCGAGCTTAGCAAACTGCGCGGTGTGCCGGCAATCGAGTGAGTGTTCTCTTTCTACGGTTTCGGGTGCTTGGCCCGCTGTGAAGACGCGTCGGCGCTCCTAAAATAGCCGCCATAACAAACCAACGAGAAACAAACCATGTCGTTTGAGGCGTTTGCACCGTTTCGCGTGACGGTGCAGGACACTGACATTTTCGGTGTCAAAGGAGGCACGGGGCCGCCGCTGCTGTTGCTGCACGGCCATCCGCAGACCCACATGATCTGGCATCGCGTTGCGGCGACGCTCGCGAATCACTTCACGGTGATCGCCACCGACCTGCGCGGCTACGGCGCGTCGGGCCGGCCGCCGAGCGACGCGCGGCACACGCCGTATTCGAAACGGGCAATGGCGGCGGACCAGGTCGCCGTGATGCGGCATTTCGGCTTCGAGCAGTTCCACGTATGTGCGCACGATCGCGGCGCGCGGGTCGCGCACCGGCTCGCGCTCGACCACGCGGACGCCGTCGAGCGGATGATGCTGCTCGACATCGCGCCGACGCTCGCGATGTACGAGAAAACCGATCGCGCGTTCGCGACCGCGTATTTCCACTGGTTCTTCCTGATTCAGCCGGAGCCGCTGCCCGAGACGCTGGTGGGCGCGCACACCGATGCGTACATCGAGCGCGTGATGGGCAACCGCTCGGCCGGGCTGGCGCCGTTCGCGCCCGAGGCGCTCGACGCGTACCGGGCGGCGCTCGCGCAGCCGGGCGCCGTGCATGCGATGTGCGAGGACTACCGCGCGTCCGCGACGATCGATCTCGAGCACGACCGTGCGGATCTCGAACGCGGCAACAAGGTCGCGTGCCCGCTGCGCGTGCTGTGGGGCGAGCACGGCGTCGTCGGCCGCTGCTTCGATCCGCTCGACGAATGGCGGCGCGTCGCGCGCGACGTCAGCGGCCGTGCGCTCGATTGCGGGCACTACATTCCGGAAGAGGCGCCCGCCGCGCTGATCGACGAACTGCTCGCGTTCTTCGAGGCGCGCGACGCGGCGGCATGACGGTGCGGGCGCGCGGGCGGCGCGTGCCGCCCGCGGCTCAGGGATGTACGCTTGCCGTCGCGGTTCAGCGGTGTGCGTGGTCGTCCTCGACGAGCGGCGGCAGGCGGCGCGGCACGGGCGTCGATTTCACGATCGCGGTGCTCGTCTCCGCGCGCTCCGTCACCTTCGACAGGATGTCGTCGAGATGCTCGATCGTGCGCAGGTAGAGCCGGCAGATGAAGCAGTCGTCGCCGGTGACCTTGTCGCATTCGACGAACTCGGGAATCCGCCGCAGCAACTCCTCGACCAGATGCAACTGGCCCGGCAGCGGCTTCACGCGGACGATCGCCTGCAGCGTGTAGCCGAGCGCGCGCGGATCGAGCTCGACGGTGAATGCGGCGATCACGCCTTGCGCCTCCAGCCGCCGCACGCGGTCGGCGGTCGCGGGCGCCGACAGTCCGATCTGCCGGGCGAGTTCGCTGGTCGCGAGGCGCGCGTCGTCGGCCAGCGCGGCGACGATCGCGCGGTCGGTCGCGTCGAGCGACGTGACGGCGGGCGGGGAAAGGCGTTTCGGCATGATCGCTTTGCTTTCGAAGGTGAATTGGCGGATTCACTTCAGTTTAGTCATGGTTGTGGCGAAAGCAAGTTTCTAGAATCGAACTCATCCCCGCTTTTCAACGGAGTTCATGATGGCCTCGAATGAAATTCGCCGCGGCGCCGCCGAGATGATCGTCGCGATGCTGATGTCCGGCACGATCGGCTGGCTCGTGATGTCGTCGCAGCAGCCGCTGACCAATGTCGTGTTCTTCCGCTGCATATTCGGCGCCGCGACGCTCGCGATCGTCTGCGCGGCGTTCGGCTTCCTGCGCCGCTCGTTGTTCTCGCCGCGGATGCTCGCGCTCGCGACGCTCGGCAGCCTCGCGATCGTCGCGAACTGGCTGCTGCTGTTCGCCGCCTATTCGCGCGCGTCGATCTCGATGGCGACCGCCGTCTACAACACCCAGCCGTTCATGCTCGTCGCGCTCGGGGCCATCGTGTTCCGCGAGCGGATCACCGCGTCGACGCTCGCGTGGCTCGCGCTCGCGTTCGCCGGGCTGGTGTTCGTGGTGCGCGTCGAGCCGGCCGTGCTCGCGGTGCCCGGCGAATATCTGGAAGGCGTCGCGCTGTCGCTCGGCGCGGCATTCCTGTATGCGATCTCGTCGATCATCACGAAGCACCTGAAGGGCACGCCGCCGCATCTGCTCGCACTGCTGCAGGTCGGCCTCGGCATCGTGCTGCTCGCACCGTTCGCGCACTTCGACGCGTTGCCGGCGACGGCCGGGCAATGGCTCGACCTGATCGTGCTCGGCATCGTCAACACCGGGCTGATGTACGTGCTGCTGTACGGCGCGATCCAGAAGCTGCCGACCGCGATGACGGGCGCGCTGTCGTTCGTCTATCCGGTCGTCGCGATCGTCGTCGATCGCGTCGCGTTCGGGCAGACGCTCGCATGGACGCAGGTATTCGGCGCGCTGCTGATCCTGCTCGCGGCGGCCGGTGTGAACCTCGGCTGGAGGATCGTGCCCACGCGTCGCGCGGCGGTCGGCAACTGAAACGGTCAGACGATTCGGCGCGGCCGCGCGCTCACGTAGCGGCCCGTCGAATGCGCGAATTGGGAATGAGGATTGCACGCCGAATGCCGCCCCGCCGACGTCGCGCGCAGCCGTGAAAAGCGCTGTAAGAAGTTGTAGGGAAACACCCGATGCGATGCGGTCGCGTCGCTCGTATGATGCGGGCTGTGACGTTGATCACGTTCACAGGATTCCGATCTCGATGCCGTTCGCCCGTGAGGTTGAACGGCTTTTTTTTATGTCTCGCTGCCCGCGATCAGGCGCCGCCGCGCGTCGAGCCGCGCGAGCAGCGCGCGCCTCGCGTCGTCGTCCGACTCACGCCATCCCTTGATCTCGCCGCGCGTGCGCAGGCAGCCCGCGCACCAGTCGGTGCGCGGATCGATCCGGCAGACGTCGGTGCACGGCGACGCGACCGTGGCGACCGGCATCGTCACGTCGCTCATGCGGACTCCCGCAACGCGACGTCCGCGACCGGCGCGCCCGTCAGCGACACGAGCTCGTGCGGCGACAGGTTGAACACCGCGTGCGGATGGCCGGCGGCGGCCCACAGGCTGTCGAGCGCGAGCAGGTCGGCGTCGATCAGCGTGACCGGTTCGACCAGATGGCCGATCGGACAGACGCCGCCGATCGCATAGCCGGTGTTGTCGCGCACGAATTTCGCGTCCGCGCGGCCGACCGGGCCGACCCGTTCGGCGACCTTCTTTTCATCCACGCGGTTGACGCCGCTCGCGATCACCAGCACGGGTGCGCCGTCGGCCTGCCGGCGAAACAGGATCGACTTCGCGATCTGCGCGACCGAGCAGCCGAGCCCGGCCGCGGCCTCGGCCGACGTCTTGCCGGTTTCGGCGAGCATCACGATGCCTTTCGCATGGCCGCGCTCGCGCAGCAGCAGCGCGACGCGTCGCGCGGAATCGGGGAGGGAATCGAATGAAGCGGGTGTCGTCATGTCGGGGAATCCGTGGAACGAGGTGATCAGACGCAGTTCGCGGCGTCGGCCGCGCTCTGCGCCTTGGCAAGCAGTGCACGCCCGGCGCGCGACACGTTCGCGCGGCCGATCGCGTTCGAGATGAAGTCACCGGCGGCGACGACCTGCGCGAGATCGATGCCGGTCTCGATGCCGAGGCCCTGCATCAGGTACAGCACGTCCTCGGTCGCGACGTTGCCGGTCGCGCCCTTCGCGTACGGGCAGCCGCCGAGGCCCGCGACCGACGCGTGGAAGATCTCGATCCCTTCGAACAGCGCCGCGTAGATGTTCGCGAGCGCCTGGCCGTAGGTGTCGTGGAAGTGGCCCGACAGGCGTTCGCGCGGGAACACGCGCGTGACGGCCGCGAGCACTTCGCGCGTGCGCTTCGGCGTGCCGACGCCGATCGTGTCGGCGATGTCGATCTCGTCGCAGCCGAGCGCGGCGAACCGTTCGACGACGTCGACGACCGACGCGACCGGCACCTCGCCCTGGTACGGGCAGCCGAGCGTGCACGACACGCTGCCGCGCAGCCGCAGGCCCGCGTCCTTCGCGGCCTTCGCGACCGGCTCGAAGCGCGCGATGCTCTCGGCGATGCTGCAGTTGATGTTCCGCTGCGAGAACGCCTCGCTCGCCGCGCCGAAGATCACGACTTCGTTGGCCCGTGCCGCGACCGCATTCTCGAAGCCCTTCAGGTTCGGCGTGAGCACCGAGTACACGGTGCCCGCGCGGCGCTCGATGCCGGCCATCACGTCGGCGCCGTCGGCCATCTGCGGCACCCATTTCGGCGAGACGAACGACGCGGCCTCGACGTTGCGGAAGCCGGCGCGCGACAGCCGGTCGACGAGCGCGATCTTCACGTCGGTCGGTACGAAGGTCTTCTCGTTCTGCAGCCCGTCGCGCGGGCCGACTTCGACGATCTTGACGGCGGTGGGGAACGTCATGGTTGTCTCCGGTTTTGTGTAGGCGGAATTCAGTAACCGCGCGCGTAGTCGACGATGCCACTGACGGGCGCGCCGCGCTCGAACGCGCGGATCTTGCCGGCGATCTGTTCGACGGCTTCCGCGCGCAGCGTCTCGGCCGAGCTGTGCGGCGTGATCGTGATGCGCGGCGCACGCCAGAACGGATGGTCGTCCGGCAGCGGTTCGTGCTGGAACACGTCGAGCGTGGCCGCGGCGACCTGGCCGCTTGCAAGTGCGTCGAGCAGGTCGGCTTCGACGAGATGCGCGCCGCGCGCGACGTTGACGACGTACGCGCCGGGCGCGAGCCGCGCGAACGCGCGCGCCGACAGGATGCCGTCGGTATCGCGCGTGCTCGGCAGCAGGTTGACGAGCACCTTCGCGCCGTCGATGCACGCGTCGAACGCGCCGTCGCCGGCGAAGGTCGCGACGCCGTCGAGCTGCTTCGCGCTGCGGCTGTAGCCGCGCACCGGCAGGCCGAGCGCGGCGAGCGCGCGGGCGACTGCCGCACCGAGCACGCCGAGGCCGAGGACCGCGACGGCGAAGCTCGCGCGCGCATGCGGTTCGAGCGGCTGCCAGCGGCGCTCGCGCTGTTGCAGGTCGTATTCGTCGAAACGGCGCAGGTAGCGCAGCACCGCGTGCGTCACGTATTCGACCATCTGCTGCGCCATGCCGGAATCTTCGAGCCGCACCAGCGGCACGTGCGCGGGCAGCGTGCCCGGATGCGCGTGCTCGAGCGCGAGCAGCGCATCGACGCCCGCGCCGAGGTTGAAGATCGCGCGCAGGCCGTCGCGCGGCGCGAACAACTCGCGCGGCGGGCGCCACACGAGCGCGTAGTCGGCGGCGGCCGTATCGCCCGGCTGCCACGCGCGCAGTTCGGCTTCCGGCAGCGCACGCGCGATCTCGTCGCGCCATGCGCCGGCGTCCTGATGCGGTGAATGGAACAGGATCTTCATTGCGTGACGGCGCGTGCGCGGGCGAGGTGCGTCGCGGGAACGCCGAGCAGAGCCGGGCGCGGCGCGCCGGCGGACGTAGCGGACATCGGGCGACTCCTGACGGCCGGCCCGGCGCGTCGGCGCGGGGACGGTTCCGTGTGAAGCTGACGGGAAGCCCACATTCTACGGTTTCGCCGCGCATTGCGCCGTCGTGCGGGTCGGGCGTTCGACCCGGGCCGCGTTTCGCACGGTCGCCGGGCCGTCGGCCGTGCAAAAGCAAAGCACAAAATATTGGTTCGGTCGCCGCGTACCCGACGCCACAATCGAACCTCGTCTTCAAGCAAGCGAGGGCAATCATGCGCGCATGCAGCAAATCGGCGTGGCCGCCGCGGCTCGTCACCGTTCCGGGCCTGCACGGCAGCGAAGGCGCCCACTGGCAGACCTGGCTCGAGCGGCAGTTCCCGCGCTCGTTGCGCGTCGAGCAGCACGACTGGGACGCGCCCGATCTCGTGGGCTGGGCGCAATCGGTGCGCGCGCTGCTCGATCGCGAGCGCGGCCCGTTCGTGCTCGCCGCGCACAGCTTCGGCTGCCTCGCGGCCGCGCATGCGCTCGCGCAGTGGCCGCACGTGGGCGATGTCGCGGGCGTGCTGTTCGTCGCGCCGGCCAGCCCGAAGAAATTCACCTTTGCCGGGCCGTTCGACGCGCGCCGGCTCGCGGTGCCGTCGATCGTGATCGGCAGCGAGACCGATCCGTGGATGCCGCTCGCCGATGCGCGCGCGCTCGCGCAGCGCCTGGGCAGCGCATTCGTGAACCTCGGCGACGCCGGGCACATCAACACGGCGGCCGGCTTCGGGCCGTGGCCGCGCGCGAAATATTTCATCGACACGCTGGTGCATTGCGCGGCGCCGCTGCGCTTTCGCGACGCGGACGACGGCTTCGAGGCCGCGCTCGTCGATCGCGCGCTCGCGCACGCGGTCTGACGGGCGGGTTGCGCGGCGCATGCCGCGCGGCGGTGGTCGCGGCATCGCGCGCCGTCGCGCTTGCGGCGCTTGTGGCGCGCGCACGGGCCTGACGGCGGCCGGGTCCGAATCGCTCGGCCGGCCGGGCTCGGCATCGCCCGTGAGGCGGCGCGACACCGTGCCGTTCGCGCCGTCGCCGACCGTTACGTCATGCCAGCGCCGGCTCGACGTGAGCGGCCGCCGCTCTCCCCGAGCAGTACCGACTTCTATCAGGTGGCGACGAAATCAGCCCGGCGACGACGCGGCCGCGCTGGAGGCCGCTGCATTCGCGGCGGGCTTCGCATCGTCGTCGTCATCGGGCGGGTAGTGCACGACGGGCGGCGCGAGCGGCGCGGCATCGGACGCGGCGGTATTCGCGGTCGCATCGCTGTTGAACGCGCTGGCGGCGCCGCTCGAGGCGCCAGCCTGCGGCGCGGCGTCGGTCGCGTTGGCGTCGTGCGGTGCGTCGTCGCTGCAGGCGGCGACGAACACGGCGGCACACAGAACGACGGCGACGGAAACGCGACGCATGACTTCTCTCCTGGCAGGCTGATCGGGAAACGTTTTCGAGTATGCCGCCGCGATGCGACGTTTCGGTGAATCGTCTGCGTTGGGGGCGTGATCGCGCCAGGCTTTCGTCAGGCTGACCGAAGGCCGTCGCGGCGATCCGCCGGCACGCATGGCGGAATTTTCCAGCAGAAGCGGATGCTGCGCACATTTACACGGCGCGCCACGCCGCGACCCGGCCGCGGCGACGCGTGCGCCATGCGCGGCATGGCCAATGCGCCCGGCAACTTGCGACCGATGCGCGCCCCGTCACGCCCAAAAACCGGGCGTTATTGCCGCTTCGTCAGCGAACGGCCAGCCGCGCGCCAGCGTGGCGTCATGGAGCCGCTATCACCGGCAACGCGGCCAGCTGTTGCCCGGTATGCGCCACGCACAGGCGGCCGGCACTGCACCGGCACGCTGTCCCCACAATTTCGCGGCACCCGAATTGCTCTTTGCCGATGCGCGTGCCGACCGTGCTGCCATTCAGGCACGGGCGGCACATCCGCGTCCATCCACCATGGAGCGAGCAGAAGTCATGTCCAGCGATCGATCCGATTCCCCGTCTGCCGAACCGGCGCGCGATGCCGCCCCGTCGTCGCTCGGGACCAGCCATTCAGCGGGGGCGCCGCCGCTGCCGCACGATACGCCGTCCAGCGCCGCGCGGCGCCGCTTCCTGCAATCCGCGGCGGCTGCCGCGACCGTCAGCGCCGCATCGCACGTTCATCCGCAGCCGCCGCACGCGGCATCCACGCCGGCCGTGCTCCGCCGCGATCCGGTGGCGGCGCAGCCCGTACATCTCGACATCAACGGGCGCGCGTACACGCTGCAGCTCGAACCGCGCGTCACGCTGCTCGACGCACTGCGCGAATACGCGGGACTCACGGGCACGAAGAAGGGCTGCGATCGCGGGCAGTGCGGCGCGTGCACGGTGCTCGTCGACGGGCGGCGCATCAACGCCTGCCTGACGCTCGCGGTGATGCACGAAGGCGCGCGGATCACGACCGTCGAAGGGCTGGCGCGCGGCGGCGAGCTGAGCCCGGTACAGCGCGCGTTCGTCGAATGCGATGCGTTCCAGTGCGGCTACTGCACGTCCGGCCAGCTCTGCTCGGCGACCGCGCTGCTCGACGAGTTCGCGGCGGGTGCGGGGAGCGCGGCCACCGACGACGTGCGGCGCCGTCCCGCGAACCTGTCGGACGACGAGATCCGCGAGCGCATGAGCGGCAATCTGTGCCGCTGCGGCGCGTACCCGAACATCGTCGCCGCCGTGCGCGCCGCGCACGCGGCGCACGGCTAGCCGACGGAGGGCACCGCAATGGAAGCGATCTCCTACGAACGCGCGACGGACGTCGCCGGCGCCGTGCGCGCGGCGCAGCGGCCCGGCGCGGCCTTCATCGGCGGCGGCACGAACCTGCTCGACCTGATGAAGGGCGGCGTCGCGCGGCCGGTCACGCTCATCGACATCACGCGGATCGCGGGCCTCGATACGGTCGATGCGCTGCCCGGCGGCGGCGTGCGCATCGGCGCGCTCGTACGCAACAGCGATGCAGCCGACCATCCGCGCCTGCGCGCCGACTATCCGCTGCTGTCGCAGGCGCTGCTCGCCGGCGCGTCCGCGCAATTGCGCAACATGGCGACCGTCGGCGGCAACCTGATGCAGCGCACGCGCTGCCCGTATTTCTACGATCCCGCGTTCGCGCAGTGCAACAAGCGCGACCCGGGCAGCGGCTGCGCGGCGATCGGCGGCCACAACCGGATGCACGCGATCCTCGGCGCGAGCCCGCAGTGCGTGGCGGTGAACCCGTCGGACATGAGCGTCGCGCTCGCCGCGCTCGACGCCGTCGTGCAGGTGAGTGGCCCGCGCGGCGCACGGCAGATTCCGATCGCGTCGTTTCACCGCTTGCCGGGCGACCGTCCCGATCTCGACACGACGCTCGAGCCGGGCGAACTGATCACCGCGGTGGACTTGCCACCGCCGCGCTTTGCCGATCATGCGCACTATCTGAAAGTGCGCGATCGCGCGAGCTACGCGTTCGCGCTGGTGTCGGTCGCGGCCGCGCTGCGGATGGACGGCCCGCGCATCGCCGACGCGCGGATCGCGCTCGGCGGCGTCGCGCACAAGCCGCTGCGCGCGAGAGAGGCGGAAGCGCATCTCGCGGGCCGTACCCCGACCGACGCGACACTGCGCGAGGCGGCCGCGCTGGCGCTGCACGATGCGCGGCCGCTCCACGGCAATGGCTTCAAGGTCGCGCTCGCGCAGCGGGCGATCGTCCGTGCGGTCGAAACGGCCGCCGCCGCCACGGGAGGTACCGCATGAACACGTTGACGGGACAACCGCTCGACCGGGTCGACGGTGTGCTGAAGGTGGCGGGCGGCGCGCACTACGCGGCCGAATTCTCCGATGCGCGGCTCGCGCATGCGGTGCTCGTGACGAGCACGATCGCGTCCGGACGCATCGAATCGATCGATGCGGCGCGCGCCCGCGCGATGCCGGGCGTGCTGATCGTGATCACGCACGAGAACGCGATGCGGCTGCCCAACGGTGGCCGGCCGCCGCTGTCGCCGCCCGCCGGGCGCCGGCTCACGTTGTTGCAGGACGACACGGTGCGCTACAGCAACGAACCCGTCGCGGTCGTCGTCGCCGAAACGCTCGAGCAGGCGACCGACGCCGCGCATGCGGTGCAGGTGCGTTATCGCGCGAGCGAGGCGGTGGTGGATTTCGCGCAGGCGAAGCGCGGCGCGCGCGTGCCGCCGAAGCAGCAAGGCCGAGCGATGGATACGCAGCGCGGCGACGTCGAGGCCGGCCTGCGCGAAGGCGCGGTGCGTGTCGACGCAACCTATACGACGCCGATGCAGCACCACAACCCGATCGAGCCGCACGCGACGATGGCGCGCTGGGACGGCCCGACGCTCACGCTGCACGACGCGACGCAGGGCGTGTCGGGCGCGAGCACGGCGGTGGCCGCCGTGTTCGGCATCGCGCCGGAGCACGTGCGCGTGATTTCGCCGTTCCTCGGCGGCGGCTTCGGCTGCAAGGGTTCGTCGTGGTCGCACGTGTCGTTGTGCGCGATGGCCGCGAAGCAGGTGGGGCGGCCGGTTCGTCTCGCGCTGACGCGGCCGCAGATGTTCGGCCCGGTCGGCGGGCGGCCGTTCACCGAACAGCGCATCGTGCTGGCCGCACGGCAGGACGGCACGTTGACCGCGATGCGCCACGACACGATCGCTACCACGTCGACGTTCGAGGACTGGATGGAGATGTGCGGGATGCCGTCGCGCATCATGTACGCGGTGCCGAACCAGGCAACCACGCACCGGATCGTGTCGCTGAACGTCGGCACGCCGACGTTCATGCGCGCGCCGGGCGAGGCGTCGGGCTCGTTCGCGCTGGAATCGGCGATGGACGAACTCGCGTGGCGGCTCGGCATGGACCCGGTCGCGCTGCGGCTCGCGAATTACGCGGAGGCCGATCCGCAGGACGGCAAGCCGTGGTCGAGCAACAAGCTGCGCGAATGCTACGAGGCCGGCGCGCGGCGCTTCGGCTGGTCGCGCCGCACCGGCGCGCCGCGCACCATGCGCGACGGCGACACGCTGATCGGCCTCGGGATGGCGGCCGCCACGTATCCGGCGAACCGCAGCGAAGCATCGGCGCGGGCGCGCATCCTGCCGGACGGCACGGCCGAAGTCGCGTCGGGCACGCAGGACATCGGCACCGGCACCTACACGGTGATGACGCAGGTCGCGGCCGATGCGCTCGGTTTCGCGCCGCAGAACGTGCGCTTTTCGCTCGGCGATTCCAGTCTGCCGCGCGCGCCGGTATCGGGCGGCTCGCAATCGGCGGCGAGCGTGGCGCCCGCCGTGCGCGAGGCCGCGCTGCAGGTGCGCGCGAAGCTGATCGCGCTGGCGATCGCCGACTCCGGATCGCCGCTGCACGGCGCCGCGGCCGACGACGTGACGGTCGACAATGGCTGGGTCGTGCATCGCGGCGACCCGTCGCGGCGCGATCCGGCCGCGGCGGTGATCGCGCGTGCGGGCGGCCAGCCGATCGACGCGCAGGCGACGGCGAAGCCCGGCGACGAGAAGTCGCGCTATGCGTCCCATTCGTTCGGCGCGGTGTTTGCCGAAGTGCACGTCGACGCCGAGCTCGGCACGATTCGCGTCCCGCGCATCGTCGGCGTCTACAGCGTCGGCCGCCTGCTCAACGCGAAGACGGCGCGCAGCCAGTTGATCGGCGGGATGGTGTGGGGGCTCGGCACCGCGCTCGAGGAAGGCTCGCATCTCGACGTGCGGCACGGCCGCTTCACGAACGCGAATCTCGCCGAATATCACGTGCCCGTGAACGCGGACATCGGCGAACTCGACGTGAGTTTCGTCGACGAAAACGACACGCATTTCAATCCGCTCGGCATTCGCGGCATCGGCGAGATCGGCATCACCGGCGTGCCGGCCGCGATTGCCAATGCGGTCTATCACGCGACCGGCGTGCGGGTGCGCGATCTGCCGATCACGCTCGACAAGGTGGCGATACCGATGCGCGCGTGAGCGTCGGCATCGGCATTGGCGTTAGCGCCGCGGCGTCCTGCGCCGCACTTCGCTGCGCAGCCAGTCGAGCCAGGTGCGGATCGCGGCTTCGTGCGGATGGCCGGGGCGCCACACGACGTAGTGCGCGTACACGTCGGTGATGCGTACCGTCGATACGCGCACGAGCGTGCCGTCGGCGAGTTCCGGCTCGATCAGCGAGCGGCGCGCGAGCGCGACGCCGCGGCCTTTCAGCGCCGCGTCGATCAGTGCGTTCACGTCGGTGAAGCGCGGCGCGCGCGCGGATTCGGTCAGGTCGAGCCGCGCGGCCTGGTACCACGGTTCCCACGGCTGCGCGGGATGGCGCAGCAACGTCGCGCGCACGAGGTCGGCCGGCGTGCGCGGTGCGACGCCGTCGCGATTGCGGTATGCAGGGCTCGCGACCGGGAAGATCGTCTCGTTCATCAGCCTCTCGGCGATGACGCCGGGCCACGTGCCGGGCCCGTAGCGCAACGCGACGTCGATGCGGTCGCGTTTGCGCAGCGGCGCGAGCGCCACGTCCGGATGGAGCACGATCGAGATGTGCGGATGCGCGGCGGAGAAGCGCGGCAGGCGCGGCGCGAGCCAGCGCTCGGCGACGCTCGGCAGCACGCTCACGTTCAGCGTCACGTCGCAGGTGCGCGGGCGGCGGCGCACCGCCAGCGTTGGCTCGAACGCGCGTTCGAGCACGCTCAGGCCCTGACGAACCTGCAGTGCGAGGGCATGCGCGGCGTGCGTCGGCGTCGCGCCGTTGCGTTCGCGCGTGAACAGCGGATAGCCGAGCTGCGCCTCGAGCGCGCGAATGTGCTGGCTGACCGCGCCTTGCGTGAGTGCGAGTTCGTCGGCCGCGCGCGTGAAGCTCTGCAGCCGCACGGCGGCTTCGAACGCGCGCAGCGTCTGCAGCGGAGGGAGGTGGATGCGTCGCATACGGGTATTAGTAACACTAATGTCCGAGCACGACAATTCATCGTTTGCCGCGCGGCGGCATGCGTTCCTACACTCGGTTCCGTCTTCCACAGCCCGTCGGGCCACACCGCCATGAACGCCTATCGTCTCTATCTTTCGCCGGGCGCCTGCTCGCTCGCCGCCCACATCGCGCTGGAGGAAACCGGCGCGCCGTTCGACGTCGAGATCGTGTCCGTGCGCGAGCAGCAGAACCTCGAAGCGCGCTATCTCGCGATCAACCCGAAAGCGCGCGTGCCCGTGCTCGCGATTCCGGGCGAGCCGCGCGTGCTGACCGAAACGCCGGCGATCCTCACGTATCTCGCGCGCCGCTATCCGGATGCGCAATTGCTGCCGCTCGACGATCCGCTGCGCGAGGCGCGGTGCCACGAATGGCTCGCCTGGCTGGTCGGCTGGGTGCATGGCGTCGGCTACGGCGCGCTGTGGCGGCCGGGCCGCTTCATCGACGATCCGGCGCTGCACGGCGCGGTGAGCGCGCATGGGCGCGGCACGATCGACGCCGCGAACGCGTCGATCGAAGCCCTGCTGGCGGACGGCCGCACGTGGGCCGAGCCGGGCGCGCATTCGATCGTCGATCCATTCCTGCTCGTGCTGTATCGCTGGGGCGTCGCGATCGGGCTCGACATGACGCGGCATCCTGCATGGACCGCTCATGCGCAGCGCGAGGCCGAACGGCCGGCCGCGCGGCGCGCGCTGGCGCGCGAGGCGGCCTGACGGGGGGGCGGGCGTCGCGGGTCTTTGCCGCGATGCCCGAGTCGCCCGAGTCGCACGAGTGAAGCGGGCGGCGGCTATTTCGCCGCGAACAGCGGATAGGTCGCGCCCGCGACCAGCGCCGCCGCGAGCCACACCACGCTCCACGAACTCGCGGCGAGCAGCGGCGGAATCGCGAGCGGCGTCGCGAACAGCCCGAAGTAGACGATCGTGTTCGCCATCCCGAGCGCGGTGCCCGCGTGGTTCGCGCCGGCGAGCGTCGCGAGCTCCGTGTACGCGACGCCGTGCCACGCCGACACGCAGATGCCGGCGAACACGAGAATCGCGACGATCGCGGCGAGCGGCACATGCGGGCTGCCGGCCGTGGCCGCCGCAAGCAGCGTGAACGACCCGGCCGCGACGAACACGGAGCCGCGCAGGTACGCGCGCCGGTTGCCGTGCCGGTCGGTGTGGCGGCCGCTCCAGACGCGCATCACCATCGCGCCGAGCTGCAGCGCGACCATCGCCGCGCTGATGCCGGCGAGGCCGAGCCGGCCGAAGTCGTGCAGGAACACCGTCGCGAACGTGAGCACCGCGAACTGCGGCGCGCACAACAGGCCGATGCCGAGCACGATCCGCCATACGGAGCCGCTCGCGAGCGGATTGCGCGCGGGACTGGCGGCCTGCGGCCGTTGGGTCGCGCGAGGCGTGGCGACGTGTGGGGCGAGGTGCGCCGCGGCCGGCTCGGCGGGCGGCTCGTGCAGCCAGCGCCAGGTGAGCGCCGCCGATCCCGCGCACAGCAGCATCAGCGCACCGAACACCGCGGCGAAGCCGGCATGCGATGCAAGCGACGGCAGCAGCGCCGCGCCGAGGCCGCCGCCGAGCGGCACGGCCGTCTGGCGGATGCTCATCGCGAGCCCGCGTTCGCGCTCGCCGAACCAGCGCATCACCGCGCGCCCGCTCGAGCCGTTCACGCTGCCGCCGAGCAGGCCGACGCAGCACATCGCCGCGACGACGCGCATCAACGGCGGCACCGCGTGCGCGGTCGGGACGATCGTGCACACCATCAGCGCGAGCATCGCGGCCGTCGCGACGAGCCCGGTCAGCAGTACGCGGCGGTCGCCGAAGCGGTCGGCGGCGATTCCCCACGGCAGCTCGGACAGCGCGACGCCGAAGCCGAGCGCGCCGAGCACGAGGCCGAGCGCGCCGTTGTCGAGGTGATAGGCCGAGCGCATCCACACGGCCGTGGTCGGAATACCGGCCGCGGCGGCCGAAAAGCTCAGGTTCGCGGCGACGCCGGCCGCCAGCACGCGCCAGCGATGGGCGGGCCCGCGCACGTCGCGGGCAGGCGAGGAGGGAGAAGCGATGCACGACGTATCCATGACGGTAGGCCCGGTTCGAAGTTGACGTCCACAGTCTGGCGGCCTACATTCATCCTGAAAATCGGAAAGTTTTTGACGAATCGTTCGATGAAACAGGATGATTGAAATGACCGGACAAGACATTCCGCGCGACGGCGGCGAGCCGCTCGCGGGGGCCGATGCCACGCTGGCGCGTCCCAACTTCGACGTCGCGGCGCTGCGCAGCCTCGTCGCGGGCGTGGATCTCGGCAGTTTCGCGAAGGCGGCTGACCGCGTCGCGCGCTCTTCGTCGGCGGTGAGCGCGCAGATTCGCAAGCTCGAGGAGCAGGCCGGTACGCCGCTGTTCGTGAAGGCCGGGCGCGGGCTCGCACTGACCGACGCCGGCGACGCGATGCTGCGCTACGCGCGGCGGATGATCGAGCTGAACGACGAGGCGGCCGCGGCCGTGCGCGGCGTGAAGCTCGACGGCTGGGTCCGGGTCGGGCTGCAGGAGGATTTCGGCGAGGTGATCCTGCCGGACGTGCTCGGGCGGTTCGCGCGTGCGCATCCGAAGGTGAAGATCGAGGCGCGCGTCGCGCGCAACGCCGATCTGCTCGACCGGCTCGATGCGAACCAGCTCGATCTGGCGCTCGTGTGGGGCGATCCGGCGTCGGCGGCGCTCGTGTCGCGGACGGGCGTCGACAGCGAGGCGATCGCGCAGGTGCCGATGCAATGGATCGGCGCGGTGGCGGGCGGGGGTGTCGGGATGATGGACGGCGGCGGGGATGCGGGTGGGGAGGGTGGTGTGCGCGGTGAGGGCGAGGGTGGCCGTGCCGTGCGTGCGACGGACGAGCCGTTGCCGCTCGTCGTGTTCGACCGGCCGTGCCGGTTCTTCGGCGCGGCGACCGATGCGCTCGACCGTGCGGGCGTGCCGTGGCGCGTTGCGTTCACGACGCCGAGCCTGGCCGGTTTATGGGCGGCCGCGGCGGCCGGTCTCGGGCTGACGGTGCGCTCGCATTACGGGCTGCCCGCGTCGGTGCGCGTGCTCGATGCGGCGTCGTGCGGGCTGCCGGCGCTGCCGAGCCTGCCGCTGATCCTGCTGCGGCGCACGTCGTCGGCGACGCCGACGGTCGACCGGCTCGCGCGGATCGTGACGCAGGCGGTGGGGGAGGCGACGGAGGGAGCGCTTGCGGCGTGATTCCGGACGCGGCGACCAGCCAGTGTCCGAGCGGCTGGACGTTCGGCCTATTGGAGCAATGACGCGAATGTCGTAACAATGGTGGGCCATTCAATGGAGCTCATCATGCAAGTTGCCACTGTCCCCGAAGCCACGCTTGATTTGCAGCGGCTTCTCGATGCCGCGATTGCCGGCGAACGTGTCGTGATCACGCAGGCCGGCAAGCAGGCGGTCCGGCTCGTGCCGCTCAGGCCGATTCATCCGTACGGGGCCATGGAGGGCGAGATATGGATAGCCGACGACTTCGATGCACCGCTTCCCGACGATTTGTTGGACGCGTTCGAAGGCAAGTAATGCGACTGCTGTTCGATACGCATATCTTTCTCTGGATGGTTGCGAATAATCCGAAGCTGAGTGTTCGCGCGCGCAGGTTGATTGATTCCGCAGACGAAATGTTCATCAGCAGCGCGAGTATCTGGGAAGTGGCCATCAAAGCCAGCAAGGGGAAGCTGGACGTCGATGTGGATCGGCTGGTCGACAAGCTCAAGATGAGTCAATACCGGGAACTGCCCGTTCGGGCCGCACACGGTGCGGCCGTTCGTCATCTTCCCCATCACCACGGCGACCCGTTCGACCGATTGCTGGTCGCGCAGGCCTCGTAGAGCCGATGGTGCTCATCACCGCCGACGGCCACCTTGCGCAGTATGGTGCGTCAAGAATCTTGACGGTCTGAAACAGTTTCGGGATCGAATCCCTACGCTGTAGCACCCGCCGACGCGGACGCTTCGAGCTCCGCACGGAGCTTGTCCAACCGCTCCCGCAACCCCTCGCTCGCCGGCACGAACGGCAGCCGCAACCCGTCCTCGCACCACCCTTGCGCGGCGAGCACGGCCTTCACCGGCGCCGGGTTGGGTTCCGCGAACAGCGCCGCGACGAGCGGCTGCAGCGCGCCCGACAGGCGCCGCGCATCGGCGAGCCGCCCGTCGCGCAGCAGCGCATGAATGCGCACATGCCATTCGGGCAGCACGTGCGCGCTGCTCGCGATCGCGCCATGCGCCCCCGCGCACATCGCCGCGAAATTCTGGTTGTCGTCGCCGGACAGGATCGCGAGCGGCGTGTCGTGCACCAGCCGGCTCATCCGGTCGAGCGTACCGCCGCATTCCTTGATGCCGGCGACGCGCGAGTCGCACGCGAGCGCCTGCAGCGTGTCCAGTTCGACGTTCACGCCGGTGCGGTACGGGATGTTGTAGACGAGCACCGGCAGGTCGGCCGCGTCGACGATCGCTTCGACGTGGCGGCGGATGCCGTCCTGCGTCGGCCGTACGTAGACGGGCGGCGTGACGAGCAGCCCGTCGGGGCGCAGCGCCGCGAGTTCGCGCGCGCGGGCGGCCGCGAAGTGCGTGGCGCTCGCGGTCAGCCCGACGACGATCGGCAGCGCGGGCGCCGCATCGCGCAGCGTCGCGAACACCGCGTCCTGTTCGCGCGCGTCGAGCAGCACGCCTTCACCGGTCGTCGCCCCCGCGACGAAGCCTGCGATGCCGGCGGCCGCATAGTGGCGCGCGAGCCGCGCGAGCGCTGCATGGTCGACCTCGCCATGATGAAACGGCGTGATGATCGGCAGCCAGATACCTTCGAAACGTGTGTTCATGCAAAGCCTCATGGTGGAAACGGAGTGGGAAGGAACCGTTCCGCCGGCGGTGTGCCGGAGCGAGGCGTGCGTGCAAGGAGAATGAAACGACCTGCGTGCATCCCGTCCGGCATTCGCCTGACGGGACGCGACGTCCCCGTCAGTCGAGGAGTCGTTTTTTCAGTTTCAGCCCGGCCGCGTGCGCACCTGCCGCGACGGCGGCGAGGATCGAGGGCGAGCGCAGGGTAGCGGACATGGATGAACCGTGAGTGGGCTGAGCGGCGATCTTAACACCGGGGCGGCGGCGCGCGCGAGCCCCCGGCCGCCGTTTAGCAGAATTCGAGATTTGCTTTCCACGACTGATTGGAAGGCGCGCCGCGGCCGGCCGCTAGAATGCCCGCTTACGTTTCGATGACAGCGCGTACGCGTGCGGTCACGCACATTCACCACCACTGGAAACGGGGCATATCACGATGGCAAGCATCAAGGGGATCGGCCGCTGGCTGCACACGGGCGCGGCGGCGGCGCTGGTCGTGGCGGCGACGGCCGCGCACGCGGATACGTCGATCCTGAACGTGTCGTACGACGTGACGCGCGAGCTGTACAAGGACATCAACGCGAGCTTTGCCGCCGCCTACAAGCAGAAGACCGGCGAGACGGTCACGATCAAGCAGTCGCACGGCGCATCGAGCGCGCAGGCGCTGTCGGTGCTGCAGGGGTTGCAGGCCGACGTCGTGACGATGAACCAGCCGAACGACATCGACCTGCTCGCCGAGCGCGGGCAGCTTCTGCCCAAGGACTGGCGCGCGCGCTTCCCGGACAACAGCTCGCCGTACTCGACGACGATGGTGTTCCTCGTGCGCAAGGGCAACCCGAAGGCGATCAAGGACTGGAGCGATCTCGCGAAGCCGGGCGTCCAGGTGATCATCGCGAACCCGAAGACGTCGGGCAACGGCCGCTATGCGTATCTCGCCGCATGGGGCTTCCAGAAGCAGAAGGGCGCGACCGACCAGCAGGCCCTCGACTTCGAGAAGGCGATCTTCCGCAACGTGCCGGTGCTCGATTCGGGCGGCCGCGGCGCGACGACGACGTTCACGCAGCGCGGCATCGGCGATGTGCTCGTTACGTTCGAGAACGAGGTCGCGCTGATGGACACCGGCGCGTCGGGCGCGGAATTCGACCCCGTGTATCCGTCGGCGAGCATCCTCGCGGAGCCGCCCGTCGCCGTCGTCGACAAGGTGGTCGACAAGAAGGGCACGCGCAAGGTCGCGCAGGCGTATCTCGACTACCTGTACACGCCGGAAGCGCAGGAGATCATCGCGCAGCACCATCTGCGCCCGCGCGACGCGACCGTGCTGAAGAAGCATGCGGCCGAGTTCAAGGCGCTGAAGACGTTCAGCGTCGAGCAGGTCTTCGGCAGCTGGGCGAACGCGCAGAAGACCCATTTCGCCGACGGCGGTACGTTCGACCAGGTGATCGTCGACCGCAAGTGAGCGCGGCGCGCGCGACGCGCGGATTCGCATGACGACGCAGCCGGCCGCTTGTGCGGCCGGCTTTTTTTACGCCTGCGCGGCGCGTTGCCGTTCCAAACCGGCCCGCATTCCCGGCCGCCGCCGCGCGTGCTACGCTCATCGCCTCCCTGCAACCGGCGCCGCGCGATGAACGTCGATTCGTCCTCCCCAGCCTCCCGCGGCCGTGGCCGCAAGATCTGGTCGGGCACCCGCCCGGTGATCGCGTACGGGATGCCGCCGCTCGGCTGGCGCGACTTCTACCATCGCGCGCTGACGGTCAGCTGGCCCGTGTTCTTCCTGTCGCTCGCGGTGCTGTTCCTGCTGCTCAACGGCGGCTTCGCGACGCTCTACCTGCTCGGCCATGCGCCGATCGCGAACCAGTCGCCGGCCGGCTTCGGCGGCGCGTTCTTCTTCAGCGTCGAGACGCTTGCGACCGTCGGTTACGGCGACATGCATCCGCAGACGGTCTATGCGCACCTCGTCGCGACGTTGGAGATCTTCGTCGGGATGTCGGGCATCGCACTGGCCACGGGGCTCGTGTTCGCGCGGTTTTCGCGGCCGCAGGCGAAGATCCTGTTCGCGCGCTACGCGATCGTGCGGCCGCTGAACGGCCGGATGACGCTGATGGTGCGCGCCGCGAATGCCCGCCAGAACGTGATTGCCGAGGCGCAGGCGAAACTGCGGCTGATGCGCGTCGAAGGCACGCACGAGGGCTACTCGCTGCGCAAGATTCACGACCTGCCGCTCGTGCGCAACGAGCATCCGATCTTCCTGCTCGGCTGGAACCTGATGCACGTGATCGACGAGTCGAGCGCGCTGTTTGGCGAGACGCCCGAGTCGCTCGCCGCGCGCGAAGCGTCGCTGCTGATCACGATCGAGGGCTCGGACGAGACCACCGCGCAGGTCATGCAGGCGCGTCATGAGTGGGCGCATGACGCGATCCGCTGGGGCCACCGCTACGTCGACCTGATGCACGACGAGGACGGCATCACGCACATCGATTACACGCATTTTCATGAAGTCGTGCCGATCGACGTCGATACCGACGAGCGCGGTTCGCCGGGTGTGGTGATCGACGCGGGTGCGTCGGCGCCGGGGTCGGCCGCGCAGGCGTGATCAACGGCGGCGGGGCGCCGCCCCGTCGCGCGTCATGCGTGCAGCAGACGCGCCGCTTCGCGCTGTTCGATCGCGACCGCGCGGCGGAACGCGTCGCGGTCCTCGGCGCGTGCGACGTAGTCGCCGAGCACGCCTTCGTGCGGCAGCAGATGCGCATCGAACGCGATCTTCAGCGTGCTGGCGAGCAGCAGGTCGGCCGCGGTGAAGCGTTCGCCGACGAGCCAGCGGCTGTGGGCGAGCGCTTGTGCGAGGGCGCGCTGCACGCGCGTGATATTGCCCCAGCCGAATGCGACCGGGTTGCCCGACGCGCCGGTGAATTTCTCGGCCATCGCCGGTTCGAGGCAGGTCGGCGTGAAGAACATCCACTGGAGGAAGCGGCCGCGCAGCGGATCGTCGGGCGCGACGCCGAGCCCGGCGTCCGGGCAACGGTCGGCAAGATAGAGCAGTACGGCGCCCGATTCGGCGAACGGGGCGCTGCCGTCGTCGAGCGCGGGCAGCTTCGCCATCGGGTTGACCTGCACGAACGCGTCGCTGCCCTGTTCGTGCGAGCGCAGGTCGATCGGCACGAGTTCGTACACCACGCCGATTTCCTCGAGCATCCACAGCGCCCGGAATGCCCGGGTCTTCGGCCAGTAGTAGAGCTTCATCGCGCCTCCGCGTTTGGGTGCTGCCGTCGATCCGGTCGATGCTCAAGCGTACCCGAGCGCGGGAGGTTGGGACAGGGGCGCCCGGCTAGGGGCACAGGGCCAAGGGCGTCCGGCAACGGGTACCAGGTTCGGTTGCACGCAGTTGATTCGATGCACTGGGGCAGCGGTGAATCGCGGGAGACGACCCGCAGAGCCCTGTGTGACTGAAGTTCGTAATATAACTAGTTATATAAAAACTAGTTATGAAAATTCCAAAAATCCTTGGCGCGAACCAGCATTGCTACACTGCGCCCGGCTCATTGCCCAGTACCCACGCATACGGTAACGCAATCGCCCGGCCGCGCTCGCCGACGCATCACGCACCGTCGCACTCACCGGAGACAAGTCACGCATGGCAACCGACGATCGCACCACGCTCATTCCGCGCAGAACGCCCGAATCGGCGGCCATGGTGGCCGAGGTCAAGCGGGCGATGGCGATCACCGCGCGGCTCAACCGCCTGACGTTCGACGATGCGGCGGACGTACGCGCATTGTTCGGTGAACTGATCGGCTCGCAGGTGGACGACGGCTTCATGCTGATCCCGCCATTCCATGCGACGGGCGGCGCCGGCATGAAGCTCGGACGCAACGTGTTCGTCAATCAGAACTGCACGTTCTACGATCTCGGCGGACTCGAGATCGGCGACGACGTGATGATCGGCCCGAACGTCAGCCTCATCACGTCCGGTCATCCGGTCGAGCCTTCGCGGCGGCGCGATGGCGTGGTCGCGAAGCCGATCGTGATCGAGCGGAACGTGTGGATCGGCGCGGGCGCGACGATCATCGGCGGCGTGACGATCGGCGAGAACGCGGTCGTCGCAGCCGCGGCCGTCGTCACTCGGGACGTTCCGCCGAATACGCTGGTCGGCGGCAATCCGGCGAAGATCATCCGGTCGATTGCCGAATAACGTCGCCCGGGTGTGCGCGCCGGTGCGATGAGGCATCGGCGGAGGGATGTGGACAACCGCCCACCACGATCACTCGAAACGCTGTGCATTTGAACGGTGAGCGTGCCGCCGAGGCCGTCCCGACAAGCCTTTCCGGCTTTTCCCGATTGTCACGCGCCGAGTCGTCCGTCGATCGGCAGAGGAAGATCCGGGCGTGCGCCGGTTGTGGATATCTGCGGCCCGAAACGACTCGGCGCGCTGTGGTTTTCACAGGTGAGGGTGACCGGATGTTGCGCGATACATGAAGCGGGTTGTGGACAACTCGCGGCAAATCGAAGCGAAATGCTGTGAAAGTCAACGGTGAGTGTCGCGTCCGATCTGGCGGTGTGCCTGCATTGGCGCGGGTTTCCGGTCGTTGCCGTGGTTCGGAGCGCCGCGCATTCTAGCCGAATGGCGCGGAGTGCGTGATCACAACCTCCCGACGCCAACACGTCGATATCCGGCTCCGGCCCCCAATCGAAGGGCTGTGCATTCTAACGGTGAGCGCTGGCGCGTGGTTGGCGATGTGCGGATTTCGACGCGCCTATCCGCGTTCTCCAGCGACTCGGCGCGCTGTGCAACTCAATGGTGAGCGTGAGCCGGCGCTCGGCGCGAGGCCCGTCGGAATGCTGCCGTTCGACCGCCGATGCCGCACGAGCGCTGTTCCTGTCCGACCCGAGCGCAAGGTGGGAGCAACGACGACGCGCGTGCCCGTGTGGATATCTGTCGGCAGAAACGACCCGCGACACTGTGTATTTCGACGGTGAGCATCCGTGCCCGACCGCATGACGAGCCGCTTCCGGTATGGATTGCCCCTTGGCGGTACGCTTCGAGACGTGCGTCAGCTATTGATCGGAGAACGCACCTCCATGTGAATATCCGTCCGTCGAAACGACTCGCGGCACTGTGTATTTCGACGGTGAGCCTCCGTGCCCGATCGGGTGATGAGCCGCTTCCAGTATGGATTGTCCCTCGTCGGTAGCCTTCGAAGCGTGCTTCTCCTATCGATCGAGCGCGTTCGCCCATGTGGATATCCGTCCGCCGAAACGACTCGCGGCACTGTGTATTTCGACGGTGAGCCTCCGCGCCCGATCGGGTGATGAGCCGCTTCCGATATGGATTGCCCTTTGGCGGTACGCTTCGAAACGTGCGTCAGCTATCGATCGGAGAACGTACGTCCATGTGGATATCCGGCCTGCTCAATCACTCGAAGCGCTGTGGTTTTCAATGGTGAGAGCGCGCGTATGGCCGGGAGGCAACGCAGTTCCGCACGTGGACAACTACCCCGCCAGCCAGTCGAAGCCCTGTGTATTTCAACGGTGAGAGCGAGCCAACAATCGCTCGACCAGCGTGTTCAGGCGAGGATGTCCAGCCGGCAAACTCACGCTCGCCCCTGTGTGTTCGAACGGCGAGCGCAGACGGAGGACCGCCGAAACGCGCGTTTTCCGATGTAGATATCCCCCGCCGAAACCCACTCGCCGCGCTGTGAATTTCAACGGTGAGCGCCCCGCATGCCGATTCCTCATGTGGATATCCCGGCCCCGACGCCACTCGAAACGCTGTGCGATCGAACGGTGAGTGCGCGAGCCGATCGACGAAGGGGCGCGGCATTGTGGACATCCGATGTCGCCAGCCAATCGGAATGCTGTGCATTCCAACGGTGAGGGCGACGGTCCGATGCCCCCCAAACCCTTGTCGCACGGGGTTCGAGCGCCATCCACCCTGCTGACGGCGAGCCCTGCGGCACGCCCCGCCTTTTCCGCCGGACCATCCGACCACCGCGACACGCCCCCCATCACACTCCGGCCGCCCGCGCGAAAACTCTCTCAAATCCCGTCAAAAAGCTGCGCAGTTTTTCTCACGGCAGGTCCCTCCGAGCAAGATGAGAAAAAACATTCTCGGCCGCGCGCGAAAAAATAGAGCCATTCGCTGCCGGCACCCTGCGTCATCCGACGCTCCGCCGCGCACGGCCCAGAACAGCACGACAGCACAATCCGGAGACATCCCCTCATGACCGCCCGCCTGCCCGTCGACGGCACGCCTGCCCTGTCCGACTACCGCCTGACCGACAACCTGACCGCGACGCGCGGCCGGATCTTCCTGACCGGCACGCAGGCGCTGATCCGCCTGCTGCTGATGCAGCGCGCGGTCGACACCGAACAAGGGCTCAACACGGCCGGCTTCGTCAGCGGCTATCGCGGTTCGCCGCTCGGCATGGTCGACCAGCAGCTGTGGAAGGCGAAGAAACTGCTCGACGCCAGCGGCGTGCGCTTCCTGCCCGCGATCAACGAGGAACTCGGCGGCACGGCCGTGCTCGGCACGCAGCGGGTCGAGGCTGACCCGGAGCGCACGGTCGAGGGCGTGTATGCGATGTGGTACGGCAAGGGCCCGGGCGTCGATCGCGCGGGCGATGCGCTGAAGCACGGCAATGCGTACGGTTCGTCGCCGCACGGCGGCGTGCTGGTCGTCGCGGGCGACGACCATGGCTGCGTGTCGTCGTCGATGCCGCACCAGAGCGATTTCGCGATGATGGCGTGGCACATGCCGGTCGTGAACCCGTCGAACATCGCCGACATGCTCGAATTCGGCCTGTATGGCTGGGCGCTGTCGCGCTACTCGGGCGCGTGGGTCGGCTTCAAGGCGATCTCGGAAACGGTCGAGTCGGGCTCGACCGTCGACCTCGATGCATTGCAGACGCGCTGGCCTGCGCCGGAAGGCTTCACACCGCCGGCGGGCGGCCTGCACAACCGCTGGCCCGACCTGCCGAGCCTCACGATCGAGGCGCGTCTCGCGGCGAAGCTCGACGCGGTGCGCCATTTCGCGCGCGCCAACAGCATCGACAAGTGGATCGCGCCGAGCGCACAGGCGAACGTCGGCATCGTCACCTGCGGCAAGGCGCACCTCGACCTGATGGAAGCGCTGCGCCGCCTCGACCTGACGGTCGCCGATCTCGACGCGGCCGGCGTGCGGATCTACAAGGTCGGCCTGTCGTATCCGCTCGAAATGACGCGCATCGAAACCTTCGTCGACGGGCTCGCCGAAGTGCTGGTGATCGAGGAGAAGGGCCCCGTCATCGAGCAGCAGATCAAGGACTACCTGTACAACCGCACCGACGGCGCCCGCCCGCGCGTGCTCGGCAAGCACGACGCGGCCGGTGCGTGCCTGCTGTCCGAGCTCGGCGAACTGCGTCCGTCGCGCATCCTGCCGGTGTTCGCGGCATGGCTCGCGCGGCACAAGCCGGCGCTCGACCGGCGCGAGCGCGTGGTCGATCTCGTCGCGCCGCAGATCCTGTCGAACGAGGCCGACGCGGTGAAGCGCACGCCGTATTTCTGCTCGGGCTGCCCGCACAACACGTCGACGAAGGTGCCGGAAGGCTCGATCGCGCAGGCCGGCATCGGTTGCCATTTCATGGCGTCGTGGATGGAGCGCGACACGACGGGGCTGATCCAGATGGGCGGCGAGGGCGTCGACTGGGCCGCGCACGCGATGTTCACCAACACGAAGCACGTGTTCCAGAACCTCGGCGACGGCACCTACTTCCACTCGGGCATCCTCGCGATCCGCCAGGCGGTCGCCGCGAAAGCGAACATCACGTACAAGATCCTCTACAACGACGCGGTCGCGATGACGGGCGGCCAGCCGGTCGACGGCAGCATCTCGGTGCCGCAGATCGCGCGGCAGGTCGAGGCGGAAGGCGTGTCGCGCTTCGTCGTCGTGTCGGACGAACCGGAGAAGTACGACGGCCATCACGGGCAGTTCCCGACCGGCACGACGTTCCATCACCGCAGCGAACTCGACGCGGTGCAGCGTGAATTGCGCGAAACGCCGGGCGTCACCGTGCTGATCTACGACCAGACCTGCGCGGCCGAGAAGCGTCGCCGCCGCAAGAAAGGCGAATTCCCCGACCCGGACAAGCGCCTGTTCATCAACGACGCGGTGTGCGAAGGCTGCGGCGACTGCGGCGTGCAGTCGAACTGCCTGTCGGTCGAGCCGCTCGAGACGCCGCTCGGCCGCAAGCGCCGCATCGACCAGTCGTCGTGCAACAAGGACTATTCGTGCGTGAACGGCTTCTGCCCGAGCTTCGTGACGGTCGAAGGCGCGGCGCTGAAGAAGGCGGCCGGCGCCGCATTCGACGAAGCGGCGCTCGCCGCGCGCGTCGACGCGCTGCCGGTGCCGGCGACGCACCTCGACGCGGCGCCGTTCGACATGCTCGTGACGGGCGTGGGCGGCACCGGCGTCGTGACGGTCGGCGCGCTGATCAGCATGGCCGCGCATCTCGAAGGCAAGAGCGCATCGGTGCTCGACTTCATGGGTTTCGCGCAGAAGGGCGGCTCGGTGCTGTCGTTCGTGCGGATCGCGTCGAGCGACCGCTGGCTGAACCAGGTGCGCATCGACACGCAGCAGGCCGACGTGCTGCTCGCGTGCGACATGGTCGTCGGCGCGAGCGCCGAGGCGCTGCAGACGGTGCGTCACGCGCGCACGCGGATCGTCGTCAACACGCACCGGATTCCGAACGCATCGTTCGTGCAGAACCCCGACGCGAACCTGCATGCGGACGCATTGCTTGAAAAAATGCACCACGCGGCCGGCGACGGCTACCTGTCGAGCTGCGACGCGCAGGCGCTCGCCGCGAAATTCCTCGGCGATTCGATCGGCGCGAACATCCTGATGCTCGGCTACGCGTGGCAGCTCGGCCTCGTGCCGGTGTCGCTCGCCGCGATGATGCGCGCGATCGAGCTGAACAACGTCGCGGTGCCGATGAACAAGCTCGCGTTCTCGATCGGCCGGATGGCGGCCGGCGACGCGGCGGGCCTCGACGCGTTGTGGAACGCGCGTCATGCGGTGGCCGTCCACGCCGCGCCGGAGACGCTTGCCGAGCTGATCGCCGATCGCGAGGCGCGCCTCGATGCCTACGGAGGCGCGCGCTACGTCGAACGCTACCGTGCGCTGGTGAACGCGGCGCGCGCGAAGGGCGACGATGCGCTGACGCGCGCGGTCGCGACGACGTTCTACCGGCTGCTCGCGGTGAAGGACGAATACGAAGTCGCGCGGCTGTACACGGACGACGCGTTCCGCACGGCGCTCGAAGCGCAGTTCGAAGGCGTGCCGGGGCAGACGTACCGCGTGAAGTTCAACCTGGCGCCGCCGACGGTCGCGAAGGCCGGCAGCGACGGCAGCACGCCGAAGAAGCGCGTGTTCGGCCAGTGGATGTGGCCGGTGTTCGGCATGCTGGCGCGCGTGCGCAGCCTGCGCGGCACGTGGCTCGATCCGTTCGGCCGCACGGTCGAGCGCAAGATGGAGCGCGCGCTGGCCGACGACTACGAAACCACACTCACGCGTGCGTTCGCCGCGATGACCCCCGGCAATGCGGCGCAGGTCGCGCAACTGGCCGACCTGCACGCCCGCGTGCGCGGCTTCGGTCACGTGAAGGTGCGCAACCTGGCCGGCGTGAAGCGTGCGGAACGCGAGCTCGCGCTGCAGCTCGGCATCGACGCGGCGACGAGTGCGGCCGTGCAGCATGCGCTCGACGAGCTGAAGGGCGCGGGGATGCTGAAGGGGATTCCGGTCGTCGTCGCGAAGTAACGCGAGCGTGAGTGGATGCGAAAACGGCGATGCTCGTGCGAGCGTCGCCGTTTTTTTATGGTCCTCGGTGGCTGCGCGCAGGCCGCCGCCGGCCCGTCAAACAATGCCTTTCTTGCGCGTCGACAGCGCGGTTTCCGACAGGTCGATCTCGCGGAGCAGCTTCGTCAGCGTCTCGTCGGAAATCTTGCTGTCGCTGCGCAGCCGGTACAGCGCCGAGCGTTCCGCGCGCACGGCCGCGATCCGCATCTGCAGCTCCATCGTTTCGGCCTGCTGCGCTTGCGCGCGCGGCGTGGGGCCGTCGTCGGCCAGCGCGGCGAGCCGGCGGCGATATTGATCCATCACGCGCGCGGAGATGTCCGCGCAGCGCGCCGCGCCCGATTCGTCGAGATCGGCCGAGATCGCGTCGTGCGACGAATCGATCGCGCGGATCGCGGCCTGCGCGGCGGCCGAGCGTGCGATGCGCTCCTCGTTGCCGAGCGGGTTGCGCGTCGAGCGCACGCCGCGCAGCAGCAGCGGCAGGCCGATCACCCCGACGATCAGCGAGCCGAGGATCACGGCCGACGCGATGAAGATCGCGGTGTCGCGGCCCGGCAGCGGCGCGCCGTCGGACAGCGCGACCGGAATCGACAGCACGCCGGCGAGCGTGACCGCGCCGCGCACGCCGCCGACCGTCATCACCGCGATCGTGCGTACGCCGGCCATCGTGCCGGCGAGGCCATGGCGCGCGGCGCGGCGGCTCGCGAACCAGCGCAGCAGCCACACCCACAGGAAGCGGATCGCATACAGCGCGAGCATCATCGCGCACACGTTGAAGATCATGCGGCCGACCAGCGCGTCGCTCGTATGGTGCGCGTCGACGAGCGCGCGGCCGATGATGTGCGGCAACTGCAGCCCGAGCATGATGAACACCATGCCGTTGAACACGAATTCGATCATCGCCCACGTGCTTTCGGCGCGCACGCGCGACGCGACGGTGCTTTTGCGCGAGAAGCTCGTGTAATTCATCATCATCCCGGCCGACACGGCCGCGAGCACGCCCGACAGGTCGAGGTGCTCGGCGAACAGGTAGGCGGCGAACGGCACCAGCAGCGTCATCACGATGCCGGGGGCCGGATCGCCTTCCTGCTCGGCATTCAGGAAGCGCGTCGACAGCGCGCTGAACACCCACGACACGATCGCGCCCGTCGCGAGCCCGCCGGCGGCGACGATCACGAACGTGACCGACGCGGCGCGCAGCGAGAACACGCCCGTCAGCGCGGCCGCGATCGCGAACTTCAGCGCGACGAGGCCCGACGCGTCGTTCATCAGCGCCTCGCCTTCGAGGATGTGCATCAGTTGCGGCGGAATGCGGCCCTTGCCGGCGATGCCGGACAGCGCGACCGCGTCGGTCGGCGACAGCACCGCAGCGAGCGCGAACGCGATCGGCAGCGGCAACTCGGGAATCAGCCAGTGTGCGAAGTAGCCCACTGCGAGTACCGTCATGAACACGAGCCCGAACGCGAGCATCAGGATCGCGCGGCGCTGCAGGTAAAGCTCGCGTTTCGGAATCCGCCAGCCGTCCGCGAACAGCAGCGGCGGAATGAACAGCAGCATGAAGATCTCGGGATCGAACGTGACGTGCAGGTTCAGCTTCGGCCACGCGAGCATCGCGCCGAACGCGATCTGCATCAGCGGCAGCGGCAGTTGCAACGGCAGGAGGCGCGTGACGGCGCCGGACAGTGCGACGGTCAGCAGCAGAATGAGGACTGTGAAAACGATTTCCATCGATACGGCGAATGACGTGAAATGAAACGATCGTACGGAGTGTAGCGTGCCGACGTGACGGACGCGTTCAAGCGGTCGGTGCGTGCGCACGGAAATGGTGCGCGAGTAGCGCGCCACGGTGGTGCGGTGGCCTCGTGCGGCCGCGCGGCGCATGGGTTCTGCGCGCCTTGCACGGAGCTTGCTTGAAGGTGGGCAGCCACCCGGCCCGCGCCGGGCAACCGAGGGTCCAACCATGACATTGCGCGCCGTCCCGTTCGTCGTCCGTTTCGCCGGACGTCGCGTTCGATTGCATCACCAGGAGGAAGCATGACGATCGTGCAACAGGAGCGTCCGGCCGCCGCGTCGCCGTACCGGTTCGAGCGGGAGATGAGCTCCGGCCTCGAACGGCTGGCGACGCAGCATCGCGACCTGACGCTCACGACCGTGTTCCAGCCGATATTCAGCCTGTCGCATCAGCGCGCGGTGGGTTACGAGGCGCTGCTGCGCGCGCACGATGCGCTCGACCGCGCCGTGTCGCCGCTCGACGTGTTCGGCGAAGCCGCGCGCCGCGACGAGCTGCTGCAGCTCGACCGGCTCGCGCAGGCGCTGCATCTGGAAAATTTCGCGCTGCTCGGCGCGGAGCGCGAGTGGCTGTTTCTCAACGTCCATCCCGGCGTGCTCACCGACCCGTTCCAGGCAGCCGCGCTGCTCGCGAACCTGAAGCGGCTCGGCATGCCGCCGCGGCGCATCGTGCTCGAGGTGCTCGAACAGCGCGCGGACGACATCGAGCGGCTCGCGGAAGCCGTGCGCGAATTCCGCACGCACGGCTTCCTGATCGCGCTCGACGATTTCGGCGCGGGCCACTCGAACATCGAACGGATCTGGCAACTGAACCCGGACATCGTGAAGCTCGACCGCATCATGCTGTCGCACGCGGCGCACCGCACCGGGCTCACCGCGATCCTGCACGGGCTCGTGACGCTGTTGCACGAGGCCGGCAAGCTGGTGCTCGTCGAAGGGATCGAGACCGAGCACGAAGCGCAGATCGCGCTGTCGTGCGAGGCCGATTTCGTGCAGGGCTACTACTTCGGCCGCCCGGCGCCGGGGCTGCCCGACAGCGCGGCCGCGACCGGCTGCATCGGCGAGCTGACCGAGCGCTTTCGTCAGCAGACCGAAGCGCGCGAGCGGCGCGACACGCAGCGGCTCGCCCCGTACCTGCGCGCGTTCGAACGCGCGGCCGAGCGCCTCGAGGCCGGCGAGCCGCTCGACGAGGTGTGCTGGAATTTCCTCGCGCTCGACGCCGCCGCGCGCTGTTTCCTGCTCGACGCGCAGGGCCGGCAGTCGGGCCGCAACGTCGTGCTGCGCGCCGATCGCGCGCTGGCCGAGGCGCGTTTTTCGCCGCTGGCGGACGCGCAGGGCGCGAACTGGCTGCGCCGGCCGTATTTCCGCTCGGCGATCGCCGAGCCGGGGCGCGTGCAGGTCACGCGGCCGTACCTGTCGATCAACGAGGCGCAGCCGTGCGTGACGCTGTCGGTGGCCGTGCGCGTCGGCGATGCGCAGCGCGTGCTGTGCGGCGATATCGACTGGCTCGACGACGACGCGCAGGCCGCGTAGCGACGCACGGCTCGCATGCGGCGAGGGCGCGCGGGGCTGCGGGGGCGGCCGTTGCGTTCACCGTGCGCTTCCCCGACAATGGCGCGAGCGCGGCCGTCGTGACCGCGCGCGCCGTCCCGGGGGCCACCATGGCGGCGAATATAAAAAGGAAAACACCATGAAAAGACCGATTTCGCTGACCATCCTCGCGTGGATCATCATCGTGACCAACGCGATTACCTGCGTCTACACGCCGTTCTCGATCGGCATGCCGACCACCCAGGCGCTGCTGTCGCACTACCTGCTGCCCGTCTGGGCGACGCTCGGCATCAGCGTGATCATCGAAGCCGCGAACGTCGTGATCGGCATCGCGATCCTCAAGGGGCGCGAGTGGTCGCGCAAGGCCTACCTCGCGACGTCGGTGTTCGGCTTCGCGTTTTCGTTCGTCAACATGCCGAAGTCGATGTTCATGGTGCTGATTCCCGGCTTCCTGCTGTTCGCGGTGTTCGTCTATCTGCTGTTCCGGCGTCCGGCGACCGCGTATTTCCGGCACGCCTTCGCGTGAGCGTCGTGCGCAACGCGCTGGCGATCGTGCTGTTCTCGATCGCCGGCTTTTGCGTGATGGCCGCGCAGATGGCCGCGTTCATGAAAGTCGGCCACGCGGGCGCGACGGGCGTATTCGTCGCTGTGCTGTTCGCGGTGTCGGCCGTGCTGCTGGCCGCCGGCGCGTTTGCCGGCGTATTCCGGCCGCGTGCGCGCGGCGCGGGCATCACGCTGCTCGTCGCGGCCGCGACCACCGCGCTCGGAATGCTCGGCTGGGGGATGCTCGTGCTCACACCGGCGATCGTCGACGTGATGCAGCAGCAGGGCGCGTACTTCGATGCGCGCATGTTCCGGTTCGTGTCCGGCACCGCGGTGACGGCGTTGTCCGCGCTCGTCGGCGTCTGGCTCGTGCGGCGCGGCTGAAGTCCGCGGCGGCCGCGACGCTGGCGTCCGTCACGCGGCTCGGCTAGGATGCGCGAATTGTCCAGACGATTCGCGGGCCGCCCATGAACCGACACGCCGCTTCCTCCGTTCTCCTCGAAGTGATCGCCACGACCGTCGGCGATGCGAAGGCCGCCGCCCGCGCGGGCGCTGACCGCCTCGAACTCGTGACCGCGATCACCGAAGGCGGGCTGACGCCGAGCGTCGGCCTGATCGAGGCCGTCGTGGCCGCCGTGCCGATTCCGGTCAACGTGATCGTGCGTCCGCACAGTCGCTCGTTCGTCTATGACGCCGACGACCTGCGCGTGATCGAGCGCGACGTGCGCGCGGCGGTCGCGGCCGGCGCGAACGGGGTCGTGTTCGGCGCGCTCGACGCGCATGGCGACGTCGATCTCGGCGCGCTGGCCCGGATCGCGGCGGCCGCCGACGGGCGCGCGCTCACGTTTCATCGCGCATTCGACGTCGCGCGCGATCTGAACGCCGCGTTCGACGCGTTGCTGCGCGTGCCGGCCGTCACGTCCGTGCTGACGTCGGGCGGCCATCCGTCGGTGCTCGATGCGGTCGCGACGATCACGCGGCTCGTGCGGCAGGCGGCGGGCACGACCTGCACGGTGCTGGCCGGCTCGGGGCTCACGATCGACGCGGTCGGCGACTTCGTTCGCGCCACCGGCGTGCGCGCGGTGCATTTCGGCTCGGGCGTGCGGCCGCGCGGCGAGGTGCTGGCGCCCGTCGACGCGCAGCGCGTCGAGCGCGTGCGCGCGGCGCTGGACGGCGCGGCGTCGCACGTGTGACGCGCATGCCGAAGCTGCGCGTGGGCGCGTCGAGAAGCTCATCGATTCGCGACGCGCAGGGCAGTCGGATGCAGACGATCGGCCGAGCCGCGGCGCGTCACGTGTTCCGCACGAACCAGGTCCGCTTCGCGGTGCCGAGCAGCGCGCGATAGACGAGCCACGACACGACGAAGGTGGCCGGCGCCGACAGCGACGCGGCGAACCCGGCCGCCTGGTTCAGCGCGAGCCCCGCGAACGCGCCCGCGAACCACGCGGTCAGGCCGCCCGGATTGAACACCGGCACGCGCGCGTCGCGGCATTCGACGTCGTCGCCGACGAGCTGCCCGTAGCGCGCCGACAGGATGTGCGCGAGCGCGACGCCGACCCACGCGACGACGAAGATGCCCTGGTACGCGAGCGCTTGCAGGATCCGCGAGAAGATGTCGGCCATCATCAGCGCATAGACGACCGCGCCGACCACGACCGCCCACACGAATTTCGGCGCGCGCAGCCCCGCGACCTTCTGGAAGAACGCCTGCATGTTGACGGTCGCGAGGTAGTAGTTCGCGGTATTGATGCGCGACTGCGTGACCCACACGAACAGCAGCCCCCACACGCCCATCAGCTTCAGCAGCGCGAGCACGACCGACACTTCCGACAGCGTGCCGAGCCCGGGAATCGTGCTGACGAGATAGATGCCGGCCGCGCCGTTGACGAGGAACGTGACGAGGTAGAACGGCATCCCGAAGTTGAAGCGGCCGTGATAGCGGGCGTCGGCCTTGCGGCCGAAGCGCGCGTAGTCGAACGTGAACATCATCAGCACCCATACGCCCATGTAGTAGACGAAGCACTGCCACCAGCCGCCGGCCGGGGCGCCGCCCGCCGGCCCGAAATCGAGCCACGCGGCGTGATAGCCGTACTCGGCCGTCGCGAGCCCGACCGCCGCGAGCAACCCGAACAGGTAGAACGGCAGCAGCACGCCGTTGAACTTGTCGAGCCAGTGCTGCACGCTGCCGAACACGAGTGGCACGCTGTAGCAGACGACGATCAGCGCGGCCCACTTGTAGTCGAGCGCCGGAAACTGGTGATGCGCGGCGACCGCGATCACCGAGCCCTCGAACACCGCGTAGTAGATCGCCGTCGCGAAGAAGATCAGCGTCGCGAGCGCCGCGCCCGCGCTGCCGAACAGCACGCGCGAGAACAGCGCGACCGACAGGCCGGTACGGATCGCGTAACGGCTGATGATCGAATTGACGATGCCGTACGAGACGACCGACAGCGCCATCCCGATCAGCGCGTTGCGCGCGCCGTAGGTGAGCGCGAGCGTCGCGCCGACGACGATGTAGAACACCGCGCTGCAGACGGCCCACCACGCCATCGTCAGCGCAAAGGGCGGCATGCGTGCGTGATCGGGAATGGCGAGCGTCGACAGGTCGAGATCCTCGTCGGTGCGGGCCTGAGCCAGGTTGGCCATGAGCGTGCTCCTCGATGAGCGAAACAGCGGACGACGTCTGGGCCGCGGCCCATGCGAGCCGCGGGGTTGCCCCGACGTCGGGGCGGGCAACCGGTCCGGCGAAAACGGCGCGCAGGCGTCCCCGCCGCGCCGCGCGCAGCCGCACGGACGGGAAACGGAAGCGAAGGATGAAAGCGGAGGGCGGCGCACGGCGCCCGGCGCGACGGCCGGGCGCGTGGCGCTCAGTCCTTCAGTACGGCGCGCAGCAGCGCGAGGCGCCGCTGGTACTCGCGGCGCGCGGCGAGCGCGTCGGCCATCGTCACGCGCACGAAGCGCGCGCGATGGTTCGGCTGCATCTGGCCGATCAGGTCCATGTCGGCGCTGATGACCGTGCCGATCGTCGCATAGCCGCCGCCCGACACCGCATCGCGATGCAGGATGATCGGCTCGACCCCCGCCGGCACCTGGATCGAGCCGATCGGATAGCACGCGTCGACGATGTTCGACGGATCGGCCCCGGCGCCGAACGGCTGCTCGCGCGGCCGGAACTGCAGCGGCCGGCCGTTCTTGTAGCGGTAGCCGATGCGGTCCGCCTCGGGCGCGACCGTCCATTCGTCATCGAAGAACGTGTGCGCCGACGCGTCGGTGAGCCGGTAGTGGTACAGCCCCGGCAGCACGCGCAGTTCGACCTGGCTGTCCAGCGGTCGGCTGACCGACGCCGGCAGCTCGCGCCCTTCGCGAAGCGTGCCGCGCGCCGCGCCGATCGGCAAACGGTCGCCTTTCTGCAGGCGCCGGCCCGCGTGGCCGCCGATCGCGCCGAGCGTGTAGGTCGAGCGGCTGCCGAGCACGACCGGCACGTCGATGCCACCCGCGACGGCCAGGTACGCGCGGGCGCCGCCCTTCACATAGGCGAACGACAGCACGCTGCCCGCGCGAATCCACAGCGCGACGTTGCAGCGCTGCCCGACGCCGTCGATCTTCGGGGTCATCTCGGCGCCCGTGACGGCGACCAGCGCGTCCGCATGGAACAGCAGCTCCGGGCCGAGCAGCGTGCATTCGAGCACGGCCGCCTGTTCCGGATTGCCGACCAGCAGGTTCGCCGCGCGCGACGCGTACTGGTCGAGCGAGCCCGACGGCGGGATGCCGACGTGGTAGTAGCCTTGCCGGCCCGTATCCTGGACCGACGTCGCGAGGCCGGGTTTCACGACCTCGATCAGGTTGTGCGCGTCAGCGGGCATGCAGCACCTCGACGAGAGAACGGTTGACCGCATCGGGATCGCGCCGGAACGCGTCGAGCGAGAATTTCACGGGGCGCACGCGCAGCGAGAAGGTACCCGCTTCGACGGCCGCCACCGCGGCGTCATAGGCGTCGCGATCGATCGGCTGGAACTTCACGATGTCGCCGGGCCGGAAGAACACCATGAAATCGCGCAGGTAGTCGAGCCGCTGCGCGGGATCGAAGATCGGCGCCGGCGTCACGCCGAACATCTGGTAGCCGCCCGCGCCGCGCACCGAGTAGATGCAACCGAAGCAGCCGCCGTGGCCGACCGTCAGCTTCGGCGTGTCGGTGCGCGGCCGCAGGTATTTCGGTACTTCGAGCTGGCGTGCGCGCTCGACCATCTGGTACATGAACGGCAGGCCCGCGACGAAGCCGACCATCGACACGAACCACGGCGAACCCGAGTGCGCGGCGATGAAGTCGTCGACGTCGCGCTTGCCGTTGATCCGCGCCGCATATTCGAGGTCGGTCGACGACGGGTCCTGGTGACGCTCGCGAAACCGCATCAGCGTCTCGTGCGTCCACGGGTCGTTGTACAGCACCGGCACCTCGACGATGCGCGTATCGAGTTCGAGCGGCGCGTCGCCGACCTCGGCCTCGATCGCCTTGAGCAGCGCGACGAGCGTGTCGGGCTCGATCACGTCCGGGTCGTAGCGCACCTGGTAGGACGCGTTCGCCGGACAGATCTCGGTGATGCCCGGCACCGCGCGCCGCTGCAATTCGCGCGTGATCGCCGTGCCCTTGAAGAAGGCGTCGAGCGACATCGCCTCGCTGATCTCGACGAACACGAACTCGTCGCCGCCGAACGTATAACGGGTCGTCACAGGGCCTCCCCGACGCGCGCGGCGCCCGCGGTTTCGTGCTGCCGGGCGGCGGCCGTCGCGGCCTCGCGCCATGACGGCATCCACGCTTCGAGAAAATTCGTGTGATAGCGGCCCGCGCGCACGTCGTCGTCCGCGAGCAGCGCGACGTGCAGCGGCGCGGTGGTCTTCAGGCCGCCGACCTCCAGCTCGCCGAGCGCGCGAGACAGACGCCGCAATGCGGCCGCGCGGCTCTCGTCGTGCACGATCAGCTTCGCGAGCAGCGAATCGTAGAACGGCGGCACGACGTAGCCCGGGTAGAGCAGCGAATCGACGCGCACGCCGGGGCCGGTCGGCCACACCAGTGCGTCGATCCGGCCCGGATTCGGGCGGAAATCCTGCAGCGGATCCTCCGCGTTGATCCGGCATTCGAGCGCGGCGCCGCGCATCGCGATGTCGGCCTGCGCGAACCGCAGCGGCTCGCCGTCGGCGATGCGCAGCGTTTCGCGCACGAGATCGATGCCGGTGATCGCCTCGGTCACCGGATGCTCGACCTGGATGCGCGTGTTCATCTCGATGAAGTAGAACTCGCCGCGCGCATCGTCGAACAGGTATTCGAGCGTGCCCGCGCTGCGGTAGCCGACTTCGCGCGCGAGGCGCGTGGCCGACGCGCACAGCGCGTCGCGCTGCGCCGGCGTGAGCGACGGCGACGGCGCTTCCTCGAGAATCTTCTGGCGGCGCCGCTGCAGCGAGCATTCGCGCTCGAACAGGTGGATGACGTCGCGGCCGTCGCCGAGCACCTGCACCTCGATGTGCCGCGCTCGCGCGATGAAGCGTTCGAGATAGACGCCGCCGTCGCCGAACGCGGCCTGCGCCTCGCGCTGCGCGAGCGGCAGTTCGGCGTCGAGCTGCGCGGCGTCGTGCGCGACGCGGATGCCGCGCCCGCCGCCACCCGCGGCCGCCTTGATCATGATCGGATAGCCGATGCGCGCGGCGATCGCGCGGGCCGCGTCGAGCGACTGGACGACGCCGTCGCTGCCCGGCACGGTCGGCACGTTCGCGCGCCGCGCGGTGTCGCGGGCGCGCGCCTTGTCGCCCATCGTCGCGATCACCTGCGCGCCCGGGCCGACGAAGATCAGCCCGGCCGCCTCGACCTGCGCGGCGAACGCCGCGTTCTCGGACAGGAAGCCGTAGCCCGGATGGATCGCGTCCGCGCCGCATTGCCGCGCGGCGTCGAGGATCGCGGCCGGATTCAGATAGCTCTTCGCCGCATGCGACGACCCGATGTGGATCGCTTCGTCGGCCATGCGCGCAGCGAGGCTGTCGCGGTCCGCGTCGCTGACCACGGCGACCGCGCGCATGCCGAGCTCGCGTGCCGCGCGGATCACGCGCACCGCGATTTCGCCGCGGTTCGCGACCAGCACGGTCTTGATCCGCGACGGTCGATAGAAGGTGTCGGGGGCGTTTGCCGGCTTCATCGCATCACCCCTCGATCCGCATCAGCACCTGGCCGGCGTCGACCGGCTCGCCATCGTCGACGAGCAGCTCGACGACGCGGCCCGCCGCATCGGCTTCGATCTCGGTGAACTGCTTCATCACTTCGACGAGGCCGACCACCGCGCCGGCCGCGACCGTCGCATCCACCGCGACGTAGTAATCCGCCTCGGGCGACGGGCGCCGGTAGAACGTGCCCGGCAACGGGCTGACGATGTCGTGCAATGCCATCTTGCGTCTCCTTGAATCGGGTTCAGTGATGAGCGGCGAGCGGTCGCGGGCCGGCGGTCCGGATGCCTTCGCGGACCAGCGCGTCGCGCGTTTCGCGCACGAGGTCGAGCGCGCCGGGCGTGTCGCTGTGGATGCAGACCGAATCGAAATCGATGTCGATGTCGTCGCCGTCGACCGTGCGCACCTTGCCGTCGATGCACGCGCGCAGCACCTTGTCGGCCACCTGCTGCGGGTCGAGGCGCCCGACGCGGCGCGTGAACACGATGGAGCCGCTGCGGTCGTAGTCGCGATCGGCGTAGAACTCGCGAATCACCGGCTGTTCGTACTCCCTCGCCACGCGATACGTGACCGACGCTTCCATGCAGTACAGCCACAGGCCGGGATCGACGCGCTGCAGCGTCTCGATCAGCAGCCGCGAGAACGCCTCGTTGGCCGCCGCGTGCATGTAGAGCGCGCCGTGCGGCTTGACGTGCTGCAGGCCCACGCCGTTGAGCCGCGCGAACTCGCGCAGCGCGCCGAGCTGATACAGGATGTCGTGGACGAGCGCCTGCGGCGTTTCGGTGATCGTGCGGCGACCGAAGCCCGCCAGATCGCGAAAGCCCGGATGCGCGCCGATCCCGACGCCGGCGTCGCGCGCGAGCTGCACCGTGCGCGCCATGATGTTCGGGTCGCCGGCATGAAAACCGGTGGCGATGTTCGCCGAGCTGATGAGCGGCATGATCTGCTCGTCGACGCCGTCGCCGATCGTCCACGGGCCGAAACCTTCGCCCATGTCCGAATTCAGGTCGACACTGTGCTTCCTCATACGGTTCGTTCCTCCAGGTTCTCCGGTTTCGCGTGCGCCGCAGCGCGTGTCGACACCGTGTTGAACGCAGGTTAGCCGTGCAGGGTGCGTCAAAATAGTTCTATTTTTATATGCGAGCGTATCGATTTTTCAGATATCGCGGGAAGCGGCCGCCCGGCGCCGCGGCAGGCGGATGTGCGCGGGTCGGGCGGGTCCGGATTGCCGCGAAACGGACGGTTGATATGATGGTTGCCCTGCCCCCATCAGTTTTCCACCGCGCATGGCCCTGACGCTCAGACAGCTCAAGTACTTCGTCGCGACCGCCGAGCTCGGACAGATCTCGCAGGCCGCGATCCAGCTCACCATCTCGCAGTCGGCCGTGACGAGCGCGATCAAGGAACTGGAGGACAGTCTCGGCACCCAGCTGTTCGTGCGCACGTCGGCGGGCGTGACGCTGACCGATACCGGGCGGCGTTTTCTCAATCACGCGTACACGATCCTGTCGTCGGTCGACGAGGCGATGCGGATCCCGAATCTCGAAAGCACGCTGACCGGCACGCTCGCGATCGCCGCGAGCTACACGGTGCTCGGCTACTTCCTGCCGCATCACGTGCTGCGGCTCAATACGCTCTATCCGCGCCTGACGATCCACCTGCACGAGCTGAACCGCGAGTCGATCGAGGAAGGGCTGATCGCGGGCCGCTACGACATGGCCGTGCTGCTCACGTCGAACGTGTCGAATCCGGAGCTCGTGCTGGAGCCGGTGATCCATTCGGTGCGCAGGCTGTGGGTCGGCGCGCATCATCCGCTGCTGCGGCGCGAGAGCGTCACGTTCGCGGAGGTCGCGCACGAGCCGTTCGTGATGCTGACGGTGGACGAGGCCGGGCAGACCGCGCTGCGTTACTGGAACGAGACGCCGTACCGGCCGAACGTGATCCTGCGCACCTCGTCGGTCGAGGCGGTGCGCAGCATGGTCGCGAACGGCAGCGGTGTCGCGATCCTGTCCGACATGGTGTATCGCCCGTGGTCGCTCGAAGGGCGGCGCATCGAGACGATCGTGCTGCGCGACCCGGTGCCGCCGATGAGCGTCGGCCTCGCGTGGCGCAAGAACATCGAGCTGAGTCCCGCGATGCACGCGGTGCGCGACTATTTCCGGCACACGTTCATGGAGCCGCGCGCACTGGGCGGCGCGACCTGAGTGGTGCGCGCGGGCGTGAAAAAGCCGGGGCATGCCCCGGCTTTTTCGTTGGCGGGCGCGGCGCGCCGGCCGTTGCCGCTTACGCGTTGTCCGACAGCGCGTCGGCCTGGCTCGCGCGGATGCCGAGGCGCTCGAACAGCGCGCGGTCGCGCTGCGTCTGCGGGTTGCTCGTCGTCAGCAACTGGTCGCCGTAGAACATCGAGTTCGCACCGGCGAGGAAACACATCGCCTGCATCGCGTCGTCGAGCTGCTCGCGGCCGGCCGACAGGCGCACGACGGCCTTCGGCATCGTGATGCGCGCGACCGCGATGGTGCGCACGAACTCGAACGGATCGAGCGGCGCGGTGCCTTCGAGCGGCGTGCCTTCGATCGCGACGAGGTTGTTGATCGGCACCGATTCCGGATACGGGTTCAGGTTCGCGAGCTGCGAGATCAGGCCCGCGCGTTCGCGGCGCGACTCGCCCATCCCGATGATGCCGCCGCAGCACACGTTGATGCCCGCATCGCGCACGCGGTCGAGCGTGTCGAGGCGATCCTGGTACGTGCGCGTCGAGATCACCTGGCCGTAGAACTCCGGCGACGTGTCGAGGTTGTGGTTGTAGTAGTCGAGGCCCGCATCGGCGAGCTGCCGGGCCTGTTCGTTTTCCAGCATGCCGAGCGTCATGCAGGTCTCGAGGCCGAGCTCCTTCACGCCGCGCACCATCTCGGTCAGCGCCGGCATGTGGCGCTCCTTCGGGTTGCGCCACGCGGCGCCCATGCAGAAGCGGCTCGCGCCGTTCGCCTTCGCCGCGCGCGCGGCGTCGAGCACCGTGTCGACGTCCATCAGCTTCTCGGCCTTCAGGCCCGTGTCGTGATGCGACGACTGCGAGCAGTAGCCGCAATCTTCCTCGCAGCCGCCCGTCTTGATCGACAGCAGCGTCGACAGCTGCACCGCGTTCGCGTCGAAGTGCTCGCGATGCACCTGCTGCGCGCGGAACATCAGGTCGTTGAACGGCAGCTCGAACAGCGCGACGACGTCGGCGACGCGCCAGCGCTGCGACGCCGGGGCGGCCACGGGGATCGCGGCGGGTTGCACGGCGGCGGTCTGGGCTTGGGTCATTTCGTTTTCCTGTCCTGGGCGGGATTGGGGGATCGGTTGGGTCAATGCCGCGCGGCGCGCAGCGACTCGACGAGCGCGGCGATGTCGAGCATCGCCGCGGCGGATTCGGGGGCGGCCGGCGTCATGTGCGCGATGCGGCCGATGAGTGGCGCGCGGTGCTCGCGCGCAAGCCAGTCGCGAATCGTCGCGACGTTCTCGTCGGCGAACGACATGGCCGGGTCGACGTGGTTCGCGACCCAGCCCGCGAGCGTGAGGCCGCGCTGGCGAATCGCATCGGCCGTCAGCAACGCGTGGCTGATGCAGCCGAGCCGGACGCCGACCACCAGCACGACGGGCAGGCCCAGCGCGACCGCGAGATCGGCGGTGTCCTGCGTATCGTTCAGCGGCACGCGAAAGCCGCCGACGCCTTCGACGACGACCACGTCCGCGCGCGTCAGCGCTTCGCGATGGCACGCGACGATCGTGTCGAGGTCGAGCGTCACGCCTTCCTGCGCGGCGACGATATGCGGTGCGGCAGGCGCTTTCAGCAGGAACGGCGTACGCAGCTCGGGCGGCAGCGCGACGTTCGCGGCGGCGTCGAGCTGGTCGGCGTCCTCGTTGCGCCACACGCCGTCGCGTTCGTACGCGCCGGCCGCGACCGGCTTCAGCGCGGCCGCGCGCAGGCCGAGCCGCGCGAAGCCGTGCAGCATCGCGGCCGACACGAAGGTCTTGCCGATCTCGGTGTCGGTGCCGGTGACGAAGACGGAGAGCGGGGCGCTCATGCTGCTGCCTCCTGCCGGGCCGCTCCCACGGAGGCTGCGGCCGCCTCGCTGGCCTCGATCAACGCGGCTTCGAGCCTGGCGAGATCGTCGAACGAATGCGCGGCCGACAGCGACACGCGCAGCCGCGACGTGCCGGCCGGCACCGTCGGCGGCCGGATCGCGGGCACCCACAGGCCGTGCGCGTCGAGCGCGCGCATTGCCGCGAGCGTCGCATCGTTGCTGCCGATCACGAGCGGCTGCACGGCCGTGTGCGAATCGACCGGCTGCCAGCGCGTGTTGCGCAGCAGCGCGCGCGTGCGTTCGATCAGCGCGGCGAGGTGCGCGCGGCGCGCGTCGCCTTCGTCTCCCGCGATCACCTTGAGGCTCGCCGACACCGCATGCGCGACGGCCGGCGGCGCGGCGGTCGTGAAGATGTAGCTGCGCGCGCGCTGGATCAGCCATTCGATCACGGTTTCATGCGCGATCACGAACGCGCCGGCGACGCCGGCCGCCTTGCCGAGCGTACCGACGTACACGAGATGCGGCGAACGCAGCGCGGCGGCCGCGAGCGCGCCGCGACCCTGCGGGCCGAGCACGCCGAAGCCGTGCGCGTCGTCGACGACGAGCCACGCGCCGTGGCGTTCGGCCAGCGCGACGAGCTCGGCGAGTGGCGCGATGTCGCCGTCCATGCTGAACACGGTGTCGCTGACGATCAGCTTCGTTTCGGCCGCCGATGCGTCGAGCAGCGCGGCGAGCGCGGCCGTATCGGCGTGCGGATAGACCTGCACGTTCGCGCGCGACAGCCGCATGCCGTCGATCAGCGACGCGTGGTTCAGCGCATCGGAGAAGATCGTCGCGCCCTTGCCGGCGAGCGCCGTCATCGCGGCGAGGTTCGCCATGTAGCCGGTGCTGAAGTACAGCGCGCGCGGCGCGTCGGAGAAGCCGCCCGCGAAGCCCGCGAGTTCGTCTTCCAGTCTGGCGTGCGCGCGCGAATGGCCGCCGAGCAGGTGCGAGCCGCCGCTGCCGGAGCCGTAGCGCTGCGCGCCCTCGGCGAACGCGGCGACGAGCGCCGGATGCGCGGCGAGGCCGAGGTAGTCGTTGCTCGCGAAGCCGACGATCTCGCGGCCGTTCACGATCATGCGCGCGTCGCACGCGGTGTCGGCGATGCGGCGCACGCGGCGCAGCCCTTGCGCGTCGAGGTCGGCGAGGCCGCGTTGCAGGGTGTCGAGCAGGCTCATCGGCCGAGGTCCTCCAGCGTCGCGTCGAGCGTGTCGCGCGTGCGCTGCGCGAGCCACGCGATGTCGTCGTCGCTCATCACGTACGGCGGCATCAGGTACACGGTCGTGCCGATCGGGCGCAGCAGCAGCTCGCGTTCGAGCGCGTGTTCGAAGAAACGTCGCGAGAAGCCGCGCGCCGCGTCGCCGTCGAGCGCGACGTCGAATGCGAACAGCGTGCCGCGCTCGCGCAGGTGGCGCACCTGGCGGTGCGCGTCGAGCGGCGCGAGCGCCGCACGCAGCGCCGCCGATTTGCGGGCATTGCTCGCGAGCACGTCGTCGCGCGCGAACAGGTCGAGCGTCGCAACGGCCGCGCGACATGCGAGTGGGTTGCCGGTGTACGAATGCGAGTGCAGGAAGCCGCGCGTCGTGTCGTCGTCGTAGAACGCCGCGAACACGTCGTCGCGCGTGAGCACCAGCGACAGCGGCAGGTAGCCGCCGCTGATCCCTTTCGACAGGCACATGAAATCGGGCCAGACGCCGGCCTGCTCGCACGCGAAGAAGGTGCCGGTGCGCCCGCACCCGACCGCGATCTCGTCGGCGATCAGGTGCACGCCGAATTCGTCGCACAGCGCGCGCAGCCCGCGCACGTACGACGGATCGTGCATCGCCATGCCGGCCGCGCATTGCACGAGCGGCTCGACGATCAGCGCGGCGATCCGGTCGCCGCGTTCGACGAACAGGCGCCGCACGTCCGCGAGCGCGCGGCCGGCGACGTCGGCGGCCGTCTCGCCCGGCAGCGCGCCGCGCGCATCGGGCGACGCGACCACGTGCGCGTGGCGGATCAGCGGGTCGTACGCATCCTTGAACAGCGCGACGTCGGTCACGCCGAGCGCGCCGATCGTCTCGCCGTGATAGCTGTTCGCGACGCAGACGAATTCCTGCTTGTTCGCGCGGCCGCGGTTGCGCCACGCGTGGAAGCTCATCTTCAGCGCGATCTCGACGGCCGACGCGCCGTCGGATGCGAAGAACGCATGGCCGAGCGTGCGCGCGGTGAGCGCGTGCAGCCGTTCGGCGAGCTCGATCGCGGGTTCGTGCGTGCAGCCGGCGAGCATCGCGTGCTCGAGCGTGTCGAGCTGGTCCTTCAGCGCCGCGTTGATGTCCGGGTTCGCATGGCCGAACAGGTTGACCCACCAGGAGCTGATCGCGTCGAAGTAGCGGCGGCCGTCACGGTCGTACAGCCACAGGCCCGCGCCGCGCGCGACGGGGACGAGCGGCAGGCGCTCGTGATGCTTCATCTGGGTGCAGGGATGCCAGACCGCGCGCAGGCTGCGCGCGACCCAGTCGTCGGTGGCTGGCGTACTCAAGGCGACTCCGGGGGTAAAACGACCGCGCGGCATCGACGGATGCCGCGCGGCGGGATACGAAACGCGCAGAGATTAGCGTGTTCCGCCGGAGGTTGCACTAGCGGTTACAAACGCCGCACGGCCTTACTGGGCGGGAGTTCGGCGCAGTTCGGGGGTGCTCGGGACGGAACGCGGCGGATCGGGCGAAATGCGCGCAGATGACGACGTTCGAGTGACACCCCCCGACAGAAAAAAATCGCGGGCCGGGGCGTGCCGCGCGGGCGAAAAATTGAGGATCGAAACGCGATATTGGCGAGCGAGCGGCGGCATCGGACCTGAAAGGCGGCCGAACGGCGGTCTGAATAGGGAGCGAAAGCGGGCTGCCGGAACGGCATGCGACGCCGCACGCATACGATGCGGTCGGGAGAAATGCAGAGGAAAGCGGAGCGGTGGAACCGGCGGGGCGGGCGACCCGCCGCGCGTCAGCGCGAAGCCAGCGCGCGCGTATCGGTGGCGCGGGTGTTGTCGTCGCCGTTGTCGGCCGTCTGCGTCGTGCTGTCGTTCCACACGACGCGGTCGTTGACCGCATACAGCCGGCAGGCGCCCGCGCCTTGCTTCGCGCAGTTGTCGAGCGCGAGCGCCATCGGATCGTCGCCGCCTTCGGCCCACGACCACGCGCCTTCCGACGACACCGCGAACGCGCGGCTCGGATGCTGGTTCAGGAAGCGGCGATAGCCTTCGCGCCCGGCTTCGTCGACGTACGGTACCGCGTTGACCGCATCGATCGACGCATAGCCGGTGGCCTTCGGTTCGTGCGGGTTTGCGACCGCATAGCGCACCGCGGTCGGCAGGTTCAGTTCGGCGAGGAACGCATGCACGGCCGGCCACCAGACGGGCACGCCGTCGCGATCGACGATCAACCGGTGCGCATCGTCCTTGTAGCGGCCGAAATCGATGAACTGCGCCTGCGTCCCGTGCGACACGTACGCATCATGCATCTGCGCGACGAGCGCGGGCGTCCACACCGAATCGTTGTCGCCGTACAGCCACAGCGACCGCACGGCCGTGTGCGCACCGTACTGGTCGAACGCGTCGACGAGGTTGCGCTGCCAGCCGTCGCACAGGTCCTGGCGCAGCCCGCCGGAGAAGTTGATGATGCCGCGCACGCCCGCCGCGGCTTCGGTGCCGTAGGCGACCGACACGAGCCCGCCGTGCGACGTGCCGGCGACGACGATGCGCGACGCATCGACGTACGGCTGGCGCGCCATGTAGCGCACCGTCGCATCGACGTCCGCGGCCTGCGCGAGGCCGTTCTTGCCGACGTTGCAGCCTTCCTGCCGGTACGTGCCGTCCGAACCGGCGAAGCCCTGGCGATTCGGCGCGATCACCGCATAGCCGCGGCGCACGAATTCGCGCGCGAACGCGAGCGGCCGGCTGCGCGGCTGCAGATGGAGATCGCCGGTATTTTTACCGTGATTGAAGACGACGAGCGGGAACGGGCCGGGGCCGTTCGGCTTGAAGAGCGTCGCCTCGAGCGTGACGGCGCCCGACGCGTCGGCCGGAATGCGGAGGATCTGTTCGTTGAGGTCGGCGGCGACCTGCGGCAGGTTCGCGTCGGCGTAGTCGAAGTGCTCGGCGTGCGCGAGCGACCCGCTGGCGCCTGCACCCGTATTGGCGCTCGGCAGCGTACCGGCCTGAGCGGCCGACAGCGCACAGGCCGCCATCCATCCCACCAATACCTTGCTGAACGCCATCCGTAAGCCCTGCCATGCAACATGACCAATTCGAGCCCATCGTAGCCCGACAAAATCAGGTTGTGCAATGCGGGAATAACCCGGCGTCTGACATGGCAACTATTTGTCAGCGTTCACTTACATCGCCGTCGACATAGCGCCAGAATCCCTGCTCGTCGCGCTCGAAACGGCTCGTCTCGTGCAGCCGGTAGGCGCGGCCGCCGACCTTGTAGCGGGCCACGAATTCGACCTCCGCGTGCCGGTCGTCGAGCGGCGCGTGGCGTTTGACCACGAGGCCCAGCCAGCGCGGCGCGTCCGGCGCGTCGGGGTCGGTGTCGAGATCGGGCGGGCAGGTGCGCGCGGCCCACGTCGCGCGCAGGTAATCGGTCGCGCCGAGGACGTACGCGCTGTACCGCGAACGCATCAATTCGAGTGCGGTCGGGGCGGCTTCGCCGCCGTCGATGAAGCGGCCGCAGCAGGCCGCGTAGCGCGGCGCCGCCGCCTTGGCGGGCGCGGGAGACGCGCCGCCGCACGGGCACGCGTCAGGTCGGTTCAAAATCATGCGAAATGTGAATTAACAACGCTGGGTTGCCGGCCGGCGCACTCACCAGCTCAGCTCGACGCCGTCGTACTGGAAGAACCGGCCGTTCGCCTGGGACACGTCCGAAGCGGATTCGGCGATCACGCGACGCATGCCGGTCACGCTCGTTTCCGGATCGATCGCGGCCTGCGCGCCGCCCATGTCGGTGCGCACCCAGCCGGGATGCAGCGAAATGCATGCGGCATGGCGCGTCTGCAGCGACGCGATGCGCAGCGCGTCGTTCAGCGCGGCCTTGCTCGCGCGGTACAGCCAGCCGGTCGTGCCGGTCGCCTCGGCGATGCTGCCCATCCGGCTCGACACGACGGCCAGCACGCCGCGCGCGTCCTCGACGAGCGGCAGCAGGATCGGCAGCAACTGCATCGGCCCGCGCACGTTCGTATGCATCACCGCGTCGAAATCCTCGGCGGTGATCGTCTCCACGCCTTCGGTGCGCGGCCCGTACACGCCCGACACCAGCACGGCCGCATCGAGCCGTTCGCCGTCGAGCTTCCAGCCGAGCGCCGCGATCTGCTCGGGCCGCGCGATGTCGAGCGCATGCGGCTGCGCGCCGAGCGCGCGCAGCGCGTCGAGCGATGCCGCGTCGCGTGCGGTGGCGATCACGTTCCAGCCGTCGCGCCGGTATTGCCGGACGAATTCGCGGCCGAGGCCGCGCGATGCGCCGACGATCAATACGGTTTTCATGTCCGTCGCTCCTTGGGTGGGCGCCGCCGTGGCAGTGCCGGTGTCAGATCCGTTCGATGCGTGCCGCGCCCGCGCGGCAGTCGCCGCCGGGCGGCCGGCGCGCACCGCACGTTACTGCGCGTCGTCGCACGGTTTCAGCGTGGCGGCGACCGCCTGCGCGACGCCGTCGAGCTGCGCGGCGTCCGCCGCGACCATGTCGTTGTCGGGCGCATGCTGGCCGCGCGCGGTCAGCGCCGCCACGCAACGCTTGTAGGTTGCGTCGAGCGCATCGAAGTTCGACACGGACATCCCGAGGTTGCGCATCCGGCCGTCGTGCACGCCGTACACGAGCCCGTGCACGGTGAGCGACTGGCCGCGCGCCCACGCGTCGTTGACGATCGTCGTGCGGCACACGTTGACGACCTGTTCGATCGAATTCAGCTCGATCAGGCGACGGTAACGCGCTTCGCCGACCGGCCATTCGTCGAGCAGGGCCGCATGGCGCTCGCGCACGTCCTGCACGTGATGCAGCCAGTTGTCCGCGAGGCCGACGCGGCGGTTGTGCAGCGCTGCGTTCACGCCCGAGCAGCCGTAGTGGCCGACGACCATGATGTGCTTCACGCGCAGGATGTCGACCGCGAACTGGATCACCGACAGGCAGTTCAGGTCGCTGTGCACGACCACGTTCGCGATGTTGCGGTGCACGAACACTTCACCCGGCGGCAGGCCGATGATCTGGTTCGCCGGCACGCGCGAATCCGAGCAGCCGATCCACAGATATTCCGGCGCCTGCTGGTCGGCGAGCCGGGCGAAGAAATCGGGATCGTCGGCGAGCTGGCGCTTGACCCAGGCATCGTTGTTGTCGAACAGATGTGAAAGCGGATTGTCTTGAGTAGTCATCGGTGTGGATTCCGTTGGCGGAAATCAAGTCGATATCGGATCGGGGTGTGGCCGGCGTCAGGCGGCGCGCTGCGCGTCGCCTGTGCCGTCGTTCTCGCCCGTCGCGCCGAAGCGCGCGGGGTAGCGCACGCAAAAGCGCAGGGTCGCGTCGTACGGATAAAAATCGGGCAGTTCGCCCTGCATCAGCTTGTCCTTGCTCGCCTGCCACAGCGCGGGGTCGAAAAAGTCCGCGTGATGCTTCATGAAGACGCTGCGCACGCGCGGGTCGCCGAGCAGGAACGGCCCGTAGGTTTCCGGAAAGATGTCGTGCGGGCCGACGGTATACCACGGTTCGCCGGACAGCTCGTCTTCCTCGTTGCGCGGCGGCGGCACGCGCCGCACGTTGCAGTCGGTCAGGTATTCGATCTCGTCGTAGTCGTAGAACACGACGCGGCCGTGGCGCGTGACGCCGAAGTTCTTGTACAGCATGTCGCCGGGGAAGATGTTCGCCTTCATCAGCTCCTTCACCGCGTTGCCGTATTCCTTCACGCCGTGCTCGACGTCCGCGTCGCTGCCGTTCTGCAGGTACAGGTTGAGCGGCGTCATCCGGCGCTCGATGTACAGGTGCTTGATCACGAGCTTGTCGTCCTCGTATTCGAGCAGCGACGGCACTTCCTTCTCGAGTTCGCGCACGAGCGCGTGATCGAGCCGCGCGAGCGGCAGCGCGACGCTCGAATACTCGAGCGTGTCGGCCATCCGCCCGAGCCGGTCGTGGCGCTTCACGAGCTGGTACTTCTCCATGATCTGCGCGCGCGTCGTTTCCTTCGGCGGCGGGAAGTGGTCCTTGATGATCTTGAACACGTACGGGAACGACGGCAGCGTGAACACGAGCATCACGAGGCCCTTGATCCCGGGCGCGATGATGAAGCGGTCGCTCGAATGCGACAGATGGTGCAGCAGGTCGCGGTAGAACAGGTTCTTGCCCTGCTTCTGCAGCCCGACCGACGTGTAGATCTCGGCCTTCGGCTTGCCCGGCATGATCGTGCAGAGGAAATCCACGTACGCGGACGGCACGCCCATGTCGACGAGGAAGTACGAATGCGAGAAGCTGAAGATGATCTGCAGCAGGTCGCGGCGCAGCAGCACGGTGTCGAGCGCGAGCACGCCGGGGCGCACGTGGCGGATCGGCACCGCGAACGGCAGCACGCGGTCGGCGTTGATGATGCGGCCGACGATGTACGCGCTCTTGTTGCGGAAGAACAGCGACGACAGCACGTGGATCTGGAAATTCGGCGCTTCGTCGAAGTGGCCGAATTCGTCGTCGATCGCCTGCATCACGCAGCCGATGTCGCGCGTGAGATCCTCGAACGGCGGGTCGAGCTGGAAGTTCGTGACGATGCGCTCGAGCGTGACCGCGAGCCCGTCGGTGCCCGGATAGTACGCGCGGTAGGTTGGTTTCGCGGCCGGCTCGTCGTTCTCCAGATACTCGGTCGAGATCGCCGGGCGCACGAAGATGAAATCGTTGCTGAAATACGAGCGGTGCAGGATCTTGCAGCACACCGAATTGAAGAAGGTTTCCGCGCACTCGGGCTGGCGATGCGACGTGAGCAGGCCGATGTAGTGCAGCTTGATCTGCTGCCACACTTCGTCGTCGATGTTCTCCGCGTCGTATTCGTCTTCCAGCACCTCGACGCATTCCTTCACGCGCTCGTCGTACGACGTGATCCGCTCGCGCGCGAGCCGCTGCAGCCCGTGCCAGTCGCCGCGCTCGAACAGCGTCTTCGCATCGACCGCCGCTTCGCGGAAGATCCGGTAATGGCGATCGAAGTATTCGAGCATCGTCTGCGCGACGTCGAAACCGATCTGCGACGACAGCAGTTTTGGGAAGTGATTCATCGCGTGCAGGCTCGTTCAAGGGGCTGTAAGCACCCGCCATTTTAGCGCCCAAGTCGGCGTTTCAATGACTTTCGGCGGGGCGCGCGAGCGGTCATCAATCGGCGTGTTGCTCGCCGTTAGGGGCCGTTCGGTGCATCTTCGCGTAAAGATACGGGTACGGAACCGATTCTGACACGAACTTTTTTTGACGGGCCGCGGGGCGCCGGGCACGTCTTTCTCGCGACGGCGATAGAATCGACGCACCGCCCGCCGCGCGTGCCGCCGGCGCGCATTCGCACCGATAACGACGAGACGCCCCACCGATGAACGCCCTGGAACACCAACTCGACTACCCCTTCGCCGATACGCTGCCCGCCGCGGGCGACACGTTCGAGGTCGCGCCCGGCGTGCGCTGGCTGCGCATGCCGCTGCCGTTCTCGCTCGACCACATCAATCTGTGGCTGCTGCGCGACGAGATCGACGGGCAGGCCGGCTGGACGGTGGTCGATTGCGGGATCGCGTCGGACGCGATCCGCACGCACTGGGAGCAGATCTTCGACACGCAGCTCGACGGCCTGCCCGTGCTGCGCGTGCTCGTCACGCACTGCCACCCCGATCACTTCGGCCTCGCGAACTGGCTGTGCGAAGGCGGCGACAAGGGCCGCTGGAACGTGCGGCTGTGGATGACGCTCGGCGAATATATGTTCGGCTGCCTGATGGCGGCCGGCAACGGGTCGAACGCGGGCGGCGCGGCCGCCGCCGATCACTTCGCGCGCCACGGGCTGACCGATCCGGCCGCGCTCGACAAGCTGCGCAACCGCCGCAGCTACTACGCGGATCTGGTGCCGGCCGTGCCGCCGCGCTACCGGCGCCTGCGCGAAGGCGACGCGGTGACGATCGGCGCGCGCACGTGGCGCGTCGTCACCGGCTTCGGTCATTCGCCTGAACATTGCGCGCTCTACAGCGAAGCGGACGGCGTGCTGATTTCCGGCGACATGGTGCTGCCGCGCATCTCGACGAACGTGTCGGTGTTCGACCTCGAACCGGAAGCGAACCCGCTCGCGCTGTACCTCGAATCGCTCGGCCGCTACGAGACGATGGCGCCCGACACGCTCGTGCTGCCGTCGCACGGCAAACCGTTCCGTGGCGTGCGCACGCGCATCGCGCAACTGCGCGAACACCACGATGCGCGCCTGGCCGAAGTGCGCGTCGCGTGCGCGGAGCAGCCGATGAGCGCGGCCGATATCGTGCCGATCATGTTCCGCCGCCGCGAGCTCGACATCCACCAGATGACGTTCGCGCTCGGCGAGGCGCTCGCGCACCTGAACCTGCTGTGGCTCGCGGGCGAACTCGTGCGCGAGCAGGGCGACGACGGGGTGCTGCGGTTCCGTACTGCTGGCTGAGCGCGCTTCGTTATCCTCACGCGACGGGTTCGTAGCGCCACCCGTCGCGCTGCCACTGCATCGTGTGCGTCGGTTCGAGCGCCGCGAGAAACGCGGCGTCGTGCGACGCGACCACGATCGCGCCCGGGAAGCCGGCCAGCGCCGCTTCGATCGCGCGCACCGATTCGAGATCGAGGTGATTGGTCGGCTCGTCGAGCAGCAGCAGTTGCGCGGGCGTGCCGCGCCACAATGCGCACGCGAGCGCGGCCTTCAGCCGTTCGCCGCCGCTCAGTTGCCGCGCCGGCTGCGTCGCACGCGTCGCGTCGAGCTGCAGCAGCGCGAGACGGCTGCGCAGGTCGCCTTCGGCGAGCGGCGTATCGAGCAGGCCCAGTTGCTCGACGATCGAGCGCTCGGGGTCGAGCAACGCGAGCCGCTGGTCGAGATACGCGGCGCTCACGTGCGTCGTGCAGGTGCCTGAGCGCGGCGCGAGCTCGCCCGCGAGCATTCTCAGCAACGTCGACTTGCCGCAGCCGTTCGGGCCCGTCAGCGCGATGCGCACGGGGCCGCTTGCCGACCACGTGATCGCGTCGGCGTCGCCCGCGACCCGCCACGGCAGTTGCGCGTGTTCGAGCGTGAACAGCTGGCGGCGCGCGCTGACCTCGGTTCCCGGCAGCGATACCAGCACCGGTGCGTCGGCTTCGACGCGCGCGGCCGCTTCCTGTACGCGCGCGTCGAGCGTCGCCTTGAAGTCGCTCTGATGACGCCGGACCGTTCCCATGATCGCGCGCGCGGCGCCCTTGCGGCTCTGACGCGCCATCGACGACAGGTTGGCCGTCTTCGCGTCGCGCAGCGACGCGGCCGCGTGACGCTGGATCGTGTCGTGTTCCTGTTCGAGCCGGCGCCGTACGCGCCCGCGCTCGGTGCGCGCATGGTCGAGCGCCGCGTGCGCGGCGTCCTGTTCCGCGTCGCGCTGCGCACGATAGAGCGCGTAGTTGCCGCCATACGAGCGCGCGCCGTGCGGCGTCAGCTCGACGATCCGTTGCACGCCCGCCAGCAGTGCACGGTCGTGACTCACGATGACGACGCCGCCGCGCCAGCCGTCGAGCGCCGCGCGCAGCCAGGCGCGGCCCGGCGCGTCGAGATGGTTGGTCGGTTCGTCGAGCACGAGCAGGCCAGCGCCGGACAGCAGCGCGCCGATCAGCGCGACGCGCGCGACCTGGCCGCCGCTCAGCGCGTGCGCGGGCGTGTCGGCGTGGACGTCGTGCAGGCCGGCCGCGTCGAGTGTCATGCGCAGGCGTTCCGCGAGATCCCAGCGATCGCCGATCAGGTCGAAGTCGTGCGGTGTTGCGTGGCCTTCCGCGAGACGCGCGAGCGCGCCGAGCGGTGCATCGAGCGCGGCGATCTGCGCGACGGTCCGCGGGGCGGCCGCCGCCGTGTCGTCGCGGTCATGATCGTGCTGCTGTGCGACGTAGACGACGTGCGTATGCCGCTCGATTGTCCCCGCGCTCGGCATGCGGCAGCCCGCGATCAGTTGCGCGAGCCGGCTCTTGCCGACGCCGTTGCGGCCGACGATGCCGGTGGGCGTGCGATCGATGGACAGGTCGAGCGAATCGAACAGCGTGACGCCGTCGTCGAAGCGGAAGGAAACGTGATGAAGCGCGACGAGCGCGCCGGTGGGCGTGGCTGCAGCCATGAGCACCTCCAAAAATGCGTGAAGACCTTCGCGCGCGGCGTGCGTGGCACGGGCGGCGAAAACATTTCGGGAAGGCTTAGTGGTTCACTTTGGCTGGCGCCCGGTATGAGGAACAGGCGCGCAGTGTAGCAAGCGCGGCGCGCGGGCCGCAAGCGAGCGGCGTGCACGCCGTCGCTTGCGCGCCACGCACGGTTACTGCACGGCGACCGTCGTGAAGTTCTGCCGTCCGAACGGACTCACGTGATAGCCACTCACGTTCGTGCGCGTCAACGCGGCCGCGGTCGGGTAGCCGAGCGGAATCCACAGCGCCTGGTCGTGGATGATCTTCTGCGCGCTTTCATAGAGCTTCGCGCGCTTGGCCTGGTCGGCGGTCGACTTGCCGTCGGCGATCAGCTTGTCGAGCTGCGCATCGCAGAAGCGCGCGAAGTTGATGCCCGACTTCACCGCATTACAGCTGAACAGCGGCGACAGGTAGTTGTCCGGATCGCCGTTGTCGCCGGCCCAGCCCATGAACAGCATGTCATGCTGGCCGAGCTTCGCCTGCTTGATCAGCTCGCCCCATTCGATCACCTTCACTTCGGCCTTCACGCCGATCTTCGCGAGGTCGGCCTGCAGCAGTTCCGCGCCGACCTTCGGGTTCGGGTTCAGCACGCTGCCGGTCGGGCGCGTCCAGATGGTGGTCGAGAAGCCGTTCGGGAAGCCGGCCTGCGCGAGCAGCTGCTTCGCCTTCGCGGGATCGTACGCATACGGCGCGACGTCCTTCGCATAGCTCCACGTGTTCGGCGGATACGGGTTGTTCGCGGCCGTCGCGGTGTTGTCGAACACGACCTTCAGGTAGGTCGCACGGTCGAACGCGAGGTTCAGCGCCTCGCGCACCTTGTCGTTGTCGAGCGGCTTCTTCTGCGTGTTCAGCGCGACGAACGCGGTCATGAACGCGGGCGTCTGCACGACCTTCAGCGCGCTTTCGCCCTTCGCGGCGAGCACGTCCTGCGGCTTCGGCGACAGCGCGATCTGGCATTCGCCGGCCTTCACCTTCTGCAGGCGCACCGACGGGTCGGGCGTGATCGCGTAGATCAGCCGGTCGACCTTCGGCTTCGCGCCCCAGTACGTCGGGTTCACGTCGTAGCGGATCAGCGCGTCCTTCGTGTAGCTCTTCAGCACGAACGGGCCGGTGCCGACCGGCTTCGCGTTCAGGTCGGCCTGCTTGCCGGCCTTCAGCAGCTGGTCCGCGTATTCGGCCGAGTAGATCGACGCGAAGCCCATCGTCAGGATCGGCACGAACGTCGCGTTCGGTTCGTTCAGCACGAACTTCACGGTGCTGTCGTCGACCTTCGTGACCGATTTCACGAGCTTCACGAGACCCATCGACTGCGCGTGCGGAAAGCCGCTCGCGCCGGCCACCTTGTGCCACGGATTCGCATCGTCGAGCATCCGCGTGAACGTGAACACGACGTCGTCCGCGTTCAGCGCACGGCCCGGCTTGAAATAGTCGGTGGTCTGGAACGCGACGTTCGGACGCAGGTGGAACGTGTACGTGAGGCCGTCGGCGCTCGCTTCCCATTTGTCCGCGAGCGCGGGCACGACCTTCTTCGCGGCTTCGTCGTAGGACACGAGCGTGTTGAAGATCACGTCGGCCGATGCGTTGGTCGTGACGAGCGAGTTGTACTGCACGACGTCGAAGCCGTCCGGGCTCGATTCCGTGCAGACGGTGAGCGGCTTGGCGGCGGCGAGGCCGGGGGCGGCAAGGGCGGCGAGGGCCGTGGCCACGGCGGCCGCGGCGAACAGCTTGACGTGCATAGGATCTCCCACGTGGCGTGTGTTTTTCGCTGAATGACGGAGGCAGGCGCGGCCCGGAAGCGGGCAGGGCCGACGCGGCTGGCGAATAGCATACCGTCAAAGCGTGCGACGCGCGAAAAAAGGCGCCGGAACGCGGTGAATTGACCGAAAAACGGCTGCGTTCGCGACGGAATGCGTGTTGGGGCGGCGGTGTGGGCAGGTCAAGAGCGATGCGCGAGGCAACGGCGCCGAGACGGCGGTCGAACGCGAGGCGCTGAGCCCATGCGTGGCGCGACTCGAGCGACGAAACAGATACGATCGCGCCAGCGATGCGTGACATGTGGTGCGCCACGGAGTCCGGAACGCAAGAGCGCAAGAGCGCAAGAGCGCAGGAGGGCGGGAATCCGCTCGGCTCCGCGCGATCCGACCGCGGCGATCAAGCTGCGCCCCGGCGCGAGATGCGCGCCGGATCCGCGGCGCACTCAGTGAGCGCCGGCCTTCGGCTTGCGCGGCGCTTTTTCGAACAGGCGGTCGTACAGCCAGCGCGGCAGCACGTGCAGCACCTTCGCGACGACGCCCATCTGCCACGGAATCACGCGGAACGCATGCTGCCGGGCGATCGCGCGTGCCGCGCGCGCGGCGAAGCGATCGGCGTCCATCAGGAACGGCATCCGGTACGGGTTGTGCGCGGTCATCGGCGTGCGGATGTAGCCGGGCGCGATCGTCACGACGCCGACGCCGGCCGGGCGCAGCTCGACGCGCAGCGCTTCGAGATACTTGATCGCGGCCGATTTCGACGCGCTGTACGCGCCGGAGCCGGGCAGGCCGCGCACGCCGGCGACGCTCGCGACGCCGACCAGCGTGCCGTGGCGCGCGGCCGTCATCGGGCCGACGAACGGCTCGAACGTCGCGACCATCCCGTAGTAGTTGATGTCCATTACGTCGCGGAACGCCGCGAGATCGCCCTGGCCCGTGACGGCGCCCTGGCTGATACCCGCGTTCGCGATCACGACGTCGGGGCAGCCGTGAGCGGCGATGAACGACGCGGCGGCCGTCGCGAGCGCATCGGCGTCGCGCACGTCGGCGGAATAGACGGAGATGGACAGCTTCGGGAACCGCCGCGCGAACGCATCGAGTGCATCGGTGCGTCGCGCGACGAGGGCGAGCGTGGCGCCCTGGCGGGCGTATTCCTCGGCCATCGCAAGGCCGAGGCCGCTCGACGCGCCGGTGATGAAGACCTTCAGCGGAGTAGTCATGCCGGCGCGCGGGCGGGGATCAGAGCTTCTTGTCCTGAACCTGCTTCACGAGGAAGTCGAGCACCTGCGCGGTACCCGGGATGCTGTTCGTGTAAGCCGGGCCCGTCTTGTACTTGCCCTGGACGACGACCGTCGGTACGCCGTCGATCGCGTAGTCCTTCAGCAGCTTGGCCGACTGGTTCACCTCGCCCTGCACGCTGAACGAGTTGTACGCGTCCATGAACTTCTTCTTGTCGACGCCCTGCGTGGCCAGGAAGTCGGCCTGCGCCTGCGGCGTCAGCAGGTAGTTCTTCTGCTTGTGGATCGCGTTGAAGATCGCCGGCGTGACCTTCTCGGAGATGCCGAGCGCGGATACCGCGTAGAACAGCTTCGAGTGCGGGAGGAAATCGTCACGGAATGCGACCGGCACGCGCTTGAAGTCGATGTTGTTGCCCTGCTTCTTCACCCAGGCCTCGATCGTCGGCTCGAATTCGTAGCAGTGCGGGCAGCCGTACCAGAAGAACTCGATCACCTCGACCTTGCCGGCCGGCGCGGATACCGGCTGCGGCGACTTCATCACCTCGAAGTCCTTGCCGGAGGCCGGCGCGGCGGGCGAAGCCTGGGCGAGGCCGGCGGCCAGGCCGAGGGACAGAAGGAGCGTGCTAAGCAGTTTTTTCATGTTGTGAACGTCGAATCAGTTGCTCGGGTTACGGAACGTAACGGGTTCTGCGTGGGCTCGGCCGGTTGGCTTACTGCTTCGTGAAGCGGATCACCGCCGTGTCGACACCTGCATCGGACAGGCGCTGGCGGGCCGAGTTCATATCCTCGAACTTCGAGAACGGGCCGACCCGCACGCGGAAATAGGTCACGCCGCTGACGTCGCGCTTCGACACCTTCGATTCGAAGCCCTGGAAGCCGAGGCGCGCACGCTGCTGCTCGGCATCGCCTTCCGTCTTGTACGCACCGACCTGCAGGAAGTAGCCGGTGTTCGCGTCGTTCGCGGTTGGCGGCTTCGCCGCTGCTGCCGCCGCGGCCGCTGCCGACGACGTCGGCTTCGGCGTGTTCGCGGCCTGCTGTTGCTGCTGCTTTTGCGCGGCGGCTTGCTGCGCCTGCTTCTGCGCGGCGAAGCGGGCGAGGTCGTCCTCGCCGCCTTGCTGCTGTTGCTGCGCCTGTTGCGTCTTCTTCGGCGGCGGCGTGGTGTCGGCCGGCTTCGGCGCGACGGCGACGCCGTTGCCCGACGACGGCGTGTTCGACGCGGTGGTGTTGCTCGAGCCGGTGGCGCCGTTCGTGTTACCCGACGGCGGCACTTCGACGATCTGCGGCTCGGGCAGCAGGCCGCCCTGGGTCTGGTTCGCGGCCTGGCCGGGCGCGGTGTTCGGCGGCGCCGATTGCGCGGCCTGCGGCACCGGCTGGCCGGGTGTCTTGCCCTGCAGCGCGCGGTTCGGGTCGAACTGCTGCGGCTGGCTCGCGCCGTTGTCGGCCGGCGGCGGCGCGACCTTCGACACGAACGGCGACGGCGAACGCGTGATGTAGAGCGCCACCACCACGGCGATTGCGAGGCCGACGATCAGGCCCAGCACGATTCCAAGAAATGTCCCTCCGGCTTGTTTCGACTGCTTCGAAGTTCGGCGTGGTTGTGCCATTGCTTGAGTCACCTGCAAAAAGAATCGTGAAAAGGCTGCGGCGCGCATCCGACGACGGGTGCCCGGCGACGGGCAACCTGACGGCGGCCGCTGCCGCAGCCATTCGCGGCCCGGTTCGGGGCCGCGCTGACATCCTTACATCTTGGCGGGCGCGGATACGCCGAGCACCGCCAGGCCGTTCTCGAGCACCTGCCGGGTCGCGGCGAGCAGCGCGGCGCGCGCATTGCGCGGCGCCTCGTCGTCGACCAGCACGCGCTCCGCATTGTAGAACGAGTGGAATTCGCCAGCGAGATCGCGCAGGTAGAACGCGACCGCGTGCGGCGCCAGCTCGTTCGCCGCGTGCGTGAGCATGTCCGGATACTCGGCCAGCTTCTGCATCAGCGACGCCGCTTGCGCGCTCGTCAACTGCGACAGGTCGGCGCCCGGCAGTTGCGCGACGTCGACGTTGTAGCGCGACTTCAGTTCGTTGAGCACCGAGCAGATCCGCGCATGCGCGTACTGGACGTAATAGACCGGGTTTTCGTCGTTCTGTTTCAGCGCGAGGTCGATGTCGAACACGAACTCGGTATCGGCCTTGCGCGAGATCAGGAAGAAACGCACCGCGTCGCGGCCGCGCGTGATGGTTGCCTCGTCGATCAGGTCGGGGGCCGCTTCCTGGCCCGCGGCCGCGCCGCCCGACCATTCGATCAGGTCGCGCACCGTCACGTAGCTGCCCGCGCGCTTCGAGATCTTCACTTCCTGGCCGTCGCGCATCACGGTGACCATCTTGTGCAGCACGTAGTCGGGATAGCCCTTCGGAATACCGATATGCAGCCCCTGCAGGCCGGCGCGCACGCGCGCGATCGTGCCGTGGTGGTCCGAACCCTGGATGTTGATCACCTTCGTGAAGCCGCGCTCCCACTTCGTCACGTGGTACGCGACGTCCGGCACGAAGTACGTGTACGTGCCGTCCGACTTGCGCATCACGCGATCCTTGTCGTCGCCTTCGTCGGTCGTGCGCAGCCACAGCGCGCCGTCCTGCTCGTAGGTCATGCCGGCCTTGACCAGCGCGTCGACCGTCTTCTCGACGCGGCCTTCGCTGTACAGCGAAGACTCGAGGTAGTACTGGTCGAACTTCACGCCGAACGCCTGCAGGTCCATGTCCTGCTCGCGACGCAGGTAGGTGACCGCGAACTTGCGGATCGCGTCGAGATCCTCGACGTCGCCCGTGCCCTTGACCGGCTCGCCGTCCGACGCGGCGACCGTTTCGCCGTTCAGGTAGTCGCGCGCGATGTCGGCGATGTACTCGCCGTTGTACGCGGCTTCCGGCCAGCCGGCGTCGCCCGGCTTCAGGCCGCGCGCGCGCGCCTGCGTCGAGATCGCCAGGTTGCCGATCTGCACGCCCGCGTCGTTGTAGTAGAACTCGCGGTGCACCGCGTAGCCCTGGCTCGCGATCACGTTCGCGAGCACGTCGCCGAGCGCGGCCTGGCGGCCGTGGCCGACGTGCAGCGGGCCGGTCGGGTTGGCCGACACGAATTCCAGCAACACTTGCTTGCCTTTCTCGCGATCCGACGTGCCGAACGCGCGGCCCTGCTCGAACACGGCGGCGATCACCGCCTGTTTGGCGGCGGCCGACAGGCGCAGGTTGATGAAGCCGGGCCCGGCGATCTCGGCGGCTTCGACGAGACCTTGCGCGGCCGGCTGCGCGGTGAGGGCGGCGACGATCTGCTCGGCGAGCTGGCGCGGATTCGTGCCGAGCGGCTTCGCGAGCTGCATCGCGACGTTGCACGCGACGTCGCCGTGCGCGGCGACCTTCGGGCGCTCCAGCGTGATGGCGGGGGCGACGAATGCTGCGTCGGCGCCTTTCAGCGCGTGTGCGACCTGCTTGACGCTATCCGCGAGCAGGGCTTCGAGGGTCTGTTTGTGTGCTGGCAGCATGCTGGTAGAAGGCTTCGTTGGTGGCGGCCGGAAACGCCGGCCCGCCGGCACGCTTTTTAAGCGCGCGTTTCAGGGATCGCAGAATTTTAACAGGTGCTAATATGCCGCTCAGGCGGCCCGCGTCCGCGAGGCCGGACGCCGGTCTGCCGGCGTTCCCCAACCGCGCCGCGCAGGCACAACAAGATGAAAAGGGAATTGTCATGATTACGTTCAAGAGCAAGGCGGCACAGGATCTCGACGTGCTGAAGGATTTCGCCGTGTATGTGCTGGGTCTCGTCGGCAAGCAGCTGGGCGAGCGCGGTGTGATCACGCACGACGAACTGGACCACGCGATCGCCAAGCTGGAAGGCGCGGTCGCGCAGGCGAAGCAGGAGCGCGCCGAGCACGCCGGCCATTTCCACGAGGACGAAGCCGACCACGCGCACCACGAAGTACCGCCGAGCCTGGCGCAGCGCGTCGCGCCGTTCCTGACGATGCTGCGCGAAGCGAAGGCCGGCCAGGCCGACGTGCACTGGGGCTTCTGAGCTTCCTTCTCCCTTGCTTGGCAGATCGAAAGGTTCGCCAGACAGGAAAAAGCCCGCTTTCGAGCGGGCTTTTTCTTTTGTCTGAGGAAAATTTGTGTCGAGCGGATGGCGTGCGCGAAATCGGGGCGGTAGCGCGGCGCCTGCCTTGACCGAAGGATGAAATCCCTTATAATTCAACGCAAGACTATGTGAAAGCGGGTGCGAAAACATAGCGCCGCCCGGGCAACCGGGCCCCACCTGGAGTGGGTATTTCGTCGAACGACGGAAAGAGAATCCCGCATGCGACGGCTGCCGAAAGGCGGCCGTTGGTTTTTCTACGCCCGGATCTTGCGGCCTTCGAGGCTTGCTCGCAGCAACGTGCGCAGCGCGACTTTCCGGGCTTCCCGCTGGCGCCGGTTCAGGCCGCCATCCAGCATGTAGGCTGACTGTACGCGCAGGATGAGCCGGCGTTTCCTGATCCGGTCCTTCGAAACCTCGAAGAACACCGCATACACGCGTTGCGTGCCGTCCGATGCGACCGCTTCCACCGTCACGAAATTGGGTTGCCGTTCATCCGCGACGCCGATCCGGCGCGTCGCCAGCTCGACGATCACGCCGCGCAGCAGCTCCCGTGACGCGCGGTACCGGTCTGCGCAGAGCACGCGTGTTTCGCGGCCGTCGTCGTAGATCTCGTCATCCGGAATGGTGTCGCGGGTGCGTCCGTCCCATTTGAGGCTGCGTGTGAAGCAGTGACAGGAGAACAGCACCAGAACCGTCACGTCGAAGCCGGTTTCCAGATCGCAGGTGAATGCCAACGGACGCAGATGGCTCAGATCCCAGCGCTCGCCGCGGTAGATCGTCGGCGGGAACGGGCTCGCGCTGTCCGCTGGCGTTTCGGTGATCCGGATCTCGAAGGTCGACATGGCGGGAAGGATTGAGGGAGAAGGGCGCGTTATGTCGCCCACGCGCGTTGGCCCGAAAGCCCGGCGTTGCAGGACTTCGATCTCGATTATTGAGATTAGTTGTCCTGATAAATCAAGCCGTTGTGCGACGCGCCCCTGGATCGGGGCGCGTGGCGATGGAAGCGGCGGGTCGCCGCAGTCGACGCGGTTACAGTTGCGGCGCGAGCGCGCGGCGCGCGTCGTCCAGCGACAGCGCCATGCGTTGCGCGTAGTCCTCGAGCTGATCCTGCCCGATTTTGCCGACCGAGAAGTAGCGGCTGTCCGGGTGCGCGAGATAGAAACCCGACACGCTCGCCGCCGGCAGCATCGCGAGCGAATCCGTCACGCTCATGCCGATCTCGTCTGCGTGCAGCACGTCGAACATGTCGCGCTTCACGAGGTGGTCGGGGCAAGCCGGATAGCCGGGCGCCGGGCGGATGCCCGCGTACTTCTCGGCGATCAGCGCGTCGTTGTCGAGCGTCTCGCCGCTCGCATAGCCCCACAGCTCGCGCCGCACGCGCGCGTGCATCGCTTCGGCGAACGCTTCCGCGAAACGGTCGGCGAGCGCCTTCAGCATGATCGCGCTGTAGTCGTCGTGGTCGGCTTCGAACTGCTTTTCCTTCACGTCGACGCCGAGGCCGGCCGTCACCGCGAACATCCCGATGTAGTCGGCCACCCCCGACTCCTTCGGCGCGATGAAGTCGGCGAGCGAACGGTTCGGCCGCATCACGCCGTCGACCACCGGGCGCACGCTCTGCTGGCGCAGGTTGCGCCACGTGAGCAGCACTTCCGAGCGCGACTCGTCGCTGTAGATCTCGATGTCGTCATCGTTGACCGTATTGGCCGGCAGCAGCGCGATCACGCCGTTCGCGCTCAGCCAGCGGCCCTGGATCAGGCGCGCGAGCATCGACTTCGCATCGGAGAACACGCGCCGCGCCGATTCGCCGACGATCTCGTCGTTCAGGATCGCCGGGTACGGGCCCGCGAGGTCCCAGGTCTGGAAGAACGGGCCCCAGTCGATGTAGTTCGCGAGCTCGTTCAGGTCGTAATTCTTGAACACGCGGCGGCCGATGAACTTCGGCTTCACCGGCTGGTAGCCGGCCCAGTCGATCTTGGTCTTGTTCGCGCGTGCTTCGGCGAGCGTGACCATCGGCTGCGCCTTGCGGTTCGCGTGCTGGTCGCGGATGCGTTCGTAGTCGGACTTCAGCTCGTCGAGATACTTCGCCGCGCCTTCGTCGGACAGCAGGTTCGACGCGACCGACACCGAGCGCGACGCATCCGGCACGTAGACGACTGGGCCTTCGTAGTGCGGCGCGATCTTCACGGCCGTGTGCACGCGCGACGTCGTGGCGCCGCCGATCAGCAGCGGAATCTTCTTCACGCGGAAGTAGTCGTCGCGCTGCATTTCGGACGCGACGTACGCCATTTCCTCGAGGCTCGGCGTGATGAGGCCCGACAGCCCGATGATGTCCGCGCCCTCGACCTTCGCCTTCGCGAGGATCTCGTTGCACGGGACCATCACGCCCATGTTGACCACTTCGAAGTTGTTGCACTGGAGCACGACCGACACGATGTTCTTGCCGATGTCGTGCACGTCGCCCTTGACGGTCGCGATGACGATCTTGCCCTTCGCGCGCACGTCGCCGCCCGCTTCCGCGAGCAGGCGCTTTTCTTCCTCGATGAACGGGATCAGGTGCGCAACCGCCTGCTTCATCACGCGCGCCGACTTCACGACCTGCGGCAGGAACATCTTGCCCTGGCCGAACAGGTCGCCGACGATGTTCATCCCGTCCATCAGCGGCCCTTCGATCACGTTGATCGGACGGCCGCCGGCCGCGGCGATCTTCGCGCGCACTTCCTCGGTGTCCTCGACGATGAAGGTCGTGATGCCGTGCACGAGCGCATGCGAGAGCCGCTTCTCGACCGGCTGGTTGCGCCACTCGAGGTTCTCTTCCTTCTTCGCGCCGCCCGCCTTGAACTTGTCGGCGATCTCCAGCAGGCGATCGGTGGAATCGTCGCGGCGGTTCAGGATCACGTCCTCGACGCGCTCGCGCAGTTCGGGGTCGAGATCGGCGTACACGCCGAGCTGGCCCGCGTTCACGATGCCCATGTCCATCCCGGCCTGGATCGCGTGATACAGGAACACGGTGTGGATCGCCTCGCGCACCGGGTCGTTGCCGCGGAACGAGAACGACACGTTCGACACGCCGCCGCTCACCTTCGCGTGCGGCAGGTTCTGCTTGATCCAGCGGGTCGCCTCGATGAAGTCGACCGCGTAGTTGTTGTGCTCCTCGATGCCGGTCGCGACCGCGAAGATGTTCGGGTCGAAGATGATGTCTTCCGGCGGGAAGCCGACTTCATTCACGAGGAAGTCGTACGAGCGCTTGCAGATCTCGGTCTTGCGCGCGTAGGTATCGGCCTGGCCGGTTTCGTCGAACGCCATCACGACCGCGGCCGCGCCGTAGCGGCGGATCAGGTTCGCGTGGTGGCGGAACGCGTCCTCGCCTTCCTTCAGCGAGATCGAGTTCACGATCGCCTTGCCCTGCACGCACTTGAGGCCGGCTTCGATCACGTCCCACTTCGACGAGTCGATCATGATCGGCACGCGCGCGATGTCCGGCTCCGACGCGATCAGGTTCAGGAAGCGCACCATCGCCGCCTTCGAATCGAGCATCGCCTCGTCCATGTTGATGTCGATCACCTGCGCGCCGTTCTCGACCTGCTGGCGCGCGACGGCGAGCGCCTCGTCGAACTGGCCGTTGAGGATCATCCGTGCGAACGCCTTCGAGCCGGTGACGTTGGTGCGTTCGCCGACGTTGATGAAGAGCGTCCCGGGCGTGACGTTGAACGGCTCGAGGCCGGCAAGGCGCATCATGTGATCGGTCATGGCGGTGCGAATTCTTTTGATGAAGGACGTGGGGCGGTCGGGTCAGGCGTTGTCGCTGTACTGGTTCGGCCAGCGGCGCGGCTTCACGTCGGCGAGCGCCTTCGCGATCTCGGCGATGTGCTCGGGCGTCGTGCCGCAGCAGCCGCCCGCGAGGTTCACGAGCCCGGCCTGCGCGAATTCCTTCAGCAGGCCCGACGTGACGTCGGGGGTTTCGTCGAAGCCGGTGTCGCTCATCGGGTTCGGCAGGCCCGCGTTCGGGTAGCACGACACGTAGGTGTCGCACAGCTTCGCGAGCTCGGCGATGTACGGGCGCATCAGCGCCGCGCCGAGCGCGCAGTTCAGGCCGAACGTGAGCGGTTTCGCGTGACGCAGCGAATTCCAGAACGCCTCGACGGTCTGGCCCGACAGAATGCGGCCCGACGCATCGGTGACGGTGCCCGAGATCATGATCGGCAGGCGCTCGCCGGTGTCCTCGAACAGCTCGTCGAGCGCGAACAGCGCGGCCTTGGCGTTCAGCGTGTCGAAGATCGTCTCGACGAGGAACAGGTCGACGCCGCCGTCGAGCAGCGCCTTCGCCTGCTGGTAGTACGACGTGCGCAGCTCGTCGAACGTGACGTTGCGCGCGCCCGGATCGTTGACGTCCGGCGAGATGCTGGCCGTTTTCGGCGTCGGCCCGATCGCGCCCGCGACGAAGCGCGGCTTGTCCGGCGTCGCGTATTTCGCGGCCGATTCGCGTGCGAGCTTCGCCGATGCCACGTTCATCTCGACGACGAGATCTTCCATCCCGTAGTCGGCCTGCGCGACGGTCGTCGCGCCGAACGTGTTGGTTTCGACGATGTCGGCGCCGGCCGCGAAGTACTGGTCGTGGATCTCGCGGATGATCTGCGGTTGCGTGAGCGACAGCAGCTCGTTGTTGCCCTTGATGTCGCGCGGGAAATCCTTGAAGCGCTCGCCGCGATACGCGGCCTCGTCGAGCTTGTAGCGCTGGATCATCGTGCCCATCGCGCCGTCGAGGATCAGGATGCGCGATTTCAGCAGCGCGGGCAGGGCGGCGCCGCGCGTGTAGCGCGCGTCGAGCGGGACGGAAGCGGCGAGAGGAGTCGCAGACATGGGCGGAAGACCGGCGAAGACGGAAAACCGTCATTGTAGCCGGTGCGTCAAGGGGGCGCGGGCCCTCGCCGTGCCGGCCTGGCGGCCCGTCAAATGAAAGCCCCCGCCGGCGAGCCGGACGGGGGCAGGATCGGAGTGCACGCGGCGCCGCATCGATGCGCGGCGAATGGCCCGGCCGCGTGACGCGCCGGGCTGCGCTCGTCAGTGCAGCACGACGGGCATCATCATCAGGCTGTCGAATTGTCCGAGGAATTCGTCGACCTCGTCGAGCGACGGTTCATCCTCGATCAGCTGCTTCACGTGCGCGCGGAATCGTTCGGCAAGTTCGCCGTCGATGAAGATTTCGCGCTGCGCGTTCTTGTCGACGATTTCGTATCCGCCGGCATTCATCAGGTGATGGCCGGCCTGCGGCGCAAATTCGACGACGCAGTAGTTGGGGCTGTTGTAGATCATTTGCATGGCGGCACTCCTCTTCGCAGTGGCATCTGGCCTTGTTGTCCCCTAGGTGGGGCAAGCCTTGCCGGTTTCAAGGGGCTTGCGCTGCACACCCCGTTCTCCCGTTGCGTGGGGTGTATCGGTTAGAAGCCGATGTCTATCAAACGTTTCTCATTGTGAGCCGGTGGACTGAAATAGTTGTTAAAGAGTGTCATCGGCCATTTCCGGGAAATCTGTAATCGGTCGAAATTGCCGATCGGCGCGGATTCACACGCGTTCACTGTGTGACAGTCGACGAGGCCGGCGGTTGCAGCGTCGCGGGCGGTGCCGCTTGCGACGGTTCCGCTGGCGGCGCAGGCGATGCATCGGGTGTCGGAGCGGCGGCAGGCGCGTTCGTTGCGCCGCCGGGCGGCGCGGCATCGGCAGGCACGCTCGGTGCGGCGAGGCGGCCGTGCCACAGCAGCTCGATCTGCGCCCCGTTCGGCTCGCTCTGCACGAGTCGCGCGGGCAGCCAGCCGAGCGACGGCGCGAGCCACATGTCGATGCGGCGCGTGTCGCCGTCGCGGCGCGGCAGGCGCATGAAGTGCCGCGCCGCGATGATGCCGGCCTGCGTCTGCACCTGCTCGTCGCCGATCACGGTGATCGGCCAGGTCTCGCCGCTGTTGTTGTCGATCACGAAGAACTGCTGCGTGACGCCCGGCTTGTAGGCGGCGGGATTGCCGCGCACGAGCCCCGACAACTGCATCAGCATGCTGAAGCGGTCCTGCACGCCGTCGGGCAGCGGCGCGTTGTTCGGCGTGCGCGTGAACACCACCTGACGGATCTCGCGGTTGAAGATCGCGATGTCTTCCGGCCGCTTGCCGCGCTTCTCGACGTAACGGTCGGGCGCGACGCCGAATGCGTCGATGCGGCCTTCGCTGCGATAGGTGAACGGGCCCACGAACGGCACGGGCATCGACACCGACAGGTCGTACGTGTGCCCGTCGGTGCGCCAGTGGATCGTGCCGATCATGTTCTGCATGCCGTTGTAGAACGTGTCGTACTGCAGGTCGCCGGACGGCGGCGCGGCGAACTTCACGCCGCTCGTCGCGGGGCCGGGTGTCGCGGCGCTGGCGCCCGCGGCCGACGCGGCGTGCGCGGCCGAGGCGCCCGAAGCCCCCGGTACGCCGCTCGCAGCGGACGCGGCCGCCGCCGGCGGTTCGCCGTGCTCGGCCGTCTGCGTCGACGTGAGGACCGGCTCCTGCGACGGCGCGGGTTTCGGCGGGGCGGCCTTGGGCGCGGCCGGTGCGGCCGGACGTTCGACCGGCTTCGGCGCCGGCGGGGCCGGCTGGCGCTCGATCGGCTGCGGTTTCAGCAACTCGATCTGCACGGGGATGTCGGCGGGCGGCGGCGTGAACGATTCGCGGTTGCGCATCAGCCAGAAGCCGGCGAGCGCATGCAGCACCAGCACGACGACGAGCGCGACGCCCACGCGCAGCCAGCGGCGGGGCTGGGCGTGAGTCGGGCGAAGGTCGGCAGGCTGCATGGGCATCGGAACAGGATCGGGGCGCGTGGGTGACGTCGGGCGCGCGGCGCGCGCCACAGGAATCGGACCGTCGGATGCGCTGCGCGTTCGCGATGCGTGACGTGGCGTGAACCGGATGCGTCAGGCGTCGCGTGCGTCGGGACTATAGCCGAGTTCGTAAGACAGTTTCTGCGCGCAGGCGCGCAGCGCGGTGTCGATCTCGCCGCCCCACGCGATGTCGAACGAGCCTTCCTGGCCGAGCGCGACGATCGCGAGCGCGAGTTCGCCGACCGCGTCGAACACCGGCATGCAGAACGCGTGGATTGTCGGCAGCAGCATCCCCTCGACGCGCGCGGCCTGGTGCCGGCGCACGTCGGCGAGCACCGCATCGACTTCGTCGAGCGTGCGCGGGCCGCCGTGGTGCGGCGAGCGGCGCGTATCGGCGAGTTCGCGCTCGAGCATCGCGGCGGTCTTGCTGCGCGGCAGGTACGCGGCGAACAGCAGGCCCGTCGCGGAACCGAGCAGCGGCATCACGTCGCCGAGCTTCAGCGACGCCTTCGCCGGATGGCTCGATTCCATCCAGTGCACGATCGTCGGCCCCTGGTTGCCCCATACCGCGATGCCGACCGTCTGGTCGAGACGGTCGCGGAATTCGGTCAGCGCGATCCGTGCGAGCTTCACGCCGTCGACGCGCGCGAGCCGCGCGAGGCCCATCTGCAGCGCGAAGCCGCCGAGCTCGTAGCGGCCCGAAACGGGGTCCTGCGACACGACGCCGAGCCGCGAGAAGCTGACCAGGTAGCGATGCGCCTTCGCCGGGCTCATGCCCGCGCGCTGCGCGAGATCGCGCAGCATCATCGCGCGCGGCTCGCTCGTCAGCACGTCGAGCAGGCGGAAGCCGACCTCGATCGACTGGATGCCGGAACGGACCTTCTCGCCGTGTTCGCCGGAAGCAGCGTCGTCGGTATCGGAGTCGGCGAGATCGTCGTCGGGAAGCGGGCTGGCGGGCATGGGCAGCGGGTGCGCGAAAATGCGACAGGAAACGGGGCGAAAACGGCGTGCGCGATCGTGGCGCGCCGCATGGATTCACCATCGTAAAATAGATTCCCTCCATCGTCACTACAACGGCAGATCCTCCCTATGAAACTTGCTTCGCTGAAGGACGGCACGCGCGACGGCCAGCTGATCGTCGTGTCGCGCGACCTGCACACCGCGGCGATTGCCGATGCGATCGCGCCGACGCTGCAGCGCGTCCTCGACGACTGGGCGTTCTACGCGCCGCAACTGCGCGACCTGTACGACGCGCTGAACCACGGGCGCGCGCGCAACGCGTTCGCGTTCGATCCGGCCAACTGCATGGCGCCGCTGCCGCGCGCGTTCCAGTGGGCCGACGGCTCCGCGTACGTGAACCACGTCGAGCTCGTGCGCCGTGCGCGCGGCGCCGAGATGCCGCCCGAGTTCTGGACCGATCCGCTGATGTACCAGGGCGGCAGCGACGATTTCCTGGGGCCGCGCGACGACGTCGTGTGCCCGTCCGAGGAATGGGGCATCGATTTCGAGGCGGAAGTCGCGGTGATCACCGGCGACGTGCCGATGAGCGCGACGCCCGACGACGCGCTGAAGGCCGTGCGGCTCGTCACGCTCGTGAACGACGTGTCGCTGCGCAACCTGATTCCGGCCGAACTCGCGAAGGGCTTCGGCTTCTTCCAGAGCAAGCCGGCCACCGCGTTCGCGCCGGTCGCCGTCACGCCCGACGAGCTGGGCGACGAATGGCGCGAAGGCCGCGTGCACCGCCCGATGATCGTCCACTGGAACGGCAAGAAGGTCGGCCAGCCCGACGCCGGCACCGACATGGTGTTCCACTTCGGCCAGTTGATCGCGCACGCGGCGAAGACACGCAACCTGCGTGCCGGCTCGATCGTCGGCTCGGGTACGGTGTCGAACAAGGACGCGAAGCGCGGCTACTGCTGCATCGCCGAGAAGCGCTGCCTCGAGACGATCGAGCACGGCGCGCCGCAGACCGAATTCATGCGCTACGGCGATACGGTGCGCATCGAGATGTTCGATGCGGCCGGCAAGTCGATCTTCGGCGCGATCGAGCAGTCGGTTTCCCCGCCCGACGGCGCGGCATAAGCGGCGCGGTACGCAACGCGCCGGCGACACCCGGCTTCGGCCCGCGCGCCGGGTTTCGCCCGATGTTTGACCGCGCGGGCTTGGCTACACTCGATTCAAGCGTTCGAGCGCCTCGAACAAGGAGCAGCAGATGGCCGATCTTGCCGCGTACGGCGGTTACGAAGCACTGAAGGTGACGCGCCGCGACCATGGCGTGCTCGACATCGTGATGAGCGGTGAGGGCGCGAACCGCAGCGGCCTCGCGACCGCGAACGCGCGCATGCATCGCGAGCTCGCCGACATCTGGCGCGACGTCGATCGCGATCCCGACACGCGCGTCGCGGTGATCCGCGGCGAAGGCAAGGGCTTTTCGGCGGGCGGCGATCTCGCGCTCGTCGAGGACATGGCGAACGATTTCGACGTGCGCGCCCGCGTGTGGCGCGAGGCGCGCGACCTCGTCTACAACGTGATCAACTGCAGCAAGCCGATCGTGTCGGCGATGCACGGGCCGGCCGTCGGCGCGGGGCTCGTCGCCGGGCTGCTCGCCGATATCTCGGTCGCCGCGAAGGATGCGCGCATCATCGACGGCCATACGCGGCTCGGCGTCGCGGCCGGCGACCATGCGGCGATCGTGTGGCCGCTGCTGTGCGGGATGGCGAAGGCGAAGTACTACCTGATGCTGTGCGAGCCCGTGAGCGGCGAGGAGGCCGAGCGAATCGGGCTGGTCTCGCTCGCGGTCGAGCCGGCCGACCTGCTGCCGAAGGCATACGAAGTGGCCGAGCGGCTCGCGCACGGTTCGCAGTCGGCGATCCGCTGGACCAAGTACGCGCTGAACAACTGGCTGCGCACGGCCGGGCCTACCTTCGATACGTCGCTCGCGCTTGAATTCATGGGTTTTTCGGGGCCCGACGTGCAGGAAGGCATCCGTTCGCTGCGCGAGCGGCGCCCGCCCGCGTTCCCCGGCGACGCGCCGTTCTGACGTGCGCGCTATGATCGAACCACGCGCGGCTGCGCGACGCACGGCGGCCGCCTCGCTCCCTCAGTCAACCAGGATGCCCGTATGACGACCGATGCCTCCGGCGCCAACCCTTTCGCCGGCTTTGCCGGGTTCCAGCCCGCCGACATGATGGACCGGATGTGGGACATGATGCGGATGTCGCCGTTCGGCGGGATGGCGCCGTTTCCGGGCGCCACGCACGGGCTGCCGCCGTCGCTGTCGAGCATGTCCGACATGATGTCGCCGCTCACGAACGTCGAGGAGCTCGACAAGCGGATCACCGACCTGCGCGCGGTCGAGCAATGGCTGAAGCTCAATCTCGGGATGCTGCAGTCCGCGATCCAGGCGCTCGAGGTGCAGCGCGCGACGCTCGCGACGCTGCGCGCGTTCGGCGCGTTCGCGCAAAGCTCGATGTCGGCGGCCGAGGAAGCGGCCGTGGCCGCCGCGCAGGCCGCGAAACCCGCGTCGGCGGGCGAGGCCGCACCCGATGCCGCGGCGTCCGCGGCGGATGCGCCGGCGGGCGAGCCCGCGCAGCAGTTCGACCCGGCCGGCTGGTGGAACCTGCTGCAGACGCAATTCAATCAGCTCGCGAGCCTCGCGATGGCGCAGCCGGGCATGCAGCCTGCCGCGCCGGGCGCCGCGCCGCCGGAGGCCGCTGCCGCGCCGGAGCCCGCCGCGAAATCCGCTGCGGCCGCGCCGCGCAAGCCCGCCGCGAAGCGTGCGAAGCCGTCCGGTTCGGCCGCGGAGCGCGCGGCGGCCGCTTCGTCGCCCGAAACGCGTCCGCCGAAGCGCTCGACGTGATGCGGCGCAGGTAGCAGGTCGATCATGCGACTCGCGCTCGTTCTGATGGGAGGCGGCGCGCGCGCCGCATACCAGGTCGGTGTGCTGAAGGCGCTGGCCGAGATCGCGCGCGAGGCCGATCCGCAGCGGCACACGCTGCCGTTCACGGTCGTGTGCGGTTCGTCGGCCGGCGCGATCAACGCGACGTCGGTCGCGAGCCACGCGGACGACTTTTCCCATGGCGTGCGGCGCCTGCTCGAATTCTGGGAGCCGTTGCGCGCCGATTACGTGTATCGCACCGACTGGCTCGGCATCGCGGCCGCCGGCGCGCGCTGGCTCGCGACGATGACGTTCGGCTGGGCGGCGCGCCGCTCCCCGCGCGGGCTGCTCGACAACACGCCGCTCGCGCACCTGCTGCAGCGCGAGCTGAGTTTCCACCGGATCGAGCAGATGCTCGAGGCGCGCCTGCTGCACGCGCTCGCGATCACCGCGCTCAGCTATTCGAGCGGCCGGCACCTCACGTTCTACCAGGCGGCCGAGCCGATCCAGGCGTGGCGGCGCGCGCAGCGCACCGCGCGGCTCGTCGACCTGTCGGCGTCGCACCTGCTCGCGTCGTCGGCCATTCCGTTCGTGTTCCCCGCCGTGCCGCTCGTGCTCGACGGGCAGATCGAGTACTTCGGCGACGGCTCGATCCGGCAGATCGCGCCGCTGTCGCCGGCGATCCACTTCGGTGCGGACCGGATCGTCGTCGTCGGTGCAGCCGATCCGCGGCCCGAGATTCCGGCCGCGAACGGCGCGGGACGGGCCCGTGGCTACCCGAGCCTCGCGCAGATCGGCCAGCAGGTGCTCGCGAGCGTGTTCCTCGACTCGATCGGCTCGGACATCGAACGGATCGAGCACATCAACCGGATGATCGAGCACCTGCCGCACCAGGTGGAACTCGACAGCGGCTGGCGGCACGTCGACGTGCTCGCGATCGCGCCGTCCGAGCGCATCGAGCTGATCGCCGCGAAGCACTTGAAGCAGATGCCGGCGACGATGCGCGGGCTGCTCGGCGCGATCGGCGGCAGCCAGCCGGCCGGCGCGTCGTTCGCGAGCTACCTGCTGTTCGAGGAGGCCTTCACGCGCGAGCTGATCGAGCTCGGCTACCGCGACGGCCGGGCGCAGCGCGAGACGCTCGCCGGCTGGATCGCTCAGGCGGACGGCAGCAGCGCACCGGCGGCCGGCACGCCGCCGGAAGGCGGCCTCGCGGCCGGCGAAATACGGGTCTGACACGCGCAGGCGCAATGTAAGGTTGCGTTTTCGCGACGGTCGGGCGCGACCGATCGCCGCACCGCGGTTGGCGGCGCGCGACCGGGCAGGCGTCTCGGAACCGTCATGCACGCGTGCTATCATGGCCGCCGCCGTATACACCATATCGAGCAGCCCGCCGATCCGGCATCCGCACGGGACCTTTCGGGGAACCCGCCTGGGGCAGGGACGGGCGCGCCAACGAGCCGGCTAGCGCCGGCCCCCACTCAGGCAAGCGCGACCGGCCTCCGTCGGAACGGAGCGGGTTGCGGCATGCCCAACGGCGGCAACGCGGCCGCCTGGCTGCCGGACGAGGAATCAGCGTTCGGCGGGCCGGTTTCCCGCGTAAAATTAGAGTCTTGGCTGCAAAAAGCGCGCGCGGCGCGCTGGCGCGGCAACAGTCACGTTTAGAGAAGTCGCATTGCGCAGAACAGGGGTGGGACCATCATGAACACCATGCTTTATCCGGAACTTTACAGGTCGCTCGAAGCTGTCCGCTGGGACATGGAGAAGGACATTCCGTGGGACAAGTTCGACGCTTCGCTGCTCACCGACGAGCAGGCGAAGACGATCAAGATGAACGCGATCACCGAATGGTCGGCGCTGCCCGCGACGGAAATGTTCCTGCGCGACAACCAGCACGACAGCGACTTTTCCGCGTTCATGAGCGTGTGGTTCTTCGAGGAGCAGA